>ORMF011587242.1_pt1 | contig 18828 bp, 22 predicted proteins | sample 1779871 | NCBI WGS metagenome assembly ORMF01 (sample SAMEA104232316, study PRJEB22302) | groundwater metagenome | biome: forest; feature: aquifer; material: groundwater | place: USA | collected 2011-08-07 | depth 5.4 m | reverse complement strand
TGAACGGCCGCGCCCGTCGGTGGGCGCGTCAGGCCTTTGACGGAAAGCGCCGGGCTCCTGGGGACTCCCGCCTGCGGACGTCTCTTGATTCATGCCCTGCCGCCCTTGTTGAGACATGCCACCCGGAACAGACCTCAGGCCAAGATGCTGCTGTCCGGGTTGATCCGGTTGCCCTTGAGCGCCCTGCCGCGGCTGACCTTGCTGTACTCGAGGCGGTGGCGGACCCGGTTTTCTGTCTTCAACCGCCCAGGCGCTCAAGCACAAATGCGCGGACAAAAGACAACCCAGCCCCACCCCACCCATTTTTTTATAGGTCTCATTTTTTCTCAAGAGTGTCATCAGCCTTTGTCTATCGCCTCTCGCTGCTTCTTTTCCAGATAGTTTTTATTGGCCAACGCCTCGTCCGCGGCTTTCGACGTTTCTTGGATAAACGCGTTCAGCGGTTTATTTTCACTGCGCTGCACGGGCTCCGCGACGCCCTTGAACGGCTGAGTGATCTTCTCCAGACCCTTTTGCAGGGTTTCTTTCCAGCGCTTGGTCTTGCCGGGCTTAGGCTCCTCCTTTTCTATGTACAGGATGTCGACCTTGCGTATCTTGCGTAAATTCCCCTCACTGTCCTTGAGCGTGAGGACACCGTCCGCGTCCACGGAGACGACTTCGCCGTTTACATAACCTTCGTCCCGTATCTCGACAATATCCGCCAGGGACGAGCCCCACGACAGACAAACCGCCATGCACGTCATCACCCACAGTTTAAACGCCATCAGATCTCCTTTGCTGAATCCCCTCTCAATTTAACAAAAAAGAACACGTTAAACCATGAATTTGTTACAATGTTACAGAAATATTTAACATCGGTGATGGAGGCTTCAGTGAGAACTCGAGTTTTTATCCGGGGTGTTTTGGCCGCCGTTGCCTTGTTCTGCGTCACCTCACAGGCCGGTGCCGCCGACTATTATTCCGTCAACGTGCACGGCTCCAAGATGGGCTACAAGATAGTGACCATCACCCGCTTTAACGACCGCGAGTCCTGCGACGAGACTGCCGTTTCACGCAACACCAACATGGATGAGACCTGGATCACCGTTCTCGCCGGCTGCGCCGAAGCCAAAGACGCCCCCGCCGACACATCCAAGATGTTCGCCCGGCAGCCGCTGTCCGACCCTTATATCATTTTCTCTGACCCCAATGGTTATAAGAACGTCGTCCGTTTTCAAGACGTCCCCCCCGTGGTCATCGACGCGCTCACATGGAAATGGGCCGAAGGTCTCAAGCAACAGGGCTTCAATGACTTGGCCGTCATCATGGACCCCACGCGCCAGGCCATCAAAGATAAAATCGACAAGGCCAAGGCCTACATGGGCGGCCAGCCCCAACCTGCCGCTTCCCAGGCAACGTCCACGGCCGAAAATAAAAAAACCGCTCCGAAAAAACAGATCGCTAAAAAAGACAGGTTATATCTCAAGAATGGTCAGGTGATCGATGGAAATATTCTTGAAAAAAATGCTCAAGGTGTCTGGTTCGAAACCGACGACGGCATCAAGCTGCTATTCACTCACGACGAAATAAAAAAATCCACGCCGGCCTAGGCCCGGCCGAACAACCGCCTTATCCTCCACACCAACTTCTGCGCCTTCTGTCTCAAGAAATCCTCGGCGTCCACCCAGGCGCGGCGCGCCGGATGCCAGTGCATCTTTTTTTTGATGTAGTCGGAAAAATACGGTCCATACTTTTGCTGCAGCTCCGGCTTTTTCCAGTCCGTGCCCCGTATCACACGCCGGCAGCCCGGCCTCCCGCAATCGCACCGCAGGATCCAGCAGGGGTCGGACTCGGAGATCGCGTAATCAAATGTAATTTCCTCACCGGCGGCGATGTCCCTCATGGCCACAAACTCGGCGGGGCCGCTCAGACCGATATTTGGATCGCAAGAGTGGTTGATATAGTCGGTGGTATCCGGCTCAAGCGAAACGAAATAAGTGTCGTCGTCGGCCTGCATGATGTAGTGGTTACCGGCGCGGGCGTGCTTGAACGCCTCTTTGCGTTTCATGCGCGTCTCCCACATCGGCCACCAGGTGGCTATCACCTCGCCTTTGCGCAACGGCGCCTTGGTAAAGAGGCCTTTGCCGGTGCCGCAAGCGGAGACATAGAGGCTCAGGTGGGTGTAATAACCTTGTTTGTCCAAACATTCCTCGCTCTATGGCTTAAATTTGCACGAAAAGCAGCGCCGTCAGCGCAACGCCGATGATGCAGGACCATAACAGGCTGGTAACGAAATAAGGGTAGACCATGAGGGCGATGCCGATGCCAAGCGATTTAAAATCGGCCTGCTTTTTACCGTAAACAAAGGCCACGAAACCGATGCCGCCGAATACCAGCGACGCGAACAACTGTGTCAAATCCACGCCTTATCCTTCGCCGCTTCTTTTAGCCACACAATTGACGGCGCCGTCCGCGTCAATGTCCACTTCCACCTCGACGCAACGCCCGCAAGCGCGGCAGTCCCCAGTCAGAAACTGTCTTTGGCCCGCCGCCAAGTCTACACGCAGCGACATCGCCGAAGCACAATAAGGACAATTGAGGGCAGCAACCTGCTCGTCCACAGATCAATTCATCTCTATGATTTTATTTTTTGAGCGATGCCCCGCGGCCATTGAAAATCTCGATGGGGGTTTCTTGTTGGGATGCGCCTTAACGAACAACTTGGCGCCCATCAGTACCGGACGACAGCGTGGTCCACCGGCTTATTGCCGTCGCTTTCCGTACGGCTGACCAGAGTGCATCCGGCCGCCGCCAGCGACGTGAGTATCAGCGCGGCGCCCATCAGCTTTTTCGCGACACGCGCCGGCTCGCGCTTAACCAAAAAATAGACGAGATAGAATATCAAGCCCAGCACCGCTCCGAACGGTCCCGTGAAAAATATCCCCAGAAGCGGACCTTGATTGGCCGACGGAGCGAAATAGAGAGGCCCTAAAAATCCCGCGATAAAACCGGCCAGCGAAAGTCCGGCCACGAACAAGGAGAGTGAGGCGGCGTAGCGAAAAACCGAGGCGTCCATTTGTCTGGCCGGCCTCAAAATCAAATAGAAAACAACTCCAGCGCAAATGGCCCCGACCTGGGCCCAAACCGATGGCATGAGATAATCAAGCTTGAAACCGGAAAATTCCATGAGTCCCCTTTTCTAGTTATCGTAACCCAGTCCTGCGTCTTCGGAGAAGTCGCACTTATTCTCACGGCAGGCCAGGGCCGGCGCGGGGCCGGGCCTGACGCTGAACCCGCAGGGCGAGAGCTGGAGCTGAGCGATGTCCCGCGCGTGCAGTGCATTCACAGGCTGCCAATAATGACAGCCCAGCATCACTACCGTGCATTCATTGTCGTCTTGGCAGGCCAGCCATGGGTCCAGCCGCGCGGACTCGGCCAGACACCACTGACGGGATGTCTCGCATTCGGCCGCGGACACCTCAAATTGGTCGTCGCAGGACTTCTTGTCGCTGGACTTGGGGCAACGGCGGTCTCTTTCGTTCTCGGCTGATTTAACGCAAAAAACATAAGACCGTTCGCAGCGCTCACCGGGACTGATCGCCGCGAGAGCGCTGGCGGTTTTAAGCAGCCCCGTGCCGATGATCGCCGCCAGCAGCACGACCAAAAACAGATTCAATCTTTTGCCCCAGGCGTTTCGCTTCAAGCTCAGCACGCCCGCCGCCAAAGCCACGAACGACGGCGACAGCAACACCAGCGCCGCAAAGCCGTACTTAATGACAAAACCCTCGGACCCGGTGGCACTGGCGGGCCGTTTATACAAATAGACGACTATCAGATTGATGGCTAAAAAAATCACCCCCCCCGCCCCGCCCAACACCGCCTCCAAAATATAACAGGCCCTGGTAAATCTGCTCATGGTCACCTCAAGAAGAAGTGTAACTCCGCCGTCGCTTTTAGCCAACAAAAAAGCCCCGCTGCGCTTTCGCTGCGGGGCCGCTCTCGCCCGGCCTCTAGGGAGACCTGTCTTTGAACCAATTCTGTATGGCCGTGACTTGGTCGCCCTGTATTTCAATGATGCCGTTTTTGACCGTGCCGCCGGCTCCGAAACGGATTTTCAGCTCCTTGGCGATAGCGGTGAGTCTTGCGGTGCCGTAGGTATGCAGGCCTGAGATCACCGTGACTGACTTCCCCCTTCTTTTTTCCAAACGTATTTTGGCTACTGGCGATTGACCCATTTAAAAATTTTAACGCGGCGGGGGGCGCTTAGCCAACAAAAAAGCTGCGCTATTTTTTCTTCGGAAGCGCCAGAAGCGCTTGCCTTGCTGAAAAATCCACGCTGGGAGGGGCGCCTCCCCCCCATCTCAAATTGATCGTTTGTTCCGCGGGAGTGAATAAATAGCCTTTCTTGGAAGGAACGAGTTTGTAGTCTCTCCCGACCACGCAGTAGACTGATTCGTAATATCCCTGCGAGTTGGTAGTCTGCTGCCCCATTTCAGACCCGTTAAACAGTACTTTTAGCGTCACGCCGCTTATCCCCACCCCTGCCGCATCGCGCACATACCCCCTGAAAGGATATTCGTTTCTATGCGCAAGAAAATCTATGGAGCGCGTGGGAGGACCGTCTTCCAAATAAACTACCCTGCCGTTTGGTTCAAATGTGTGGTGCGCCAGTGAAGGGCGTATGTGATAATACCGGCCTCGCAGCAATAGCTTTGAATAATAGTAACCCTGTGCGTCCGTGACTACCGATTCAATGATCTGGTTGTTGTTGTCTTTGATCACCAGCGTCACGCCCGCCATGGGCGTCGGCAACGTCGCAAAACCGTCCCTCACGACACCAACCATGCGCATCCTACCTTCGCCGGGAACAAGGCGCGCTAGCTGGCGGGCGGTGAGTCCGGACGCGTTGCTAGCCGTAAAAACCACAGGCAATGACGGGTTCTCAAGCTGGCGGGAAGGGGCGACCCATGTCAGCGTCCCGCTGCCGTCGCCATGATCGGAGAAATTGGCGCCTATGGTTTCCAGGCCGCTTCCGTCCTCGAAGCACGCGGAAAGCGTCAAGGTCTCTCCGGCCGGATCACGGGCCTGCACACGTACGGTGAGCTCCAAACCGCCGGTGACATCCGTTTCTTGTTTGTTGATTGATTCGAATTCGGGCGGCAATTTACCTGAGTATGAGAAAAAGAACGCCGGATCCATCCGGTATTCCATGGTATTTCCGGACGCATCTTCGGCCTGCACCTTGAGAGTGACATAACCATCCTGTCCTCCGCTGATATCCTGAGGGATCACGGCCTCATAGTCGCCGGCTCCGGGTAAACTGACAAGGGGAAGCTCTCTGTCGGGTAAAAATCCGAAAGAATACCAAAGTTTAGCCGAATACACCGGGCCGGTGTCATCCGTCACGTTGAAACGGACGCTGCTTAGCGCCGCGCGGCCGTGCACGGTGTCCGTCAATTTATCGTCCGAGACAATCTGGAAGCGCGTCAAAGACGGCGGATTTTTATCAGACCGCAGCGTATCGAAGCGAAGCGTTAGACTCCCGTCGCCCTGCGAATCACGGATGTCATACGGCCGGAATTTCGACAGTGTCAAGTGGTAGCTACCGGGAGAGGATAGGCTCCAGCTTCCCGTCGGCGGAAAGGGTCCGCTGCTCACCAGCTGGCCCGTGGCGCCGCGCATCACGTAACGGCCTATGCTCGAACACTTGGCGTCGGCGCACTCAGCCGTTATGGCGTCCATCATCTGCGACCGCAGAAAATACCCCTGAACGCGGGCCACCGTCGCGCTGTTTTTGGTTTTCAAAGGAGAGAAGAAAGGTCCGAGCCCCAAATCCCATGACGCGCCATCGGGGACCGTGACGGCGGGATTTTCATAATGCGCGTCATCCACCAAATACCCGTTGAATGTCTGGTCTAAACTGAAAATTGCCGGCGAATAAGTCAGCGGCCAATTCCCCGCCAGGTGAGCAGGGTCGGCGCTGACGTTCCACGTATCCGGTAAATTATAAAACAGGCCCGGCCTCGGCATGACGTGCATCTGCCACACGGTGTCCTCGCTGGCGGTGCGCAGCGACCAAGAGGTGCTCACTCCTCCCTCCGGCACAGAATGAGTGCGCACCGTCACATGCCTGAAATCTTCCGGACTGTTTTCCCAATTGACGGGTCCTGAGACGCCCCTTAGAGCGCTCCCGCTGAATGAATAGATGTCCTCAGGACCCGGACTGCCTTCCGCGAGCACCTTCCAATTCCATGTGGTATTGTGGGAGAAGTTGGACACTTGAAATCCTCCATATACCAGGAGCCCAGCGCTTGAGGACTGAACACCACTGGGACCCAGATGCGATGTCACCCAGTACTGACTCAGCGGTGTCCCTTCGATGTCCACGAGGTTCAAATTGAGCGTGTTGTTCGCCTCAATCATAGAAAGCGTCTCGGTAACCGGCCGCTGGCCTATAGACACCTGATCGTGGACCACAGCGTGAAATCCGGACCTAAACCCGTTCATAAAGGTAGGCTCGGGATACCAGGTACTAATAAGCGTGTAGGTCCCGTCAAAGGGAAGATTAAGCGCTACGGACGTACCGAAATCCACGAATGTCCAGTAAAAGAGTTCGTCGCTTTTATAAATGGCGACTATTTCAGGATAATCCCCCACCCGGTTCATCAGAAGCGTAGGCCCTTTTAAAAATGCCAGCGGGCCTGCGGTCATCGTGCCGTCCTGAAGCTTTGCTTGAAGCCGGCCCTGGTAGGCGTTGGGCCAGCCTTGCGCGTTGGGCGTGGATAAATTGTTCACCGTCAGATTCAGCGTCACTGTCTGCTTGCCGCGATCACCCAGCCAAAAATTAGCCGGCTCCAGCGTGGGCACGGCCGACCATGGCAGCGTGCCGGTATTTATCCCCATAGCACAGATCTTTTGCGAGTGAGTCAGGTTCCGAACATCAAAACTCTTCACGGCGCTCCATTCATCGAGACTGGTGTCGTCGCGGCCCAAACTGAAATTTCTTGGTAAAAACACGACTTGAGCCTTGTCTGCTGAAGCGACGTCGAGAAGTCCGGCCCCTGAGGAGTAGGCGTCGACTTTCTGTAAGGGCGCCGCCTTCCCGACCATCGCGGCCTCCACTTCGTCCATGGACCAATCGGGATGTTTTTGCATGAGCAGGGCGGCCGCGCCGGCCGCGTGAGGGGCGGCCATGCTGGTACCGCTGGCGGAGTATAAATCGCTGCCGACAAAATGCGAACCGTCTCCGTACATGTCCGTTCCATAGGCCAAAGCCGAAACCACCGCTACGCCGGGCGCCACAAGATCCGGCTTGATGATGCCCTCCACGCCGTCATACGTGGATGGCCCGCGACTGCTGAAGGGGGCCACATTATTTTCGTTGTCGGAAGCGCCGACGGTGAACGACTCGGGATAGTTGCCAGGATCGGCGACAGACCAATACCCTCCGAAGCCTGAAAAGAAACGAAAATTCGATGCGGCGGCGCTGTTACCCGACGCGAAAACGGGCATTATTCCGGCCGATCTCCAATTTCTGACCATGTCCCTGTACCACGGATTGGCCGACCCGTAATAAGAGGACCCCCATGAATTATTGACTATCTGCGGCTGATCGTCAGTCGCGGGATTTCCATCGGGGTCCAGCATCCACTGGCCCGCCGCCAAAAACATGGAATCAAAGGCCTCATTGGGCCCGAAGACGCGGGCGCTGTAATATTTTGCCTCGGGTGCCACACCTATCGCGCGCCCCAGACTGTTTTGTGCTGTGCCTACCATGGTGCCTAGGGTGTGCGTCCCGTGCCCGTTATCGTCGATAGGAATAGGGCTGTTGGTGTTAAAATCCACCCACCCCGGACGACCATTCCCCATATTGGCCATTTGACCACGAAGGCTAGGGTGGCTGTCGTCCACTCCTGTGTCGATGCTGCCTACTACAATCCCCCGCCCTTGAAATCCCTGGGCCCAGAGTTCACGCGCACGAACCCTGTCTACTCCCCATTCGGCCGGAACCGCCGGGGACGGCGTGGGTGACGGGCTCAAAGTGGGGGCCGGAGAAAGAACAGGTTGCTCAAAAGCCACGGGCCTTGGAGCGGGGATCAGCCGATCTTCGTATATAGCCTCGATAGCGGGATCAGCGGCGAGTTCTTCGACGACCTCCTTTTTGACTGTGGCGGAAACCATGTTCACTATCCAGTATTCCTTGAATTCCGAGACTTCATTTTTAATTTTTTTGTCCTGAAGCTTAGAGACCACGCTCCTCTGCGAGCGCCAGGCCTTGTCCTTCAGCGTGTCGATGACATATTTCGAGCGATCCTTTTTCGATTTTGAGGAGACATCCATCTCGGTGATGCGGGATTGGTCCTTGAGATACAAAAGAATTCGAATGGGTTTATCGTCTTTTTTGCTCGCCAGTTTTCTCCTCAAAGACGAATGCACTTTGGCGGACTTGCCCTTTGCGAGATACTCGTCGACAGAACGGTTCAAATGCGGGTTGGGGCCGTTGGCATATTCGAAACCGCCCGTAAGGGACGACGCGTCGATGTTCCCCTCCGGGTCTCTTTTGAGGGTAAACGGCCTCTTTTGATACGCAGGCACGTCCACACCGACTGTTTTTTGAATAGCGGCATCGAGAGAGGTCTCAGAATTCGCGGCAGGTTCCAGAGCCTGACTGCTTTCGCTTTTCGATACGGCGAAGATATCCTCTACCCCTGCCGTCATAAACGTCAAAGCGACTATAAAAAATCCCCAAAGGTACTTTTTGTATATCATATTTTATGACCTTAAGAAGTAATTAAAAAAAATTACCTCTAATGCGGGTTAATAAATTTATAAGTTGCTTATATTAATTAAGTTATGAAATATCAGGTTAACGTGGTTCATCCCTCTCACCTTATGTAATCTATACAATAGTATACATTATCTACCATTAATTATCAAGATAATGCCGCTCTAGAGGCTGCTCCTCCTGCCGACTTAAACCAGCGGCTAAAATCAAACAGCAGTATCATCAGCAGGAAATCTTCCCAAAAAATCACGTTCATAAATACCCAATTTAAAACAAAAAACGGGATCATCACCAAAAGAAATACTATCCTGAACGGTCTGGAAACCAGGCAAAACGGCGCCAGCACCTCGGCCACGGTCACGACTACAAATCCGGCCTTAAAGGCCTTGTGCAGCCACAGGTGCTCGAAAAAAAGGTGGTCCAGGTCCCAGATCCAGAACGCCGAACCGCGGAAAGAGTTCTTCACCATCCAATACCTCAGCGTGTCCGAAAAAAAGAGCTCCGCTCCTCCGATCACAATCCTGTAAATCCCTATGAACGAGAAGCCCAGGAGAACGAAAAAGGTTGTGATGACCAGCAGCGCGGCGTAAGGTTTAATTTCCGTCTCGGTCGTCCGGGGAAGCCACTCGTAGAGCGTGATGAAATAAAGGCTGTAAAGCAGAGCCAGTTCAGCGTGATTGACATGCCCGAAACCTCTTAATATCCCCTGATAAATCGTCGCGGCTACGCAGAGCACAGGCAGAACCACCTTAAGGCCGATGCGGAAGACAGCTAAAACCAACGCGATCAAAAGCAACGTCTTCATCCCCACCAAAAACGGCCAGCTCTTCAGCAGACCCCAAAAAAGAGATACCGGCCAGAGCCTCAAGAGAGGCCCCGTGGGGTCAAAGATCGTGTCGGGAAGATAGGATAAAAGATACATCGGGTCTGACACGACCAGCACCAGCCATATCCCCAGCACCCACACTCGAAAAAAAGCCAGCGCCTCGGGCGGGGCATTCTGATGCAAGAGCTTCATGAGGACGCCCCCACGGGCACGGACAGCAGAAGCTGTCTCTCCACAGGCGCCCCGGGCATGCGGCGAAGGTCAATTTGGCAGGCATACAGCTCTACGACGTTCACCTTATCGCGCCCGCGCTTATTATGCACTTGCCCTATGGAAAGCAGCGTGTCTCGAAGCTGGCCTTGGGCCTCCGTTTCGGAAAGCGCGTGTGTCCCGCGTAAAAAATCGGGCCGCCGTATGCTCTTCAACCTCTTACGCAATCCGGTTTTGACCAGCCCGCCCGTAGACCGGTTCACATCGAGCGCCTCAGGAAACGCGATCTCGCCGATTTCCAAAAGCATGTGATGCAATCTCGCGTTCACCAGCGATGGGAAAATCCTCGCCACGTTGAGCCTGGTCTTTGCGCCGTCATCGCGCACGCCGTACAGCTCCAGGAAAAAATGCTCCTGCGTCTTCACCGTCGACGAATACATGTTCCAGGTCACGAAGGGAAACGTGTCGCGCGGGCGGCTGACTAGCTGTCCTACCGTCGCTAGCGCATAAAAAGCAACCACTGTCCAAACATAGCTTTTGGGAATACCCGCCAGAAATCGCCTCACCGGCGACAGGGAAATGAAGGATGCGAATAGAATAAAGTGCAGAGCCGCCTGGACGGCAGCCGTCTTGATGCTTATCGGGCTGAAGACGCTGACGGAAAGCGAAAGCACCGTCGCGGCCAGCCAGATGAGGGTATAGCGGACTATCATGCGGTGATGCCGATCGTGGTGCTTAGCTCGCTTTTTTTAAGATGAAAATTCAAGGCCGGCATTTCATGCTTCTCCATCGTATAAAATTTTACTTAACATTATGCCTCAAAGCGCTATTATAGTCTCCGAAGGTGGTTGGTTTCAATCAAAGGAGGAGTGATGAATAAAAGAACGTGGGCGGTCGGCTTGGTTCTTGTTCTGTCGGTGGCATGGTGCATGAATGCCTATGCGGATGATGGCTCAGCTTGGCAGGGTTTCTGGAATTCAGTCGGCGGTTTCTTTTATAACGCGCTACCCTGGAATTGGGGCAACTGGGCGGGTAAATCGTAACAATCTGTCAATCAACACACACAGGGCACGGCTTAAACGCCGTGCCTTTTTTTTAAACTCGACCTCTCCCCTTTGGACATCCTCCGGTTTACCTCCCCTATTTGATATCATCGCTGCCGATTTTGAAGAGCTTGCCCAAAAAAGGTCCGAATAGAAATCCGAGTGACGCGATGACGGCGCCCGTGGATATGAACGCCATCACAGACGCAAAAATAACCCCCGGGACTGTCTGCGGAGTGTAGGAGGCCCCCTGGGCGGTGGCCAGCATGGTCATAAAATAGTAGGCCTGAAGATAAGGGAGACCTTCGAGACCATGCATCCCCATAGTCCCTATCCCCATCATCGTCGCAATGAGAATAAAAGCAAAAAAAGCCCTTTTCGTCGCCGATCGATAGTGATGGTGGAACTGTCTCATAACAACGACCTCTCTGTGCCGACAGACTTGTCGGCCATTCTCACCGTTCGTAGGCGGCTAATAAGGTCTTCTCCGCTTGGGCCGCTTTGACCCACTCGCGCGTCGCCGGCAGGGAGGCGATGGTGTCCATGTATGCTTTCGAAACGCTGTCAACGTCGACGCCGTAAGCGCGGAAGCGGAAAACAACGGGCGCGTACATCGCGTCGGCGACGCTGAACTTACCGAATAGAAACGGCCCCCCGCTGCCCCACGCCTCGCGGCATGAGGTCCATATCTCAAGAACGCGCTCTATGTCAGGTCGGGTCTCGGAAGGGATTTGAAAATCGTCATAGCGCGCGACAAAATGGCAGGGCAGGTTTTTTCTTAGTGCCTGGAAACCGGCGTGCATCTCATGGGATATCGATCGGGCCGCCGCCTTGGCGCGCGCATGCTCCGGCCACAGAGGCATCCCGTCGTGCTTCTCGGCGATGTACTCGCAGATGGCCAGCGATTCCCAGACTGTCGCGTGTTTATCTATGAGCACCGGCACCCGGCCGGCCGGTGAATAGCGCCGTATCCTCTCATAAGAGTCCGCACGGCCTATCTCTATCACCTCTTCGTCGAATGACAGCCCCGCCACTTTCAGCAGCAGCCACGGCCGAAAAGACCATGAAGAATATTTTTTATTGCCCAGGATGAGCTTCAATCAGCGGCTCTTTTTTTTCGCCTTCTTTGACGCTTGCTTTACTTTTGCCTTCGCCTTTTTGGGCGTCTGGCGCACGGCTGAGGCTGCCGGTGTCGGAAGATGCATTTTACTGACAGGTTTGGGCGAAAGCGCCACCGGCGTCAGAACAGGCATGCCCGGCCTGCCCGAATGTCCGGCCTTGCGCCTGGCCCAGCACTCTTTGCAATAGACAGGACGCTCCTCTGTGGGCCTGAAAGGAACCTCGCATACTTTATGGCACTCGGCGCAAATCGCTTCATATAAAATCCTGTCCCGCCTCTGAGCTTGTTTGGCTTCAGGGCTCTGAGCAGGTTTGCTAGAGTCGCCGCCCCCGGAAGCCCTCGCCGCCGTCTGAGCAACCACCACATCCATCTTCCTCTCCAAACCGACCAGCCTATCAAGCAATTTAGCCATCAGGCCTTCTAAATACGGGTCCACTCGCGGCACTGCCGACTTGGACTTTGATCGTCTTTTCATATCCTGTCTGACCTCGAAGGGTTTATCTGACTTAGTTCCGCTAAAAGTGTACCTCTGCCCCCGTATTTAGCCAACAAAAAAGCCCCGCAGCCTTTCGCTGCGGGGCTAGCCTCTCCCCGTCGGACATCGTCCGGTTTATTGACGCTTAAACTATCCCATCACCAGTGTTCGACTGCGCCCCCGCCGGACCGCGTTCGATGGGAGGCGACGATCTCGCAGCGGCGCTTTTGGCGGCCTCGCGCGCTTTCATGAAGTTGGGTACCGCAATGGCGGCCAGCAGGCCGCCGATGAATGTAATGCCCAACAGGATGACCACCAGAACCGGAACCCAGATAAGCCGCCTGGATCGCTCGGGCGAGCGCGGTGACTGGCCATAGGCCTCCAGCGTCTGGGCGTCGTAGCCTGAGTTGAGCGAGCACAGGTATTCGACAGAAAAGCTGCGGAAGAATACCGCGAAAGGCAGCGCCGCGGCATAGAACGCTATCATGAGCGCTGTGGCAAACGGCGGCACGGTCAGCGCCAGGAAAGCGTAGAGCAGCCATTTGGCCTTTAGCGCCGCGACCAGCAGCAGATAACCGGCCCCGAAAAACAAAAAGCCGGCGATAGCAAAAACTAAGAGCACGAGCAGAAAAATTACCATAGTCACGGCCCCGGTCACCAGAGACAGGAAGAACGCCGCAATATAATAAACGAACATATCCTTCAGGTTCATCGCCGCGACCTTGCCCATCCGGCTGAGCGCGGCCATGAACGGGACCCGGTCCAGCGCCATGACAGGAAGCACAAAATCTTCGATAAAAAGCACCACCACCAGACCGGCGACGATCAGCGCGATAAGACCCATAAGCGGCACACCGAAAATACCCAGGAGCACACCGAATGACGGCTCGAAACCGGCGTTGAACACACCCGCAGAATTCGCGATCTGGAACGCCGCGTAAGCAATAGCCGCCAGCAGAGCGATAAACACGCCGTGTACCAGAAGCGACGCCTTGAAAAAGGAACTTCCCTCCGCGCGGTGCCTATGGAACGGCTCCACGACCGAGGCCTCGTTGTTGATGACAGCGTTGAACCAGATAAACTTGAAATACGCCGCCATCCAAACAAAAAGCACCCAGATCAAGAGACCGGCGACGACCAGCGCCGCCACAACCGGCAACACCCACGGAGGGAGATCAGCAATCTGCCGCTTGAGGGTTTGGGGTGTCATCGGGACTGCCGCGGCATCTGTCGTTGCCGCCACCGCAGGATCAGCGGCTTTTTGTGTCGCACCATCGGTCGCGGGCGCCGTGCGCGTCCTGTCCCGCGGCGGTGACGGGAAATTGCCCTGAAACCCGCCGGAGAGCGAGCCCGCGAAAAGAGCGATGAATATCAGAACCGCCCACTTTTTCGGAGCGAACGGCTTGAACAAAAGCATCGAGGTCCTCGTATAGGCCCTGCCAATAATCACCGTCAGCTTAACATCGCGCATTCACTCCCCTCATATCCTTCAACTACTACCCAATCCGTCCCTTCGCGCACAAGGGTACCGTTTACCATAGGGACGGGTAAACATCTTGGGTATTTTGATATAGACCTCAACGTGTCCCCTTGGTACGCGGTACCGTTCTATGTATTTATCCAGGAAGGCCCTTTTCGTTTCTCATGAAAAAAGGCTCGTATTTGACGCGCGTAGTATAGACGTCCCACAGCGCGTAGCCGCCGCTGAGCAGTTTATAGGTCGTGACGACATAGCGATGCGCGTCCTGCTCGCCCTCGCCGCTGACCTCATAATCCCATAGCCCACCCCACACGATGACTTCGAGCTTTCCGTCCGAATCGAGGTCTTCAAATTTATAATTAGGCTGAGAGCCGGCAATCGGCCCCAGCGCGCCCAAAGAAGAATGCGCCGGATCGGCGCGGTTGATTTCAATGGCCAGGGAATGGTCGGTTGTACCTTCGCCCCAAGTGACTTTGACGTCTTCCTCGACGCCGTCGCCGTCGACGTCCGACTTGCCCTGATCGATCTGCCCTTTATTGTCACTTTCGCCAAATGTAGGCTGCGACGTGTGTTTCGTCCAGCGTATATTTTCATAATAATAGCCCTTAAACGGCCCTTTCACAGCTGCAAAAACCAGAGACCAGCCACAGGCAACCATCATTAGCGCAAGTATGATAATTTTACTTTTCAACTTCAGGCCTCATAACGTGCCATCGCCTGCATTGCGCCGCCATGCCCTGGATACTCTTTCAGCGCTTTTTCATAATAAGGTTTGGCTTCGACAGGCTTTTGATAAGGATAAAAATAAATGTCTCCTATCAGAAAGTAACACTGCGCTCTCAAGATATTGTCTTTTTCTCCCGTTAAGAGGCCCACGGCTTTCTTGAGCTCCGCTTCCGACTCCTTGCAAAGCCTCGTCACCTCTTCTCCGCCGCTTTTCTGGGCCCGCATCATAAGCATGCTGCCATAATTCATGTGCCAAGAAGCGTCCTCAGGCGCCGCCGTTGTCGCTTTTTTCATAAGAGCCAGGCCCTCATCCCAATTTCCTTTCTGAATGAGCTCCAAACCTTTATTCCCCAAGCGGTTTGTCTCTTCATCCGCTCCAGCCGCCTGAGCCGAAATATTAAGCATCCCTATAAACAGCAAAAACACGAAACTAAGCTTCATATTCACCCCTCCAACTCTATCGCTTAATCTATCAAAAAGGGACACGCTAGGCTATGCTTTAACGTGTCCCTTCGGGACACTCAGTCCGGTATGCGTTCTACCCAGACAGCGCCGGCATGCGTCGCCTCGAGCTGCGGCCGCCCATGGTTTCTCGGCTGTTTTGAAGTGAAAACCTGGGGTCGACGCCTCCCCGTTCCAATGCCCTTTGATAAACAATGGCGGCGAGCCTCTGCGTCAGGTCGTCATTTGTGCCGCGCACACGCAACTTGATAAATTTTTTTAAAACGGGGATCTCCACCGACAGCACAGGCATGGGCGATTCCAAGTCCACGGCCCTATCCGAAAAGGAAACTTTAAACCAATAGATGCCGCTGTTAAAAACAGGCATGCTCGCTTTACTGGAATTGTGTGTAAAGCTTAAATACTTTTCGCTTTCTAAACGGGTGTAATCAAATCCTTCCAGCTCCTCATAGCCTTGGCTAAGAGCCTTAATATCCTGCCCCGCATCGTACAGAAGGGACATCTCCTCCTGACTCAACTTCGGGGACCCGCACCCCGCCAATAAAGTGAGCCCCAGGGTCAATACCAATGCAGAGCGCAATGCTTCCCCTCCGAATCTGGTCAGGTTATTTGGCTAAAATACTTCCTGAAGTGGGCGGTGAAAATAGAGTCCGCCTGAAAAGCCCCCAGCTGAACGGGTCGCGACGGTTCCACGGCATGAGGGAGACAAGCCTGGCGAGAAGGCAGTAATTCAGCGTCAGCCGCACCGTGAGGCCTACGGCCGGTATCCAATAGATCCACCGCAGCGGCTCAAAAAGCCCGGCGATAAAAATCGCCGCCAACGCATAGCGCACCTGGCAGCTGAAAGAAAACGGATTCTTGTCCTCAATCCCAAAATACAGCGCCTGTATCATGCACAGCCCAATGGCCACATAAAACCCGGACTCTCCCACAAACAGCCCATACAACACCGCCGCCCAGGTCGCGAAGATATACCACCAAACCATCGTGAACATGCCCATCTCCCTTGATTTAGCCTGCTAACCTCTCCCCTTGGAACGTCGTCCGGTTTATAAACTTTGTTCGGCCCATGTATTTAATGTCTCCCCTTTTCGACCCTTCGGCCGGGGTCCGGTTTATTTACAGCAGGAATTCTGAGAGCAGCCCATGCGACAGAAAATGAAGGACAGTGTGGCAGCGGCTACAAATACAGCAAGGCTCACCCTCATCGGAACATAGTATCTTCCGAGCTGAACGTGCACATGAAAGATCAACCGAATGGCATGGCCCAAAGCCGCCAAAGCAAAAAACCCGGACAACCAAGAAAACCTGCAGCACCGACATTTTGCAAACACAATTACCTCCTTATACGTATATAGGACCTAATGCTTCCCCGCCGGACTGCGTCCGGTATGCTGATCCTCTGCGTGTTCTTCTGCGTATTCTCTAACGCCTTCATTAAATGATTCGGAATTGCCATTATTGTACCCGGTATCCCTAATGTCGTGCAGTTCAGCCCACCGATAACCCGCGTCATGGCCCTCTCCGGCATAAACCGCAGGTATGACACTAAACTGCCACGCAAAAAATAATGCTATTAACGATGACAGCCAAAACAGAGATTTCACTCTAGCCTCCTTTGCAAGGCATCCTAAACCTCTCCCGTCGGAACGTCGTTCAGTCTATAGCCGTACTGCCTCTTATGTGCGTCTAGTTGTGTCTGTATATTTGATATGCAAAACCCCGCTTTATAATAAATCTGTCAATAAGTTGATAAAATGAAAAACTTATTTCGTTCATAAAATTCTTGATTTCATTTTGAAAAGCTTCGTTATCATTGCCTAATAATAGATTTATATAATCTTGAACGGCTGCATCAGCAAAATAAAATCGTGTTTCCTCCATTGAGATGCCCTTTGATACAAACGCCTGTTCTGATACTTTATTTTTTTTAAAAAAATGCTTCCTGAATCCAATTCCTATCTGACGAGAATCATAGTGAAATGAGACTTGGTTTCGCATTCGAACCAGCAGATTTCCAAATGAACCTACTGGTTTTATACTTATTGAAGCCTCGACAAGCGACCCCCATGCGTCTCTGGCTTTGAGCGACATCTGACTAATTATTTCTTGAAACAAACGAGTGTTAATTGTTTCTATATTACTTTCCATGAATTGGAAGAGTTCGTGGAGAATTCCCACGTGATGCCTAAAAATATGCATGTCCCGCCCTGTATATTCGCCCCATTCACGGGTGTAAGACATTTCTCCAGTGGGTCGCGAAGCATGTAGCAAATTTATTATTACTATGGTGTTTTTGATATCGTTATATAAAAGTGCGGCGCATAGAACTACATCGCAGATTTCTTGTGAATAAGTTCCGTCGCCGCAAAATGCTTTGGGATCAAAGGTATATAGTTCTAGTATTTTGGACATTCCTAGAGGCGTTGCATCTCAGTCATTCCTACCTTCACTTTAGGAGCTGAGTCCAAAGCGCCATTTTGAACTTCGCCCGACTCACTCCGTGTGTCGTCCAGTTTACATCAGCTAGTTCCTCACCGCTGCACAATTACCGGACCAGGTCCACCGGGGACAGGTTAGCCGCACATCGTTAAAAGATATGATATGATTTAAATCGTCTGCATAGCCATGCTGTCTCCCGCCTTGATTGCCTGCATGTCTTTAATTTTGTCCTCTTTGTCATAGGTGATGATATAGCGCGTTCTATCCTCGCCGGCTGCGCCCATTTCGAGAGGAGTGCCTAAAACTTCCCATAGACCAAGCGTAAATACATCAAGACCGGCGTGCATCGCCGCTCGACCTCCGCTGGGTGCATTGCCTTTTATAATCAGCCAGGAATCAACAGTTTCACCGTTTGCGTTCTTAGTGGATGTTTCAGGGGGACCTAGTTTAGCGATAACTACTGCGCGGGGAGAACCGGGAAATACTACAGATGTATCTTTCTGGTCCTTGCCCGCCATGGCCATACCGACTGAACAACCTGAAAGTACCAATGGCAGCAGGGCTAACCACCCCAAATAAATATTTCTTCTCACAGCTCCCCCCTTGTTTGTATGCTAGCCCCGACGGGCTGAACAATACTCCACGTCAATACACTTTTTAAACCATCTCCAATTTGAGCCAAAATTTGTGGGTCCAGGTCGCCAGGATCAGAAAAATAAATAATATTTTGATTGCTATCAATATCTTTAAAGTAAATATAAGCTTGGGATAAATGGGCTCCTGCAAACCTTCCTCTTAACCATTCGTCATATGTCACGCTAGTGAGGCCCGGCACTTCTTTTGATCCATCAACGCAACTAGATTCTGACAATGACCATTTAGTGTCAAAGTTTCTCTTATAAATTTCTAGCTTCGAGCATTCAATGCGACCATCGGTTTTTGATATCCAGATCAGACTCTTCTGCCGGCCGTCAACTGAAACGTCAAAGCTGGAGAATTGATAATAGGTGTGTTTTGTAAGGATTGAGAGAAGGGCTAAAATTGCGACGACAAAAATTATGACGGCGATTAAAGTTCGTGCGAACGCTTTCATTTAGCCCCAAGCTTTATCGGACTTTGAATAGCTTACGTCCCCCCGCATCCTTTGCCAAGCAAAATAGACGGCTGCAACTGTCTCAAATCTCCTTTTGACTGACTAGAAGCTGCTTCCGAGAAACGGAAGACTAGCGGCGGGTGGCTCGTATTGCTTTTTGCGCGAGCTTGATGGTCCGAGCACCACG
>ORMF012044005.1_pt1 | contig 18833 bp, 14 predicted proteins | sample 1779871 | NCBI WGS metagenome assembly ORMF01 (sample SAMEA104232316, study PRJEB22302) | groundwater metagenome | biome: forest; feature: aquifer; material: groundwater | place: USA | collected 2011-08-07 | depth 5.4 m | reverse complement strand
GCGCAATCGAGCCCTGCGGATGCTTGCCGACGCGGGAGCACGCACACAGGTGCGCGTCCTCGAGGCCGGAGCTGTGACGGTGGACCGAGGAGAGTTCAGCGGGACCGCGGCGGTCACGCGCGCCGTCCGGAGTCTGCGGCCGCAGGCCGGCGGCACGCATCTGGACGAAGCGCTGCGAGTCGCGCGCACGGTCTCACCAGATGCGGAGGTGTGGGTGTTTACCGACGCGCCGCAGCCCGCTGATCCTGATGCTCGTGTGCGATGGACGCAGGTCGGGCGCACCACCCCGAACGTTGCCGTGACAGCGCTCGCTGCGCGGCGGCTGCCGAACGTGTCAGGCGGAGTTCAGATCCTGTTCGAGATCTCGAATTTCGGCGACGCGGCGCGCGAAGTGACGGTCGAGATCTACGCCAACGACACGGCAGTCGCCAGAGAGGTCACTCGCCTCGACGCGCACGCAGCTCGCTCGTTTGTTCGTGAGCTCGCTGCGCTTGACGGCGGGTTGTCTGCGACAGTCAGCACAGCGGACGACAGCCTCGAGGTGGACAACGTACGCTTCGCGCTGATTCCTCCGCGGCGGTCGACACGCGTGAGGTTGATCACACCGGGAAGTTTTTTCCTTGAAAAGGCGCTGGCGTCCAATCAGAACCTGGTGGTGACGACGTCGAACACGACCGGCGGTGCTTCGACCGACGACGACCTCATCATCTGTGACGCGTGTGCGACGCCGCCCCAGGGGCCCACCGGCGTGCTGATGATTCCGCCCGCGACATCCGGGCTCGAACCGGCGCCGCTGATCGCAGACCTCGCCTCACATCCAATCGCGCAGGGTGTCGACGCGTCGATCCCCGTGGTGCCGGCGTCGCGAAGCATTTCGCCGGGCAACGGAGACGTCGTGCTGCGCGCCGGTGACGTGCCCTTCGTGATCACCCGCGAGCAGGCTGGCGCTCGCATTGTCGTGCTGAATGCCGATATGCGCGCCCCAGCGTTTCCGCTCAGCACCGCGTTTCCCGTCCTGGTCGCCAATGCTGTGGATTGGGCGGCCGGTGTCGGCATGAACGTGCGCGCGGTGGCCGCAGGAGAGCCTCTGGAGTGGACAATCGCTGGCGATGCGACGCCAACGGTCGTTGATCCTGCCGGTCGAAGCGTCCGATTCACACTCGCGAACCGTCACCTGACGGTGACCGACACGCACGTCCCGGGCATATACACGGTAACTGTCAACGGGCTTTCCGAGCGGTTCGCCGTCAATGTTCCGCCCGCCGAATCCGGCGTAACCCAAGCCACGGCGGCTGCCGCGGTGGCGGCGCGGCCTCCGGATGCCCCACCTGCGCCATTCGAAATCACTTCGTGGCTCCTTGTGGCCGCGATCGTGTTGTTCGCTGCTGAGTGGTGGCTGTCGCCCCACGTCAGCGCTGCTCTTTCGTGGCGCGTTGGAATTGTTCTGATCCTCATCGCCGCGGCGGCAGGCGTACGACTTCCGATCGGGCATGCCCGTACATCCGCCGTGTTCGTGTTGGATCGATCCCGGAGCATCCCGCTCCGCGCACAACGCGCGTCGTTGGCCGTCGTCAATAGGATGTCCGCCGCGATGCGGGCGGGCGATCTCGCAGGTCTGGTGACATTCGGGAGCGATGCCGCGCTCGACCGGCGACCGTCGCCCGCACGCCTCGTTCAACAGGAAGCCAACACCGTCGCGGAATCCGGCACGAACATCGAGAACGCGATGAACCTGGCTCGGACGGCCCTCGCTCCGGGCGGGAGCCGGAACATCGTTCTCGTGTCCGATGGAAATGAGACGTCAGGCGATGCCACCCGGGAGGCTGCGCTCGCCGCCGCGGAGGGAATTCGTGTCGACGTCGTGGCGATCGACGACACGCTGTCGGCGCTGCTGCCAGTCGTACGGGCCGTACGCGCGCCCGACAGTGTGCGCGTCCGCGAACCGTTCAATGTGACCGTTGAAATCTCAGGCCCGCCGAACGCGCGCGTGGCCGTCGCACTCGTCGGTGACGGCCACGCGCGCACAACTCGCGAAATCGCGATCGGCCCGGGCGGTCGTGGCGCCGCGGAGTGGACCGACACGCGCGACGAACCCGGCACGTACGCCTATCGCGCCGCGTTGGTTGCGGACGATGTCGATGACGCGACTGCCGGTACCGTCGTCAGCGTTTCGGGCCAGCCGGAGGTGTTGTACGTCTCGCGCGCCGCTTCCTTGGCCACCACGCTGGCTGCCGGCGGATTTCACCTCACGCACGTCTTGCCTGAATCGCTGCCTGCATCCGACGCCGCCTTTACGCGGTTCGACTCGGTGATTCTCGACGACGTGCCGGCCAGCACACTGACCAACGCCCAGAGCGTAGCGTTGACACGCTATGTGGAGCAGAACGGCGGCGGTCTGCTGCTCCTCGGCAGCGCGCGAAGCCTCGAGCCGGGCGGCTATTCGGAGAGCCCGCTGGCGTCGCTTCTGCCTGTTGATCTCAACCCTCGCTCCGGTCGGCGCGCGCCGTCGATGGCGTACGTGCTCGTATTCGACAAATCCGGGAGCATGAGCGACCGCAGCAGCGGCGTCTCGAAAATCGAGCTGGCACGTGAATCGGCAATGCGCGTTGTCAAGCTGATGCCCGCGACCGATTCGTTCGGTATTATCGCATTCGACGCCGCACCGCATGTGATTGCGCCGCTGGCGACTGAACATCGGGAGAACGAGATCGCCGTGAAGCTGCGGGAGGTCGAGGCGGGCGGGGCCACGGCGATTGGCCCGGCGCTTGATCTCGCCGGTGAGTGGCTCCGCACGGCGCCGGCGGCTCGCCGCCATGTGCTGCTGGTGAGCGACGGCCGCACATCCGCCGTTGACGCGGAACGCATGCGAGCAGCTTCACGTATACGCGAGTTCGAACTATCCGTTATCGCCATCGGCTCGGATGCCGATCGGGCGCTCCTCGAGACGATTGCCGAACAAAGCGGCGGCCGCGCGTACTTCCCCGACGACATCCGGCAGCTGCCGCAGATCGTCGCGCGGGATGCATCCGAGGCATCGGGCGGAACGATAGTGAACGAACCGTTTCGCGTGCGGGCGCCGGGCACGCACGCGGTGATCGGGCGTCTCGATCCGAAGTCGTTACCCATGCTCGACGGGTACGTCGTTGCAGCCGCGAAGGACAACGCGGACACGATCCTGGCGTCGCATCTCGATGATCCGATTCTGGCTGGCTGGCAGTTCGGGCTCGGCCGCGTCGCGATCTTCACTGCCGATGTCGGATCGCGCTGGTCCGCAGGCTTGCGGGCGTGGAATGGCTTCGCCCCGCTATGGACACAGACGACGCGATGGTTGAGCCGCCAGACCACCAACGATCTCTTCAATCTGGACGCCGTGGAGATTGACGCGGGGGCCCGGTTGCTGGTCGAGGCGATCGACGGCGGCGGGCGCGCCCGGGCGCTTCAGGATCCGCGGGTGACGATCCGGACTCCATCCGGCGCGATTCAGGAACTGCCGCTTCAGGCGCTGGAGCCCGGGCGCTATGGGCTCGAGATCCCCATGCATGATGTCGGCGCCTATCAACTTGCCGTCGCCACACGTGAAGGCGACACCAACGCTGCTGCGCGCCTGGTGCGCGGGTTCTACTGGTCAGGTGAGCGGGAGCGCTCTGCGCCTGGAGTGAATCGCACGCGTCTGGCGCAACTCGCCGAGATGACCGGTGGTCAGGTCCTGGGTCCGGAGGACAATCCGTTTGACGGCCCGCGTCCGCTCGCCTGGCATGACGTCCGTTCGGCGTGCGCGTTACTGGCGCTCACCCTGTTCCTGCTCCAGATTGCGGTGCGCGCAGGCGTCACTCGGTCCGCAATTCGCCGGTGGTGGCGAACCCGACGGACAGGCGACTTGCCCGCCCAAGAGGCCGCATGAAGAGAACGCTGGCGCTGATCGCCGCGGTCGCTATCGCGGTGATCGGGTCCAAGCTCCTGGTGGAAAACATCCTCGGCTTCGACCTCGAGCCGTTCCTCGAAGCTCGGCTCGCGCACGCCGGCTCGGGCAGCGCCGCCATCGTCATCGGGCTGCTCGTGTCCGACATTCTCCTGCCGGTACCATCGAGCCTCGTGATGATCCTGAGCGGCGCCGCTTTCGGCGTGCTGTGGGGATCGGTCATCGCGCTGATCGGGTCGATCGGCGGAGAATGGCTCGGCTTCGAACTGGTCCGACGCTACGGCCGCCGGGCGTCGGCGCGGATCGTGGGCGACGACGAAATCCAGCGACTCGGACGGCTGTTCGCGCGCCATGGCGCCGTGGCCGTCGTCGTCACACGGGCGTTGCCGGTAGTGATGGAGACGATGAGTGTTGTCGCGGGTCTCTCCCGGATGCCTCGGCGGACGTTTCTCATCGCCTCGCTGATTGGGACCGTCCCAATCGTGATCGTCTATGCGTATGCGGGCGCCGTCTCCCGGCAGACCGGCAGTCTCGTACCGGCAGTCGTTATCCTGATTGCGGTCGCTGGGTTTGGATGGGTAATGTACCGAGCGCGCCTTGCCGACTCTAACTATCGGCCGGCATCTTCTTCCGGAGCGTTGCCCGGTTCACGCCCAGAATCTCCGCCGCCTTCAGCTGGTTTCCATTCGTGATCACGAGCGCTTCGCGCACGAGCACCGATTCCACGGCGTCCACGACATCATGAAACGGGGACGATTCCGGTCCTCGGCTCTGCACCAGCCGTTCGTGCAGTGCGCCTCGAACCGACCGTTCCAGCGTTGATTCCACATCCGGCCGCCCCGGAAACCGGCTGTCGGCGAGGCTGTCCCGGACGTCGTCGACCGTAATCACGTTGCTGCGGGCAACAATGCACGCACGCTTGATCACGCGCTCGAGCTCCCCCACGTTCCCTGGCCACGGGTGCTGTTGCAGCGCTCGCTCCACCTGGTCCTCGACTCCGCGAATGTCTCGATTCAATTCGACGTTGAAGCGCTGTATGAACTGTCGCACCAGCAGCGGGATGTCATCGCGCCGCTCGCGCAGAGGTCGAAGGCGCAAGGTTACGACCGCCAGCTCGTCATACAGCGCCTGCGCAAATCGTCCGGCCCTGGTTTCATCGGCGAGATCGCGATCAGAGGTTGCGATGATTCTCGCCGTCAACCGCGGCACAGCGCCCTTTGTGCGCGCCGCCGCAAGCGTTTGGGCAACGGTCGTCTGCAGCGCCAATGGCAACAAATGAACGTCGTCGAGCTCCACCGTGCCCGCACCATCCGCCGACAGCGCGATATCAACCTCGGCCTCCGACACGTTCGCGCAATTGACGGTCAGCAGGGCCCGTTCGCGGCGTTCACTGTTCTCGTGAATCGTCGCGACGACCAGATGCTTGCCCGTTCCCCGCTCTCCGGTCACCAGCGCCGGCGCGCTGTTGGTGGCGAGCCGACCGATCATCTTGTAGACCTCGAGCATGACCGGGGTGTCGCCGACCAAGCTGACGACTGGCGTGGTCGTTCCTTCGGAGCCGTCAGACCCGGCGGGACGCTCTACCACCTGCTGCGCCGTCAGCGCCTTTCCAATGACATCGCGAAGCTGATCGAGATCGAGCGGCTTTGTCAGGTAGTCGAACGCGCCCGATCGAATCGCATCGATCGACGTCTGGCTGGTTCCGTACGCCGTCATCATCACGACATAGATGTCTGGGAATCGCGCCCGGAACTGCTGCAGCGCCTGTAGTCCATCGACGCCGGGCATCCGGATGTCCATGATGACGATGTTGGGAGGCTGCTGCTCGATCATGCGCATCGCCTCCGCAGCGCCGCTCGCCAGGCGGCACTCGTGCCCTTCCGCCTCGAGAAACCGCTCGAATGCGGTTGCGACGGATTGATCGTCATCCACAACCAGGATGTCAGCCATGCTGCACGCCGCCTGTCGGCAACCAGATCGAAACCCGGGTACCACTCGAGCTGAGCGGCGCGATCTCGATGCGGCCGCCGTGGTTGTCGACAACAGATTTCGTATTTACTAGTCCGAGTCCCATCCCGTCCCTCTTACTCGACACGAATGGATCGAACACGCGCGGCAGAATCGCCGTGTCGATACCGGTGCCATCGTCGCACACGTCCAGACGAACTTCGGAGCCAGCGTTGGACAAAGCCGCGGCGACCCTGAGCGTCCCTCCCTCAGGCATGGCGTCTGCGGCGTTGCTGATGACGTTCAGCAGCGCCTGCTTGAATCGGGCAGCGTCGAGGGCTATCTGTGGCAACGACGAATCGATGCTCTTCTGGATGTGAATCTTGCGGTACGTCAAGTGGGGTGCCACGTGCTCGAGCGTGTCGTCAATGACGTCACCAAGACGCACCATCTCGCGCTTCAGTTCGCCGGGGCGGGCAAGCTCCAGCAGATCGCGGACGACCGACTCGACCTGGACGATGTCGCGGTGGACCGAGTCGAGCATCGCCAGGCACTGGCGATCGGAACCGGAACCGAGTCGCGCGCGCAGCAGCTGCGTCTGCATCTTGATTGCCGCCAGCGGGTTCCGGATGTCGTGCGCGACGCGGGCCGCAAACAAACCGGCAAGGGCCAGCTTCTCGGAGCGAACCAGCGCATCCTGCGACCGGTCGAGCCGTTCGAGCATATCGTTGAAGGCCTGACCGAGTCCGCCAATCTCGTCGTTGCCCGCCGGCGCGCGGAGGGCCGTATCCCCGGCATCCACACGTTTCGTGAAACCGACTAGGACGTCGAGCGGCGCCGTCACGCGCCGGGCCACAGCCTGGCTGACGATGATTATGCCGACCAGGCTGAGAAATGCGGCGATGAGAATGGCCCGAGTCACCGCGCGCGTAGCCGCGAGCAGCTCCGTTCTGGCGGCCACGACCGCGACCGCCGTCGCTGGGCGCGAAGGCACTCGGCGATACGCAACGTCGCACGGCTGGCCGCAGTCGATCTGTCGAACCACGGGGGCGCCGTCAGCCTGCATGAAGACTCCGCGCCGAGCGCCCGCATCTCCGAGTGCCGCCACAACCGCTCGACTCGCCGCCGCGTCGAGTGTGCTCGCGAGCACTGTTCCGCTGTCGTCGAACGTGACTACGTCAGCCCCGGCAATGGCTTTCACGCTTCGCAGGATGGCGGGATTCAGCGCGAAGTCGCTCTGGGAGATCAGTGCGGCCGCGTTCAGAATCTGGGTCTCGACGCGCGTCTCGAGCGCACGCGAGGCGACGGTCAGCGCCACGTACGCAGTCAACGACGTCGCAAGGAGCGCGATCAGGGCGAACGGAATGACGATCCTGTGGTGAAGCCGCAGGCGTCTCCGGGCCATGTGCGCTAAAAGCCGACGATGTGATCGGCGTACGCCTGATAAATGGCGTCGCTGGCCGACACGAAGTCGTGCGTCACCGGTGCGAGCATCGACGTATTCAACACCCGGCCGTGTTTCTTCACGATCTGAGAGAGTCCAGTTCCGAGATACTTGGCCTCGCCCTCGTACAGGTGCGCTGCATGCTGCAATCCTGCCGGTGTGCGCTCGAACCCGCCGCTCATCCGCTCCAGCACAACGGAGCGATCGAAGGTGAACGTGAGGTAACCGGCGACGTCGTCGAGAACGGGAGCGAGCGGATCATCGTCCCGCAGGGTTGCGCGCGCCGCGGCTCCTCGCCTGTCGGCGTCGGCGCGAAGTTGCCGTGCCTCGGACACGATCTCCAGACCCGCCGCGCGGTAATTCGGGGCAAGCGGCCAGCTTCGGAGGAACAAGTAGTTGTGGAAGTCCCAGGTGTAATTCCGCTCGAGCAGGTGATAGCCGGCGAGGAGACGTTCCAGCGCGCGTGCGTCCGCATCGAGCGCTCCCTGGATCAGATCTGGCGACACCGGTGCGCTGATGGGGCCCGCAATCGGCACGACTCTCGTCAACGAATACTCGGATCCCTTCTGGCTCGGATCCATGAAGAAGCTCGGGCTCCCCTGGTACGCGCCTGGTGCGTTCTTGTACGCGACGTACGTCGCCAGCGAGCCAGTGACACCGATCACGAGCACGAACAGGGCGAAGCGCTCGGACCTCTGACGCCTCGTCGCGGTATCGCTCTCCGGAGGCGCCGGCAGGTATCCGTAGACCAGAACGCCGATGATCATCAGGATCAGAGTAGCGATCATCAGGCGGCCGAGGTACAGCTCGGCCAGCCAGATCTCCATCGCCATCAGCGCCGCCGCAAGCATTGCACAGCCCTGGCGTCTGCGTGCGTCTGCCATCCGCCCGCGGGCCACCAGCACAGCGACGCCGACCGGAGTGGCGAAGATCGCCGCAAGCAACACCTGGCAGACGATTCGCATCGGGTTGATCGAGAGATTGTCGATGATCTGATCGCCCTGCGTGACGATCGGATAGAGCAGCCACGGAAAGACGAGCGGAAGGGAACCCGCGAGCCGTTTCCGCCACGCCAGATGCGCTCCCGCGAGCGCAATGAACGCGAGACCAAAGACGCTGATGTATTCGCCTTCGTCGATCAGGTACTGCGCCTTGAGTCCGGTCTCGGCGACGGCGAGCACCAGGATCGTGACTGCGAGGGCGCCCGTACTCGCTATGAGCCATGCGGGTGGGCGCGTCGATGGCGAATCCGTTGCCGGACGGATTCCCTCCGCGCCGCCGACAACCGCCGATGCGCTCGTCACGGCTTGGTTCCGGTCACGAGCGAGTGCGGGTTCGGATTCGACAGCTCACGAACGGCGACGCCCGTGAACCCGGTCTCGCGCATCCACGCGGTCATCTCCGTCTTTGCGTGAGCCGAGCCGTCGTCGCTCGTCAGCATCATGTTGAGCGCGAAGTACACCGAAAATGGGGGGGTGCGCTTCGTCTCGTCGTCGAAGAAGACGTCGCTGACGATTACGACCCCGCCTGGCTCGAGCGCGTCGAACGTCTTGCGTAGTAGCAGCCGGCAGGAGTCATGTGATTCGCGGTGCATCATTCCAGACAGCAACGCAGCGTCATACCCGGTGCCGAAATCAGATTTCAGGTAGTCGCCCGCGAGAAGGCGGACGCGATCCGCGTAGCCGCTTGCGTTGACGAGCTCCCGCGCGACTTCAACTACGCCCGGGACGTCCAGCACAGTGGCGCGCAGCCCAGGCGTCCGCTCCACGAGCGCTACCGAGTAAGTGCCGGGCCCGCCCCCGATGTCGATCAGGTGCTTGCGCCCGTCCAGATTCAGATACGGCAGGATCGATCCGATGCCGCGCGCCCGCTCATGCATCGCGTGCACGAACGCGCGGGTCACCTCTTTGCTGTCGCCAAGCATCACCGATGCTGGCATCGGCGGCTTGCCGTCACGAAGCAGATCGGTCAGACGTCCCCACGCGGGATAGAGATTTTCCGCGTACTTGAATCCATTCGCGCTGAACTGGGGACTCGTTCGCACAAGGTAGCCGGCGGCTACCGCGCTGTTCGAGTAACTCGGGCCGTCCGCCATGAGCAGTCCCTCGACGACACACGCGTTGAGAAGGAGCTGTATCGCGCGCGGGTGCGCGTTGCACGCCTCGGCGAGCTGCTCGGCCGTTTTCGCGCCGGGTGACAGCAAAGTGAAAATGTCGAGGTTGACGGCTGCAAACAGCACCGCCGAGGACCGATATGCCAGGCCAAGCTGCATGAGCAGAGCGGGACTGGGCACGCGCGCCTGATCGGTCCCTGGCTGGGTTGCGTTCATGAGGACTCCCGAAGATGTTGACGGGTATGAGCTTCTGATCTTCGCTGCTCGAGTACGTAGTGTCAATTGTCGGAGTGTGCAGAATCGTGCGGCCATTGCGTGCCGGCCGGAAACCGGGGTCTAATTTCTCCTGTTGCCCACAATCGATCTCCTCTCGAACGCGGTCTGCTCTCGAGCGGGCACTGCGGCGCAGACGTGGCTCGACGGGGCTGTGTCACGTGCGGCGAGGGGAGATCTTGACGCCGTATTCGCTGCATACACCAACGCTCCCAAGCACACCGGACGCGACCTCCTGCAACTCTCCACGAGCGAGCGTGCGGCGCTTGCTTCAACAGCGCCGGGCAGCTCCTTCGATCGGTGGACGGGTGACGATGCGGGCAGGGGCGTATTGCTGCTGACCCTTGCGGAACGTATGGGCGCCGATCAGTTCGCGAAAGCCGCCATCGAGTGCTACGAGCGTGGAGATTCGCGTGAGCAGCAAAGCTGGCTCAAGGCCTTGCCGCTCTTGCCAGGGCCCGAGCGCTTTTTGAGCGTCGCAATTGATGCCTGCCGCACGAACATCGTTCCGCAATTCGAATCGATCGCCTGCGAGAACCCGTATCCCGAGCGTTACTTTCCGGAGCTGAATTTCAACCAGCTCGTCCTGAAGGTGATGTTCAACGGCATTTCGCTCGGACGGATCGTCGGACTCAGCGGACGACTAAACTCGGAATTGTCGCGCATGGCGCTCGACTACGCCGCTGAACGGCGGGCCGCGGGACGGTCGGTACCAGCAGATCTCGCGCTCGCCCTGACGAAGGACGCACGCACCGAGGAGCAAATTCGATGAAGATTTTCGACCCACACGTCCATATGACCTCGCGGACAACCGACGACTACGAGGCGATGGCGCGCGCCGGCATCGTGGCACTCGTCGAGCCCGCATTCTGGCTCGGCCAGCCGCGGACAATGGCGGGCAGCTTCATCGATTACTTCAACAGCCTGCTCGGATGGGAGCGGTTCCGCGCGTCGCAATTCGGCATCAGACACTTCTGCACGATCGGCCTGAACCCGAAGGAATCGAACAACCCGAAGCTCGCGGGTGAAGTGCTCGCGTTGTTGCCGCGGTACTTGAACAAAGAGGGCGTCGTCGCCATCGGAGAGATCGGTTTCGACGACCAGACGGACGCCGAAGAAAAGTCACTGGTCCGGCAGCTCGAGCTGGCGGGCGAGTACGACCTTCCCGTCCTCATTCACACGCCGCACCGGGACAAGAAGCGAGGAACCATCCGGACGATCGAGGTCGTCAAGCGGGTGGGCTTACCCGAGGAGCGCGTCCTCATCGATCACAACAACGAGGAGACGCTGCCCTACGTGTTGGAGACCCGCTGCTGGGCGGGTCACTCTCTTTATCCGAACACGAAGATGGACGAGCAGCGGATGGCCGTGCTCGTGCGGAAGTTCGGCACCAGCCGGATGATCATCAACAGTGCCGCGGACTGGGGTATCAGCGATCCGCTCAAAGTGCCGAAAGCAGTTGAAGTCATGCGCGCGAATGGCGTCGCTGAGGCCGATATTCAGCGCATCGTCTGGGACAACCCTGTCGCCTTCTTCGGCCAAACTGGCCGACTCGACGTGGGGGACATCAGCGAGCGGCCCGCGATCGACCGGCAGCAGAAGTTCGAGAACAACTCCGTGCTGCGCGGAGAACAGATCACCGCGACACGGTGACGCACCCGACGGCGGTTATCAACGTCGTCGGCCTCACGCCGGCACTGATTGGCAGCGACACACCGCATCTCCGCGCGCTGGCGCACGACGGCAGCATGGGGCCGATCCGCGGCGTGCTGCCCGCGGTGACATGCACCGCGCAGGCGACCTACCTGACAGGTACGCTCCCGAAGGACCACGGCATCGTCGGCAATGGATGGTATTTCCGCGATCTCGCGCAGGTGATGTTCTGGCGCCAGTCAAACCAGCTCGTGGCGGGAGAGAAGGTGTGGGAAACGGCGCGTCGTCGCGACCCCGCCGTGACCTGCGCCAACATGTTCTGGTGGTACAACATGTACAGCTCGGCGGACTGGTCAGTCACGCCGCGCCCGATCTATCCAGCCGACGGCCGGAAGATTCCTGACATCTACGGATCCCCGGCAGACCTCACCGCACGCCTCACGGCCGACATCGGGACATTTCCATTTTTCAACTTCTGGGGACCGAACGCCGACATTCGTTCCAGTAACTGGATCGCCGAAGCCTCGCTGCGCGTCGACGAGTGGATGTCGCCGTCGATGCTCCTGATCTACCTTCCCCACCTCGACTACAACTTGCAACGCCTCGGACCGGATGACGATCGAATTCGGACCGACGTGCGGGCGATCGACACCATCTGCGGGGGTCTCATCGACCGCCTTCGCGCCCGCGGCCGCCGCATCATCGTGCTTTCCGAATACGGTTTGACCATGGTCACGCGGCCCGTGCACATCAACCGAGCGCTTCGCGAGGCGGGACTGCTGACCGTTCGCGAGGAGCTGGGTACGGATGCCTTGGACACTGGAGCAAGCCACGCATTCGCCGTTGCCGACCATCAGATCGCGCACATCTACGTCCGAAACGCGGCGCACATCAGCGAGGCGAAAGCGCTGGTGGAGCGGCTCCCAGGTGTGGAGAGGGTCCTCGAGGGCGCCAGCATTGCCGCCCATGGGTTGAATCACGAACGCTCCGGTGAGCTGATTGCGATCGCCGCCTCAGACTCGTGGTTCACCTATTACTACTGGCTCGACGACCGCCGCGCGCCGGATTTCGCGCGAACGGTCGACATCCATCGCAAGCCCGGGTACGACCCCGCCGAGCTCTTCCTCGATCCGGCGATACCAATGCCCACACTCAAGATCGGCTACACGCTTGCGAACAAAGCACTCGGCTTCCGATATCTGCTGGAAGTGATCCCGCTGGACGCATCGCTCGTTCGCGGGTCGCACGGTCGAATCACCGACCGCGCCGAGAATGGACCGGTGTTCATCTCGTCAGAGAAGAATGCCGCGCGGGATCTGATGGAACCGACATCGGTTCGTGACGCGATGCTCGCGCACCTTTTCGATCACGTCCCTGGAACTACACGCTGAAGCATCAGCGTCGCCGGGAAACCCGCGGCCGCGAGCGCAACCAGACCGACTCCGCCGCCGCTCAACGCGACGACACCCGCATCAAACAGTGAGATCCCCGCGATGAGGAGAGGAACCACGACGCCGGCACGTGGACCAATCCGCTTTGACACTTCGGTCAGCCCCACAACGTAAGCGATGAGACACAGGGCGGCTACAAGAACGCCGATCGGAACAGCAACCGCCGCGGCAGACGCGGCGACGCAGTACACCAGCCCTCGGCAGAGGCCCATCACCAACGGACCGAGCGGATTCTTCTTGTGGTGATGGTTGTAGCGGACAATCGCCGCAGCCAGAAGAAGGCTCCACGCAAGCGGCGCCAAAAATCGCGTCTGCATGGCCACGACGAACACACCGGCCGCGAGCATCGCAAAGCCGGCTACGAATGCAGCCCGCGCGGTGACGTCGCCCGCGGGAATCGGACGGTCAGGCCGCTCGACCGCGTCGATGTGCCTGTCGAATGCATCATTGAGGAACATGCCGGCCGTGTAGAGCAACGATACGCCAGCGGCCACTCGCGCAACGACGGACCATTGAACCGGAGCATGCGCGGCGACGATGCCAGCCAGCACGTTGGTCCAGACGGTTGGCAGGTTCGAGATCCGCGAGAGCAGGAGGTACGCCCGCCATCGCGGGCGTTTCATGCTTCGAGCTGCGACCGCGTCCATGACAGCTCTCGCGCGATGGCCATGCAGACGTCCGTCGTGCGGTACTCCGCCGGCAGCACGTCCCACGTGTAGGTTTCGATCTCGAGATAGCGGCACGCAGGCGCGCGTTTCAGCGCGCCGAGCAGCATCGACAGATCGCGTTGCGTTGTCTCGAACCCCTGCATCGCGTCGAGAAAGATCGGCACGTGGAAGTGGACACGCCAGTCGCGACGGATTCCCGGATCACGCGCCGCGGCGGCCAGCGCGTCAGGCAGGTCGGTAAACTGGACCCGTCCCGAGGCGCTGTTCTCGACCACCTGATGAAGATACGTGTCGTCGGCGAACCGCGTCAGCGAACGTGACAGCGCCGCCGCGTCCTGACGCTCCAGGCGCAGCGCCGAGCTGACCTGCACTTTCAGAATCCTGATCCCTGCGTCGCTCAACTTGCGCAGCGCCGCAAGCGGATCCTCGAACTTCACAGCCACGTGGCAGGCATCGAGGCAGATCCCGACGTGCCGCCGGACGTCGTCCACGCCAAGAGGCGTCCCCGTTTCGGCGGCGACCGACGACACGAGCGATGGATCGAACAGATATTTCGAGAAGAACCCGACGGCATCGTCGGTGGTCTCGATGAGACACGCGGGCTCGGGTTCGATGGCAAGCGCAACCGTCGCGCCCGTCTGCTTGCGGAGCCCCACGAGAAACGCGGCATGGCGGAGAACATTCACAGCGATTACGGTGGCGTCGCCATCGCCATCAACCGCGGCCCGGAAAGCGCCCGGCACGGTGCTGACGCTCCCCTCGATGTCTTCGCGGCCCGCGAGAAGTGCCGCAAGTATGCGCGCCAGGGAGTTCGAGTAGTCCAGCCGTTCGCGCGTGCGCCAGTCTGGCAAATACACACGCTCCTTCACTCGCTCACCGTGAAAGGCCCCGTACGGGAAGCCGTTGATCGTGAAAACGTAGTAGTTGCCTTCGCGCAGGAAGTCGCGAAAGCGATCGAGCGCCGCCTGCTGTTCCAGATCCGCGGCGGCTTCGGCAGACACGCGGAGCCCCACGGCCATCGCACCACGGTAGCCGAGGATCTCGCGAATGCGCGGCAACGACGTGCGCAGCGCGGCATTCATCGCCTCCCACGTCTCACCAGGATGGATATTGGAGCAATACGTAAGGTGAAACCCGTCGCCGACCTTCATCTCGATAGACCTACCCGATTTTCACGAGGTGGTTCTGCTTGGCGCCCTTGCGGAGGACGAAGAGCCGCCCGTCTATGGCGTCCCCAGAGCGGAGCCGCGCCTTTTCGTCGGTGACGCGCCGGTTGTTGACGTAGACACCGCCGCCGCGAATCAGGCGGGTGGCTTCGCCCTTCGACGCGGTCAAGCCGCTGGATGCGAGCAGTTCCACCACGGCAACGCCGTCGCCCGCCAACTTGTCGGCCGTTACGGTTGACGAAGGCACATCGTCGAAGACCGACAGCACGTCCTCCGCTGGGAGCATCGAAATGTCTTCACCAAAGAGGACGCCAGACGCGCGTTCCGCGCGCGTGACGGCCTCGTCGCCGTGCACCATCCGCGTAACCTCGCGCGCGAGCGCTCGCTGGGCTTCGCGCGACTCCGGTGCCGTCCGCGCGGTATGGTCGAGCTGTTCGATAGTCGGTCGATCGAGAAAGGTGAAGAACCGAAGATACTTCCCCACGTCGCCGTCCTCGGTGTGCAACCAGAACTGAAAGAACCGGAATGGCGAGGTCAAGCTCGGATCGAGCCACACGGCACCCGCCTCGGTCTTGCCGAATTTCGTTCCGGATGCCGTCGTCAGCAGCGGCATCACGAGACCGTGGGCCTTTGTCCCTTTGAGGCGACGAATCAAATCGCATCCGGCGAGGATGTTTCCCCATTGATCGCTTCCACCAACCTGCAGGGTGCAGCCGAAGCGATCATGCAGCACGAGAAAGTCGTACGCCTGCAGCAGTGAGTAGCTGAACTCCGTGTACGAAATCCCCTCGTCGCTCTCCATGCGGCGTTTGACCGATTCCCTCGCGAGCATGGCGTTCACGGTGAAGTACTTGCCCACGTCGCGCAAAAACTCCATCGCGTTCATCCTCGTCAGCCAGTCCGCGTTGTTCACGAGCCGTGCGGGGTTGGCGGAAACATCGAAATCGAGAAAGCGTGCGAGTTGTTCGCGGATCGACACAACGTTCGCCTCGACCTGATCCACTCCGAGCAACGTGCGCTCGGTGCTCTTGCCGCTGGGATCGCCAATCAGACCAGTGCCGCCGCCGACGATCGCAATCGGGCTGTGCCCAAGACGCTGCATTCGTGCGAGTGCGAGTGCGGGCAGCAGATGGCCCACGTGCAGGCTGGACGCCGTCGGATCGAAGCCGCTGTATCCGGTGACTTTGTCTCGCGCGAGAAGATCGCGCAGCCCCTCGGTGGCGTCGTACACAAGACCGCGCCACTCCAACTCGCCATACAGGTCCATCAGCCGCTACTATACAACCGCGTATGCCCCTCACCCGGCGCGCGGCAATCAAGGGAATGGTCGCCACCGCGGTGGGCGCATTCACCGGGGCCGGTGCGTACGGCGTCGCGTACGAGCGTCATCACATCGGCCTGACTGAAGCAGCGCTTCCGGTATCAGGTCTGCCGTCAGCGCTTGACGGATTGCGCATCGGCCTGATTACAGACATTCATCACAGCGCGATGGTCCCAACCGAAGACGTGCAGGCGGCCATCGATCTCATCACCGTTGCGCGTCCAGACTTGATCGTTCTTGGCGGCGACTACGTGACGTGGGGCGATCGCGCGTATGTCGGATCTGTGGCGGATCTGCTCGCGCCGTTACAGGCGCCGAATGGCGTTTTCGCGATTCTCGGGAACCACGACGACGACCGTGACATGCCTGCGGCGTTGATCGCGAAGCACATCGAGGTGCTGAAGGACGCCCGGACGCGGCTCGAGATCCGCGGGGAGGGCCTCGAGCTCGCAGGGATCAGATTCTGGACTCGCAAGACGGCGGAAATTGGTCGCGTGCTGCAGCGTGCGCACGATACGACAATCCTCCTGGCGCACGATCCGCGAAGGCTGGATGAGGCGGCGCAATTGAACGTCCCGGCAGTTCTGTCAGGGCACACCCACGGCGGACAAGTCGTCCTGCCCGGCGTTGGGGCTCTCGCGCACCGGCGATTTCCGGTGCTTTCCGGTCTCGGATCGCGGGAGAACACGTCGATGTTCGTGAGCCGGGGCGTCGGCACGGTCTACGTGCCGATCAGAATCAATTGTCCGCCTGAAGTCGCGATCGTCACGTTGACGCCGAGGTCGGTGGCTTAGCTCCGACGAAACCGCCGACCTTCAACCTGCCAGCCCCCCTTGAGAATCAGCTGCACCGCCTCGGGATATGCACGATGCTCCTCCGCGAGGATTCGTGCCGAGAGCGATTCAGGCGTATCTCCCGGAAGAACTGGCACGGCGCGTTGCACCACGATCGGCCCGCCGTCCAGCTCCGCGGTGACGAGGTGGACGGTTACGCCGCTCACTTTCACGCCATGCTCAATCGCCTGCCGCTGCGCCTCCAGGCCGGGAAACGCAGGCAGCAGCGACGGGTGGATATTGAGGATCGCGTTGGGAAACGCTTCGATGAGCTGTGCACCAACAAGCCGCATGAATCCGGCAAGGCAGACCAGGCCGACATCGCGCGCGCGGAGCTCCCGCACCAGCGCGCGATCGTAGTCGTCTCGCGTCGGCCACGGACGATGGGAAAGGCAGATGGCCTCGATCCCGGCCGCCCGCGCTCGTTCCAGGCCAGCGGCATCTTCACGGTTGGAGATGACAACCGCGATTGAGGCGTTGAGCCTGCCGTCCGCGATCGCGTCGATGAGTGCTTGAAGATTGCTTCCGCGTCCCGAGATGAGGACGCCGAGTCGGCGGTTCAAGGGGTCGGGAGTCATTTCGAGTTTCGAAACCGCATTCTCGGCATCCGCGTTGCGACTGGCGTGCCGTGCCTAGACGGAAGCGCGTTGGGACAGCAGGACTCACGTTTCATGTGATGAATCGAGCCGCGCGAAAGCTGCCTCTTTTTGAGTGTTCTGGAGACTACGTTGCATTCGAGCGCGTCCTCATCGATGCCCTCTCGCGCAGCGACGTTGCACTGTATGCGTACTGCGCGATGCCGAACCATTGGCATATCGTGCTGTCTCCGAAGGCCGACGGCGCCCTCTCACGGTTCATGCACTGGCTCACGGCCACCCATGCTCGAAGATGGCAGCTTGCGCGCCATGCTGACGGACAAGGCGCAGTCTACCAAGGCCGCTTCCGCGCGGTACCCGTGACAAGCGACGAGCACTTCCTTTGCGTTTGCCGTTACGTAGAGCGAAATCCACTTCGCGCTTCACTTGTTGACCGTGCCGAGGATTGGAAGTGGTCAAGCCTTTCGCGTCGGTGCGGCAAGGGGGACACCACCTGGCTGTCGGCGTGGCCAGTGCAGGAGCCAACCGGTTGGTTGGCGATTGTTAATTCACCTCAAACCGCGGAGGAAATGGAAGCGTGCCGCAGAGCAACGAATCGACGGTCCTCAAGACGCGCCACCGTAGTTTCGAAATTCGAAATGACTCCCGACCCCTTTACGCGTAGGTCACGGATTGCTCGCCCGCGATGACCTCTCCGATCACGTGCGCGTCGCGGCCACCTCGGGCCGCAAGCTCGCCGAGGAGCGCTTCAGCCTGGTCACGGCCGGTGATGATGATCAGACCAATCCCCATATTGAACGTGCGCATCATGTCGTCGATCGGAATGTTGCCGTTCTGCTGGAGCCACCTGAAGATCGGCGGCACCTCCCACGCGGATCCGTCGACTACGGCCGCGGTGCCGTGCGGCAGCACGCGCGGCAGATTGTCCGTAATCCCCCCGCCGGTGATGTGTGCCATCGCTTTTATGCGGCCGGCGTCGAGCAAGGGCCGGATGAACGGCAAGTACGACCGATGCGGCTCGAGCAGCGCTTCGCCCACGGTGCGCGACAGCTCCGGCACGTAGCTGCTCACCTCGAGCTGCAGCTGCTCGAAAATCACGCGCCGCGCCAGCGAATACCCGTTGGTATGAAGACCAGACGAGGGGACGCCGACCAGCACATCGCCGACGGTGATGGTCCGTCCTGCAATCAGGCGTTGTCGATCGACAACGCCGACGATGAATCCGGCGAGATCGTATTCGCCTTCGTTATAGAACCCGGGCATCTCCGCGGTCTCGCCGCCAAGCAGCGCACACCCGTTCGCGCGGCACGCCGCGGCAATGCCGCTGATGATCGATTCGGCAACGTCTGGCAACAACCGGCCGGTGGCGAGGTAGTCGAGGAAGAACAGCGGCTCGGCTCCCTGCACGAGGATGTCGTTGACGCAGTGATTGACGAGATCGGCGCCGAT
>ORMF012213988.1_pt1 | contig 18837 bp, 21 predicted proteins | sample 1779871 | NCBI WGS metagenome assembly ORMF01 (sample SAMEA104232316, study PRJEB22302) | groundwater metagenome | biome: forest; feature: aquifer; material: groundwater | place: USA | collected 2011-08-07 | depth 5.4 m | reverse complement strand
GCGCATGCCGCTGAGCGCACGCTTACGCGGTGGTTCCCCATGCCGCGTACACTCCTTCCGCGTGCGGCGGGCATCGATATCTCCGACGCTTCCATAAAATGGCTTGTGCTCGACGGAGACCAGAAGGGCATGCGTATACATTCCTATGGTCAAGAGTCGCTCGAAGAGGGCATTGTGGTGAACGGCATCATACAGGATTCCGTACGGCTTGCGGAAGCTCTCTCGCGCACCAAAGGGTATCTTCATGGAATTGATTGTGCGCACGCGGCGCTTCCCGAGGAGGCGGCATATGTCTTTAGTATGCACGTTCCCGAAAATTCCCGCCGCGAACAAATACTAAGCATCATTGAATTCGAGCTTGAGGGGCGGGTCCCGATCCCTCCGGGGGCGGCGGTGTATGATTTTAATGTGATTCTCCGACACGATGACGGTGTCGGGGAGGAAATCGGGGTCGCGGTGTTCTCGCGCGAGCTTGCCGAAAGCTATGTCGAAGCCTTCTCGGGGGCGGGGATCCGGCTCCTTTCGCTTGAGGTCGAGGCCCGTTCGATTGCACGTGCGGTCTCGAGCGGGCGCGAGGATGAACCAATCACGCTACTTGTCGATTTCGGACGCACGCGCACCGGCTTTGCGGTCTTGAAGCGCGGAATACCAATCTTCACCTCCACCGTCCCGGTCGGCGGAGAGGCGATGACACGCGCGGTCATGCAGGAGCTCTCTCTGTCAGCGGAAGAGGCGGAGGCGTTCAGAGATGACAAAGGGCTTTTGGTGGATCGCGCCGACAAGCGCACCGAGAAAGCTCCGGGTATTGAAGCGCTGTCGAGTGCGGCCTCTGTGCTCGCCGATGAAGTGGTGCGCCACTACCATTACTGGGATACGCGGCGCGATGAGCGCGGAGAACGCATGACGCCGATCGCCCGTGTGTTTCTCGTGGGGGGAACCTCGAACTTGAGAGGGCTTGCCGATTACATCGCGGCGCGCGTACAAGCCCCGACGGTGCGCCCCGACGTCTGGCAAAATGTTTGCTCCTTCGACGATCACATTCCCTCCATCGATCGCCCGACATCTCTCCAGTTCGCGACCGCAGTCGGCCTCGCGCTCCGCGGCCTGCCTGCCGTGCATCTGCACGCAGAACAGCCAGTCATCTAAAAGGTATATGGTCAACGTTCTACCGGAGGATGCGAGGAAACGTGTGTGGGGTTTCTATCGTACACGTTTTATTCTGGCAGGCTCGATTACCCTTTGCGCCTGCGGACTGTTCGCTCTTCTCGCGCTTTTGCCCGCATATGCGGCCCTTCGCGCCGAAGGCGCCATAACCCGCGACGCACGTTCCGTCGACATCGGAGTGCAGAAAGGAAAAGGTACTGAGCGAGACCAAATCCTGCGTACCCGGATGCTTCTCGACCAGTTCGCCCTAGTCGCTTCGTCGAGCACGTCTGTGCTCGATGCTTTTGTTTCCGCACTCGGCAAGCGGCCCGCCAAAATCGTCGTCGACCATATGAGCTATATACGGAATACCGAGGGGGAAATGACAGTCGGAGGTATCGCGAGTTCACGTGAGGGAGTGAATGCGTACACTGCCGCGCTTCGCAAAGATCCACTCTGGAAGAGTGTATCCGTGCCGATCGGGGACCTCGCGGGTACCGGCGACGGACGTTTTAGCATCACGCTGACAGGGACGTTCTAAAAGTATGCCAAAAAAACATTCCGCATATTTCTCGTGGCTGGCGCTCATCGCGGCGATTCTCGTATGGCTCTTCGTCGGTCTCTTCGCGTGGACCATTCACGCGGAGAAGACAGCGCGCATGTCGAGAGATTCCGATTCGGAATATATATCGGCGACACAAGACGCCTCCTTGCGCTTGCGTGCTCTCGCGCGGGATACGCGAGCGGAGCGTGCGCTCCTCGACCAGCTCGCGGAGACGGACGTCGCTCAAATCGTCGATACAATCGAGAGCGTCGGGCGCGACGCAGGCGTCGTTCTTGAAATAGGCCAAGCGCTCTCGGCTCCTTCGGGAGATACCCCTTCGCCGGCGAAGACCGTGAGCCTCTTCGTTTCGGCGGAAGGAACATTTTCTACGGTCATGCGCGCGGCGCGGCTTCTCGCATCGCTTCCGATCCCGTCTTTAATCCAAGAGATACAATTCGAACATGTCGCGTCGGGCGGCGGAGGCGCCGCGAAGTCCGGCTGGAGGCTTGGCGTACGGATCCTCTTTCTCACGACCGCCGAGATTTCATCATGATACAGATCGCTACATGGACGCGCATACGCACCGCCTACGCATACCGGCATGAGCCGGAGTATCTGCGTCTCGTGGCTACCTACTTTTGGCGCATGCTCTTGTGTATCGGCGTCATCATCATCGCAGGGGCTGTTTGGTACGGAGCTTTCCAACTTTTTTCTGTTCTCGAAGATGTAGGAAATCGAAGTGCGAAAGCGTATTCGAGCGGCACCGAGACATCCATTCTCGATCGCGCCAAACTTCAAGCGACCTTGGATATCTTCGCCGAGCGCCGAGCGCAGTACGAATCTCTGAAGGCGAATCCTTCGACCGTAGCCGATCCGTCCCGCTGATTTTGTTGACCGCGGCACTTCGCGTCTGTAGGATTGATGCGTGCGTTGCCCTTGTAAGCAAAGCTTTCGAGGTCGTCGCTCGGGAAGAGTGAAAATAAATTTCCATTCTATCCCTCGCTAGCCCTCGTAGTTAAATGGATATAACTGCGGACTTCTAAGCCGCTATTCGAGGTTCGATTCCTCGCGGGGGCACACGGCTCGATGAAGAGCATTTGCGCGCTTAGCTCAGTTGGTTAGAGCAACGTCCTTACACGACGAAGGTCGTAGGTTCGAATCCTACAGCGCGCACATCGAGGAATACGCAAATGTCCGCGCACCTCATATTTGCTAATTCAATTGAATTAGCAAATATGAAACTGCCAAGGAGCCCGGAGAAAAACATCGGCGCAAACCATTCTCATTCGGTGTGTGCGAAGCGCACTCTGAATCTATTTCGGGAAAAAGGAAACTTTTTGTCATACGGATTCAATAATTTTTGATTTGTAATTTTTGTCCAGACGTGGCATAGTATCGACCGGTCTGACCTTTGACTCGCTCTTCGCCGTAGCCCGAAGCTATTTTTTGATGGTTTTGGGCTATGGCGAAACGGATTGTCCGTGGAGCCCGCTAGCAGGTACAGGAAAGGAACCGCCATGTCTCCTCATGGAACCGCCTTGTCCGATGGCCAACGCGCAGAGTTTGTCTCCGCAATGGTACGTGCAGCAATTCTTGAAGCCTCGAAGCTCGATGCAAAAATCATCTCATCCGATTGGGGTGCACTTTGCAACAATAGTTATCTGATGCGGAGATTCTACGAAATCTTCGCACCAGGCTGTCAGCCGCCATCTACTGATCCCTATCGCCCTCTCGACGATCCGGAGGAGCTGTCAGCCGGCTTTGTCGGGAGAGTTGCGAGCGCGGCGATGTATATTGCCGACGCTTTGGGACCGAAGCAAGCCCGTGAGATGATTCAGAGTGGTGAGCAACTTCGCACAACGCTACTCTCCGTGCTTCGTAGCGGCGAACATGGGCCGGTAGTCTACGTCAATCGCAAAGGCCAACCCTCGTATCCGACGTGGGGAATTCCCTTCGCAGATAACGGCCTTCACTTGGTATCGGAGGGACTGGTCCAGCTGGAGCCAGTGCATCCGGAGCTTGAGCAGGTGGGGCCAGCTTTCTACGACTTGGCGAAGCTCAGGTACTGGAAGCCCGCAGATCAAAAAAACACGGGCAACATCAGTACCGAGGCGATCTATGAAGAGCTCAAGAGTGGTGACGTGCTCAAAAATTGCCTTGGACTTCTAGACGGAGAACAGATCGCAGCAAAATCCGACAGGATTCTGCGTCAGTTCGACACATTGTATCTCTGGAAATCTGTCTGCTGTTTTCAAGGGAAAATGCACGTCCCTTGTGTCCAGGAAGGGACTTATAGGATATCTTGGCGAGATTGGTTCCGTGCGGATCAACTCGCGCCTCAGTATCCCGAATTGTAGTCAAGGCATTGCTCGACAGCCATGATTGCACCTGCAACGCGACCTCGTCGGCCGCGTTGCTTTCTTTTTGTAATTTCAAAGAACAAAATTGTGCGTGCTTCGCACGCGCGTACCTAGTCCGCCAAAGAAAAATTTGATATTGTCACCCAGTAGGTGATTCTCCTGAATCAGCGGTGCGGCTTCGCCGCGCCAGCATTTTCCTGCGGGGGGTTTGCGCCGCCGGTGGGGGTGGGATGCTAGGTTCACGCTAATTCAAGTATTCTGCACAAAAACTATCCGGCTTGGCGTTTTTTTGCCCGAGTGATATAGTGCCGCGACGTATGAAAAATGCAGTGAAAGTATCACCTGTGGATATGGAAGCGCGGAAAAATCTCGACCTTCGGCCGGGAGATACCGTGCGCGTGTGGCAGAAAATCGAGGAAAAAGGCAAGACCCGCCTTCAGGTATTTGAGGGCCTCGTTCTCGCGCGCAAACATGGTACGGAGGCCGGCGGCACATTTACGGTACGACGTGTTGCGAGCGGCGTCGGTGTTGAAAAGATATTTCCTATCTATTCGCCCATGATAGATAAAGTCGAGCTCGTGAAGCGCTCGCGCGTGCGTCGCGCCAAGCTCTATTTCATCCGCGACAAAGTCGCCCGCGAAGCACGACGCCAGCTCCGCCGCTCGAGGATGATGGTCAATGTATCGGGGACGACGAAGGTTGTTGCAAAAGAAGAGGAGCCGGTCGTTGAAGAAAGCGCGCTCGTCGCTGAAGTGGCTGTTGGCGAGAAAAGCGAGTAGCGCGTACAATGAGGTTTGCTGCGCAGGTGGCGAAATTGGTAGACGTACTACCTTGAGGTGGTAGCGCCCTTTCGGGCATGGGGGTTCGAGTCCCCCCCTGCGCACTGATTACTAAATGAATCGTTTTGCTATGATTGCCACATGGCACTCTTTACCCCAGTACCACAACGCTTCGCATTGGCTACGGGGCAGGCCGGCAAAGGGCGCTGAAATTTTATGGCGTTATTCACAGGAAAGGGAGATAAAGGCACTACCAAACTTTTTGATACACAATCAGGCACACGCGTGACGAAGTCCGCACCTGTTTTTGAGTGCCTTGGCCAGTTGGATGAATTGAATACGCTCGTCGGCTGGGTGAAGATTGTTTCGCCGAAAGATTTCGTGTTTGATGGACGAAACGGCAAGGAACTCCTTGAGGATGTGCAAGACCATCTTTTTACCATTCAGGCGGAGGTTGCGGGAGCGGAGAAATCCGTGCCGCAAGCGAGTGTGGAAAAACTCTCGGCGATGATAAATGATATCGAAAAAGAATTGCCGGAGATAAAGACATTTCTCGTGCCGGGCGGCACCGAATTCTCGGCGCGGCTCGACATCGCGCGCGCCGTCTCACGCAGAGTCGAGCGTCGGCTTGTCGCGCTCCATGAGTCCGGCGAGCGTACCGTTTCGGACTCGAGTCGCGCCTATGCCAACAGACTCTCGTCGCTTTTCTACGCGCTCGGGCGTCTGGCCAACCATCGCGCCGGTGTAGAAGAGGCAAAACCCCGCTATCGCGCTTAAGACTATGATGCGGCCTCGCCTTTTCAAACTCCCCAAAAATATCGAGGAACTTGCGCGCTGGTACATGCGCTACATCTCGCCCGTTTCTCTCGTTCTAGGTTTTCTTGTCGACTATCTCATTCTCCTGCGTCGCGTGGATCTCTGGACGACCAATCTCATCCTCTTCACCTATCTCGTACTTGCGGCCCTCTGTATCCTTTTGGTCAGTCTTATCCAGACTGGTCGCCTGCGGCAGGCATGGCTGGTCGCCGCTACGCCGCTTTTGCCGGTCGTTGCCCAGTTCGCCTTCGGCGGACTCTTCAACGGATTTCTCTCGCTCTACTCGAGGAGCGCCGCCGTGGCGGCAAGTTGGATATTCGTGATACTTCTCGCGGCACTTCTCCTTGCAAATGAGCGCTTCGTCCGTTTCTACATGCGATTCGCATTCCAAGTCGGCATCTTCTTCACGACGCTCTTCTCATTCCTGATATTCTTTCTTCCCGTCGTGTTCCACCGGATTGGACCGTACATGTTCTTTGCGAGCGGCGTCGCGAGCGTGGCCCTCATCACGTTCTTCCTGTACGTCTTTTCAAAGATCGTTCCGGAAGTTGTCTTTAGAGACCGCACCACGATCGCTCGCACCATCGCGATTATCTTCGTGACGTTCAACATCCTCTATTTCACGGGGGCAATACCTCCCTTGCCGCTCGCACTCAAAGAGGCCGGTGTGTATCACGCGGTCACGCGCACGGGAGATGAATATCGCCTCCTGTACGAACCTCTGCGGTGGTACGAAGCCTACCTGCGGTACAACACCACGTTCCATCGTGCGCCCGGGGAGCCGACATACGTATATACGGCAATCTTCGCGCCTTCCGGTCTCTCGACGACGATTTTCCACGAGTGGCAGTATTACGACGAGGGGAGTAGCGCGTGGGTGACGGACGAGACGATACCGTTTTTCATCGTGGGTGGGCGCGACGGAGGGTATCGCGGGTATTCGGTGAAGACGCGTCCCAACCCGGGCACGTGGCGGGTGAACGCAATCACGGAGTTCGGACAGCTGATCGGCAGAGTCTCGTTCAAAATCGTCGAGGTAGAGACACCGGTGCCCGTCCAATCGGTAACGCATTAGGAAGGTATCAATTCACGGCACCGTCTTGGCGATTTCTTCTAACCTCGCGTGGCTCTGTCACAATTGCCATTTTCTCGTACACCATTATGATGTGGGGCGTGATCGCGGTCTCCTAAAACCCCGGTCGTGATGGTGGTCGTAGCTCAATTGGTAGAGCTCCAGATTGTGGATCTGGCGGTTGCGGGTTCGATCCCCGTCGATCACCCAAGGTGTGCAACAATGTCGGTATGAAAGAGTATTTTTTCGAGGAACGCGGCATCTACTACCGGACAAATGAAATGCGTCCGGGGAAGGAGACGCTCCTTTTTGTCCACGGACTCTCTGGCTCTTCTTCGGCATGGCTTCCGTATGAGCAGATTTTCGAGGGGGCATACAATATCGTCTCGATGGATCTGCGGGGACACGGGAAGTCGAGGAAGCTTCTGTTCTACGGCGCGTATTCGCCCGAACTCATGGCCGACGATATTGTGGCGCTTCTCGATCGCCTCGCCATACTCCGCTGTATCGTTATCGGACATTCGTTCGGGACATTACTTGCGCTCCTGGCGTATCGACAAGCTCCGGAGAAATTCAGGGCGGCAGTATTTCTCTGCCCCACGTACGACGCGTCTTCCGCGTGGTGGATACCATTCGCCCGCCCGCTGGCCGCCCTGTTCGGATCTTTGTCTTTGCTCCTCCCGTTCAATCCTCGTCCGAGAGGTCATGTCGACTATTCGAAATATGCTCCGACGGGGGACTGGAGCCTTCGCCGCATCATTCCCGACATCCGCAACACGAGTTTGCGCGTGTACATTTTTTGCATGAAACACATTTACAACCGTGATACGGACGACTGGTGGCACCGACTCGAGATTCCCGTTCTGATCGTCCATGGGGAAAAGGATACCGTTATCCCGGTCGCGAATGCGGAGAAATTGCACACGCTCATGCCTCATTCAAAACTCGTGCTTCTCCGTGACGCGAACCATATTCTGCCAGTCAACAATATCCCCGAAGTCACGGTAGCACTAGAGGACTTCTTTGCCACAGTGACTATTCCATAAAAACGAGCACCGTATACTCGCTAAGCTATAATCCATCGGTATGCTCCAGAGAAAAATCTCCTGCGTGATCTGCGCGTATAACGAAGCAGAGCGCATCGGCGATGTGTTGAAGGTCGTTGTGGGCCACCCCAGCATTGCCGAAGTTATCGTTGTTGACGACGGCTCGGGCGACGGCACATCAGAAGTCGTGCGCTCGTACCCATCGGTTACATTGATCGTGCAGGAGAAAAATCTCGGGAAAAGCCGCGCGCTGGTCAGGGGTGTGACCGCGGCAGGGGGTGAGCTCATTCTCACTCTCGATGCCGATCTACAGCATCTTGTACCCCAGAACATCACGGCACTCGTTGACCCGGTGCTTTCCGGCCTCGCCGACATCTCAATTTCTCTGCGTAAGAACAGCCTGCCGATCTATCGGGCGATCGGTCTGGACTTCGTCTCCGGAGAGCGTGTCATGCCACGCACCTTGATAGCGGATCATTTTGAAAAGATCGCATCGCTACCGGGATTCGGGGTGGAGTCATACCTCAACGCGCGCATCATCGAGCAGGGCTTACGGATAGCCATCGTGCGGCTCGACAATGTCATCAATACGAGAAAAAGCGAGAAGGTAGGATGGTGGCAGGGCACCCGCGATGAGTGGAAGATGGTATTCGATGTGCTCCGCGTCCTCTCGCTCTTTGAGGTGCTCCGGCAAAATTACATGATGCTAAAGCTTTCTCGCGATCGGAAGTAGATTGGCCGCGAAAACGGTCGCGGAGTGGTCCCATGAGTACCGGAGGGCCGTCTCGCGGCAATTCTCGCGGTCAAGCGTGAGGCATTTGAGAGCCGCGTCACGCAGGTCTTCGCTCAAATATCCATCTACTCCGTCGGTAATGATGTCTCCCGGTCCGTTGCAATCATGCGCGGCTATGGGAATTCCGCACGCGAGCGCTTCGAGGAGGACGAGGCCGAATGTTTCCGTTCGCGATGGGAAGACCGAGACATCGCAGAGAGAAAGCCAGTCGACGAGATCTTGTCCCCGCTTATAGCCGACAAAACGCACCCGTTTCCCATATTTTTTCTCGAGCCGCTCTCGGTCGGGGCCGTCTCCAATGACGAGTTTCGTGCCGGGGAGGTCCGCTTCGAGGAATTCGTCTATGTGTTTTTCTATTGCGACACGGCCGAAATACGCGAAGACCGGCTTCGGGAGTTGCGGAAGCGGGGAATGGGATAGGGGATTCCTCCGAAAGAGTCTTGTGTCAACGCCGAGGGGCCACAGAACGACGTTCTTGAATCCGTGCGCCTCGAGCTCGTGCTTGAGGCTTAGGGTTGCGACCATCGTCCGGGCGCCGGCGTTGTGGAACCAGCGCAGGAGTGCATAGGCGATCGGCGTGAGAAAGGACACACCGAGGCGCACTTCAAGGTACATCTGGAAGTGCGTGTGATAACAGGTCGTGAACGGGATGCCCTGCTTTTTGCAGAGCGCGCGTGCGGCAAGGCCCAAGGGACCCTCGACTGCAACGTGTATTGCATCGGGCCGCATATCGGCGAGCATTTTTTTGAGACGTCTCTTGGGAAGAAGCGCGAGCCGGATCTCCGGGTAGCCCGGAAGTGATACGGTCCTGAAAAGGCCGGGATGTATGACCGATATCGCGTATCCATGCTCCGGTAGTCGCTCGCACATTCTGTCGTAGCAACTCACGACGCCATTCACCTGAGGATGCCACGCATCGGTAACGATAACGATCTTTTTCATGAACTGCGCAGATATTTTCCGAAGCCCACAAGAGACACAAGAATAATTGCCATGAGCGCGAAAAGCGCCACCTTCTCGAACACACTGCCGATCTCGAGGTATAAGTGTCCGAGGAAATAGCCGAGCGAGAGAAGGCTGGCCGTCCAGAGAAATTGGCCAACAATGTTGAGCATCATGTAGCGGCGGAATGGCACGCGGGAGAGCCCTGCCGTGAACATAATCGGAATACCGAGTCCCAACCCCCCGGTTATCTTTGAAGTGAAAATAATGATCTCGTGACGCTGATTAAAAAGTTCTTTGGCGCGCGCCAGGGAATGCGGTGAGATGTTAACGAAGCGGCCGAATCTTTGCACGAATGATTCTCCGTACTTTTTTCCGAGCACATACCAGAGCACATCGCTTCCGAGCTCTCCCGCGGCGAGCGCGAGGCAGGTAGGGATGAGCTCCAGATAGTCGAGTCGCAGAAGAACCCCTGCGACCAAGCTGACCAGAGGGCCGAAGACGAGGGCCGCAGGCGCTACAACCGCATATTTGTAGTGAATCAAGAGCTGTAGTACGAAGTCGGCTCCCATGCCTCCCTAGTATATACTCTCTGTGAAGCGCACCCCGTTTCATACTCGTATGCAGAAGCTTGCACAAATGTATGGCCGGTATCTTTCTGACCGCGATTTTCTCATCGCTGTCGTCCTCTCGCTCGGACTTCTTGTCATTGGAGCCGTTTCCACATTTTATGCGGGCCTGTATGCATCCGAGCGGGCGAGCAACGCCGTGACAGACATCATCCTCAGCAATATACCGGTTTTTGACGTCGAGGTACTCTTTGTCTACGGGACGTTCGCCATAGGGATCTTCGTCGTAGCTTTGGGGCTTGCGCGGCCGCAGTGGATACCGTTTATCGCGTCCTCTCTCGGCCTCTTCTATTGCATCCGCGCGGTCTTTGTCAGCCTCACTCATTTGGCGCCTTTCCCCTCGCACATAACGCTTGATATCGGGTACATTATCGGCACGTTCATCGGCGGTGACGACCTCTTTTTTTCGGGGCATACGGGGGCACCGTTCCTGCTCGCGCTCATCTTTTGGGACCGTATATTGCTACGATACATTTTTCTTGCGTGGTCGGTCTTTTTTGCGACCATCGTGCTGTTGGGCCACTTGCACTACTCGATCGACGTACTCGCGGCATACTTCATTACCTACACGATCTTCCATATAGCGGAACTCTTTTTCAGAAAGTACAGGACGATATTTCATACAGGCATCCAAACCTGATAGACTAAAACTATGGAAGATACGGAATTGCGGCAGAAACTAGACGCGCTCGAAAAGAAGATTGACGACGTGTACGTGTCGGCCGAGAAGACACGGAAGTATTTTCTAGGGGTTATCATCGTCTCGGTAGTGGCATTCGTGCTTCCCCTGGTCGGGCTTCTGTTCGCCATCCCCACGTTCCTCTCCACGTACGCCGATCTCGGCGGCCTCTAAGCCCGGTAAGTTTTTCTTCACGCCAACGTCATATCCGCAGAAGGTGTATACTTTACTCATTATGAATTTTGTATTTCCTAAAACCTGAAAGCTAAAATCTGACAGCTATTTATTGTATGGATACACAGACTGCAGATAAAATTATCAACGCCACGCACTATCCCCGTATGGCGGCCGCCGCGGCGCTCGGCGTGCTCGCGGTCTTTTTGCTTGTCGGCACACTCAAGCTACTCAAAGAATACCGGTATGTAGGAAGCGGCGTTACGGCGACCAACACGATCACGGTTTCCGGCGACGGCGAAGTATTTGCGGTGCCGGATACGGCGACGTTTTCCGTGACGGTGCAGGAGGAGTCGAAGGAAGTGAAGACGGCGCAGGACACGGCGACCAAGAAGGGGAACGACATCATCGCGTACCTGAAGTCGCAGGGTATCGACGAAAAAGATATCCAGACCACCGACTACAGTGTCTACCCGCAGTACGATTACATTCAGCAAGCATGCACGGGGGGCTACTGCCCCGGCGGTGAGCAGGTGCTCCGGGGTTTTCAGGTATCGCAAACGCTTACGGTGAAAGTACGTGACACGAAGAAGGCAGGCGATCTTCTCTCGGGCGTGGGCTCGCGTGGCGTCTCCTCGGTCTCCGGTCTCTCATTCACGATTGATGATCAGGACGCGCTTGAGGCAGAGGCGCGCGAGAAAGCTATCACGAAGGCACGCGGCAAGGCAGACGAACTCGCACAGCAACTCGGTGTCTCTATCGTCCGTGTTGTCGGATTCAGCGAGAACGGCAATTACCCCATGTACTACGCAAAGGCCGAGATGTCGATGGCGGCAGACGGCAGGGGCGGTGTGGCAGCACCATCGCCGGAAATCCCGACCGGACAGAACAAGATTACCTCCAACGTGAGCGTGACGTACGAGATCCGGTAAAGATTGACTTGGAATCAGACGGGGCATATATTCCTTGCGGACCCAAACGAAAGTGCCGTTGTTTGGTGCTCCTTGTAATGGCACTCGCCAATGAGAGACATCCGTCTTTGACGGATCTCCAAGCCTTGAAAGGAGGTGCTCGTCGAACACCCAGTCTTCCTGTTGCTTGTGCTTTGCGATGGGGATTATTGGGCTCGCACGGGACAACGAAAGGCGTCGGGGGGTGAAATGGCATGACCACCCCCCGACCCCTATTTTCTTGACTTCGGAAGCAGAACAGCTACTATGTAATCAAACGCCGCGAGGCGTTTTTAAAATGACTAGAATTTGAGTTACCTAGAACCTAAAACCTAGCCGCTAGAACCTGACTCCTATGAGCTTCATTCAATATCTTAAAGACACCCGCAGCGAATTGCGCCATGTCGCATGGCCTACGCGCACGCAGACGCTCGTGTACACGATCATCGTGATCGTCCTCTCTATTTTCGTCGCCCTCTACCTCGGCTTCTTCGATTTCATTTTCACGACAGGGCTTTCGCGTGCGCTCCAATTCCTTCCGCAGAACGGCACTCCTGCCGTCACGGAGCAGATAGCGACTACCTCTCTTGTCGACATCACCTACTCGACCTCAACCCCGCAATAATTTTCTAACCGGTATTTACTACAGACTACGTACTACGCACTACTCACTATTCTCATGGCAAAACAAACATACGGATCCGAGCGGGAGTGGTATGCGGTGCACACATACTCGGGGTATGAAGACGCCGTCGCGCGCAATCTCAAGCAACGTATCGAGTCCTTCGGTATGAAGGAGAAGATATTCAACGTCGTTGTGCCGACGGAGAAGAAGATAAAGGTTAAAAACGGCCGCCGCACGGAAGTGCGCGAGAAAGTGTTTCCGGGCTACGTCCTCGTAGACATGATCGCAAGCGATGATGCATGGAGCGTGGTCAGGAATACTCCGCAGGTCACGGGCTTTGTGGGCACGGCGAATCAGGCGGTGCCGCTTAGCCCTGATGAGGTAGAGAAAATCCTCAACCGCGCCTCGGGCGACACGGTGCGTCACGCGATCGATCTCGCGCAGGGCGATGCGGTCATCATCATCGACGGGCCGTTCAAGGATCTGGAAGGCAAGGTCGGCGAGATTGACGAAGAGCGCGGAAAGGTTAAGGTGTTGGTTCCAATGTTCGGCCGCGAGACTCCGGTAGAACTCGAAGCCGACCAAGTGCAAAGAGTTTAACCTGTAACCTAACACCGAGAACCTGAAACCTATTTCACGTATGGCAAAAGAAATCACCAAGATAATCAAACTGCAGATAGAGGCGGGCAAGGCCACACCCGCGCCGCCAGTCGGTACCGCGCTCGGGCCTGCGGGAGTGAACATCGGCGAGTTCGTCAACCAGTTCAACACCCTCACGCGCCCGATGGCAGGCTCGATAGTGCCGGTCTTGCTCACGGTCTACAAGGATCGCACCTTCACTTTTATCGTGAAGAAGCCGCCAGCCTCGCGTCTCATTCTGAAAGCGATGGGCTTGGAAAAAGGCTCACAAAAGGCGCAGACCAAAGTGGGAAAGCTCACCAATAAGCAACTCGAAGAGATTGCCACGGAGAAGATGGAAGACCTCAACGCGAACGACATGGGGCAGGCGAAAAAGATTATCGCCGGCACCGCCCGAAGCATGGGGATTGACTCGGACCTCTAAAGACTCCGGTGCGCTTGGTACAATGCGACCATGCGGGAGAGGCTAAAAAAGGCTCTGGCTACTGCGCTCGGAAGCGTGGGAGTTTCGGACGCCGACATTTCTCTGGAACACCCGGCGGAGCTCTCGAACGGCGACTATTCGACGAGCGTTGCTCTGAAATACACGAAGGAGGCGGGAATACCGCCCCGCGCGCTTGCAGAAAAAATAGCTGCGGCCCTTGGCGAGATTTCCGGCATTGCAAAAGTCGAGATCGCCGGCGCGGGATTTATAAACTTTTATCTTGATTCATCGGCACTTGCTTCTGCCGTCGAGGAAGCCCGCACGAAAGACAGGTGGGGGAGCGGTGTGCAGGACGCGGGAAAAAAAATAATGGTCGAATATACCGACCCGAATCCGTTCAAAGAATTTCACATCGGCCATTTAATGTCCAACGCGATAGGGGAATCCATCGCGCGCCTACTCCAGTTTTCTGGTGCGGAAGTGAGACGCGCCAACTATCAGGGCGATGTGGGCCCGCATGTGGCCAAGGCTATTTGGGGGATTGAAAAGCTCGGGGTTGACCCGTCTGATTCTGCCGCGCTCGGTAAGGCATATACGGCAGGGTCGGAAGCGTACGAAAACGACGCGGCGGCGAAACAAGAGATTGATGCGCTGAATGCGAAAGTGTACGACCGCAGCGATGCGCGCGTAAACGAGATTTACGCGGCGGGCCGCAAAGCATCACTGGAACACTTCGAGGAGTTGTACAAAGTTCTCGGTACGAAATTCAACCATTATTTTTTCGAAAGCGAGACGGCCCCGCGCGGACAGGCGCTCGTACGCGCGCATCCTGATGTTTTTGAGGAAAGCGACGGAGCAGTTATTTATCGCGGTGAACAAGACGGACTTCATACGCGCGTTTTCCTCACATCCAAAGGCCTGCCGACCTACGAGACGAAAGAACTCGGTCTTGCCGAACTCAAGGGTGAGACGTGGGAATTCGATTCGTCGATTACGATAACAGCTCACGAACAGAGCGATTATTTCGAGGTCGTACTCGCGGCGATGAAGAAAGTTCTACCCGCGCTCGCGGCGAAGATTACACACATCTCACACGGCATGATGCGTTTTGCCGAAGGAAAAATGTCTTCGCGCACCGGCAACGTGATAACAGGGGAGTCCTTGCTCCTAGACCTCACGGACGCCGCGAAGGTGCGTGCGACGGAGAGTAGGGCAGAGGATACAGAGAAATTGGCGGAGGACGTTGCTGTCGCCGCGATTAAATATCAAATATTGAAACAAGCATCCGGCAAGGATATTATCTTCGACCGCGAGCGCGCTCTCTCCCTAGAAGGAGACTCTGGTCCGTATTTGCAATACGCGTATGCCCGCGCGGAGCAACTTGTCGCAAAGGCGAAAGAGCAGGGTATTGCTCCGGCGGTTAACGCGGACACTGAAGCCAACGACCTTACCCGACTCCTGCACCGTTTCCCTGAGGCGGTGGAATATGCGGCATCTCACCGTGAGCCACATCTGCTCACGAACTATCTTTTAGAATTTGCCGCACTTTTTAATAGTTGGTATGCGCAGGTACACGTGCTTGATGGTTCGGCAGACTCACCACACAAGGTCGCGCTCGTGGACGCCGCCCGCCGCACACTTAAGAATGGCCTCTGGCTTCTCGGTATCCCCGCTCCCCCAAAAATGTAGTAGCGTGTACTTATAATATCCGGTCGGTGTTTATAAGTACGCATGCTGATGAACGACTGATGCTAAATGCGATATCATGCTCGCATGACGCAGGACGAAGCACTCGCAGTTTTGAAGACGGGTTTGAACGTATTTCTCACCGGTGAGCCGGGGAGCGGGAAGACGCATACCATCAATCGCTACGTAGCGTGGCTCCGTGAGCGCGGGGTGGAGCCCGCCGTTACCGCCTCGACAGGTATCGCCGCCACACACATTAACGGGATGACTATTCATTCGTGGAGCGGCATCGGCATCAAACGCGACGTATCGGATTACGACATCGAGATGATACAGAGCCGCGAGAAGACCGCGAAGCGAATTATCGGTGCGAAAGTCCTTATCATCGACGAGATATCGATGCTCGACGCCGCGACGCTTGAGAGTGTGGATCGCGTCCTGCGGACGCTACGCCAACGACCGATGATGCCGGAGCAATCCTTTGGTGGATTGCAGGTCATCTTCGTTGGTGATTTTTTCCAGCTACCACCCGTGTCGCGTGAGAAAGCCGCTGTGTTTGCATTTGAATCATCCGCATGGAAGGACGCGAATCCGGTCATCTGCTATCTCTCCGAACAACACCGGCAAGAAGACGCCGATTTTCTCGATCTTCTCTCTGCGATGCGGCGCGGCGCGTTCACGTCCGCGCATCGCACGCGGCTCTCCTCGCGGGTCGGGATTCTCTCCAAGCAGACTGTTGCAACACGCCTCTACACGCACAACGAAAACGTCGATCGCATCAACGCGGAATCACTCGGGCAGATCAAGGGAAATAGCCACGTTTTCCAGATGACTTCGCGCGGGAGGCAATCGCTTGTTGAGTCGCTTAAAGCGCAATGTCTCTCGCCGGAAACACTTGAGCTGAAGGAGAGCGCATCGGTCATGTTCACACGCAACAATTTTGACGCGGGATATGTGAATGGCACACTCGGGACCGTCACCGGATTTTCTTCGCTCGGGTTGCCGGTAGTGACAACGCGCTCCGGTGAAGTCATAACGGCAGAACAAGCGGAGTGGGCAATACAGGATGGGAATAAAATTCTCGCAAAAATAACGCAAGTGCCGCTTCGCTTGGCGTGGGCCATCACGGTGCACAAGAGCCAGGGGATGTCGCTCGACGCGGCCATCATCGATCTCTCGCAAGCATTTGAGTTCGGACAGGGGTATGTCGCCATATCGCGCGTACGTTCTTTGAGTGGATTATTTCTCGAAGGGTTCAATGAACGTGCGCTCGAGCTCCATCCGAAAGTCGCCACGGCCGACCGGCATTTTCGCGGATATTCGGATGCGGCGCGAAAGAAATTCGCGGCACTGCCAGAGAGCGAGAAATCGAAACTCGAAAAGAATTTCCTGCGTGCTATCGGGGCGAAAGAATTACGCTCAAAGGAGAAAGACCAGCAAGGCGTCGCCTTGCTGGTTTCGAGTATCGAGAAACTTCGAGAAAGATATCCCAATGTGGGCAAGTCATGGAGCAAAGAGGACGACGCGCTTCTAACGACAATGTTCAATGCGAAAAAGCCGAACGCGGAGACGTCCTCGCACTTTGGCCGCAAACCTTCGGCCATCCGCGCCCGCCTCGGTCACCTCGGTCTCGTCCCGAATTTCTGGAAGCCAAAGGAAAAATAATATGCACATTCGCTTCACCAACCACGCGCAAGTAGGAATGATGGAACGAAACATCTCCGCATCCCGCGTCGCGGAGACGATACGGAGCCCCGACTCGCGTCTCCTAGCTCGCGATGCGGCGATTGCATGCATAAAGACGTTTGGCGCGAAGAAGCTCAAAGTAATTTTCCGTGAGCGCGGCAAAACCGAATATGTTATAATCACCGCGTACTACCTATGAAAGCAACTTACGACAAAGAAGCGGACGCGATGAATATTCGCGTCAAAAGCGGGAAGGTCTACAAAACGCTTGAAATAAGCGATTCTATCCTTGTTGATGTGGACAAAAAAGGTCGCGCGCTCGGCATAGAGATTCTCTTTGTTTCCTCACAAATGCCGCAAAAAAGCATCAAAGAAACCATCCGCACGGGCATACCTGTTTCGGCAGTTGTCGCATAATTTGCTACGATACAACGGATGACTGATGCTCAGAAGTCCGAGGCCGCAATACGGGAGGAAGAAATACTGCGATTCTGGAAAGAGCGGGATATTTTCAAGAAATCCGTCGAGCGGGACGCTCCCAAGGGGGAGTACGTTTTCTACGACGGCCCGCCGTTTGCGACAGGGCTTCCACACTACGGTCATATCGTGCCCAACACCATCAAGGATGTTATTCCGCGTTACAAGACGATGTGCGGGTATCGTGTGCCGCGCGTATGGGGCTGGGATTGCCACGGGTTGCCGATAGAAAACATTGTCGAGAAAGAGCTGGGCTTCAAGCACAAGAAAGACATCAAAGAATACGGCATAGCGAAATTCAATGAGCGATGCCGCGAGCGGGTGCTCACGTACGCGCGCGAGTGGGAGAAAATAATCCCGCGCATCGGCCGATGGGCGGATATGGAGCACGCCTATCGCACGATGGACAAGCCCTTTATGGAATCGGTGTGGTGGGTGTTCAAACAGATATACGACAAAGGATTAGTCTACGAAGATTACCGTTCAATGCACATCTGCCCGCGTTGCGAAACGACGCTCTCGCAACAGGAAGTTGCGGAAGGGTACAAGGATGTAAAAGATATTTCGGTCACGGTGAAGTTCAAGATAAAAAATCCCAAGAAACACGGATTACCAGAAAATACCTATTTTCTGGCATGGACCACGACTCCGTGGACATTGCCCGGCAATGTCGCGCTTGCTGTCGGGCCGAGTATAGAATATAGCGATATATCGCTAGGTTCGGAGAGCTATATTGTTGCGAAAGAAAAAGATAACCTCATATCAGGAGGGACTAAAGGGAAAACGTATGTCGGTGAAGAGCTCGTGGGCATCGAATACGAACCGATCTTCGACTACTACGCTGGAGATTCTTCGCTGAAGGATCGCGAGAACGGATGGAAAGTGTATGCAGTGGATTTCGTGACCACCGAAGGTGGCACAGGCATCGTTCACATTGCACCCGCATTCGGTGCCAACGACTGGGAACTTCTCAAGAAAGAGAATCTACCGTTCGTCCAACATGTGAATATGGACGGCACGTTTAGGCCCGAAGTGAAAGATTTTGCCGAGATTGAGGTTAAACCTCAATCTGAAGACGATACAGTGCGGCTTGGCGCAGATATTGCGATACTGAAATATTTACAAGACCACAGAATGTTTTTTTCGAAAGAAAATATTACGCACTCATATCCGCACTGCTGGCGTTGTGATACGCCGCTTTTGAATTACGCGACCAGCTCATGGTTTGTTTCCGTCACGAAGATCAAAGAGGATCTCCTCAAAAATGCAGAAGCCATCAGCTGGTCCCCGGAGCACATAAAAGAAGGCCGCTTCGGCAAATGGCTCGAAGGCGCACGCGATTGGTCCATATCGCGTCAGCGTTTCTGGGCGAG
>ORMF011817149.1_pt1 | contig 18843 bp, 13 predicted proteins | sample 1779871 | NCBI WGS metagenome assembly ORMF01 (sample SAMEA104232316, study PRJEB22302) | groundwater metagenome | biome: forest; feature: aquifer; material: groundwater | place: USA | collected 2011-08-07 | depth 5.4 m | reverse complement strand
TCTTCATCCACTCCGCCTGCCGCTTGTCCATTTCCTCAGGCGTGAGATCCTCTTTGTGCGTCGCGAGCGTCCACTGGAAACCCTGCGGATCGATCAACGTCCCCGTGCGATCGCCCCAGAACTGGTCCGCCAGCGCCCCCATGGGCCCGGGCGCTACCTTCGCTCCCGCCGACACCGCGCGCTTGTACAACGCGTCAACATCCTCCGTGTAAATCCAGAACGCGGATCGTGAATTGGGGGCGGCTTTCGGCCCTCCCATCATGTCGTCGTTCACCATGATGGGCGAATTGCCGATCCACAGTTCGGCATGCATGATCTTTCCGTCGGGACCAACCGCGCGCCCGTTTTCCCTTGCGCCAAATGCCTTCTTGTACCACTCGATCGCCTCCGCGGCCTTGTCGAGGGTGAGCTGTGGCGTCACCGAGTGGAAGCCTTCGGGAATCGCACTCTTCGCTTTTGCCATGTCGACCTCCTTCATCTCAAGACAACAAGCTTAGTATTGTGAAGTGACATCTGCGTGACGGCAAGCTGATGCAATTGATCAAGCTGATGCAGTTGATATGGATAAGTTGGAGAGACGCGCGCCGCTTATCATTTCCAGATGCCGAGCGCGCGGCGGACGGCGACTAGTTGTCCAAGATGATACGCGTTGTGATCCACCACGAGAAGGATCGACCGCAGATACGTCTGGTCGCCTTTCCCGGTCGGCACGGTCGCGAACAGATCCACGGTGGTGTCGGTCGCGAGCTGTTTCAGCTTCTCGCGATCCGCTTTGAAATCCGCGACGCTCGCAGCCCAGTCTGCCGCCCCCGTTGGGGCGGGGCTCGGCCAATAGTCGTCCGGCCACTTGAGCGTGTGGACGTATCGGTGATTGACACAGAATTCGAGCAGATCTTTTTGGGCAAGGCGCATGTGCTCGAGCAGCTGCCATGGGGAGTGCTCGAAACCAGCAGTGTGCGCTCCGCGTTTGTCGGCAGGAATACCGTCGACAGCTGCCTCGAAGCCCGCATGGGCCTCTTCCCAATCAAGGATCCGGACCAGGTGTGCGCGAAAAGCATCAGTCGATGTGTTCATCGTTTCAACTCCCGTTGTCGTCGAGGGTCGGATTCTACTCCCAACGCGTACCGCTGAGTCGTGGCCGCCGGGCCCGCTTGAGCCAGAGCCGCCGGCATCGAGTTGCTCGTAATGCTTGCTCGGGCCCGAAGAGCTGGCGCAAGATCAGGAGGTGAGGATCGTGAACGCCCGACCTGAAGGTCGGGCCTACGAACCGGGCGCTGAAGATTGGGCCTGCGGCGCGGCTCTGGTTGCCCTCCTCCTGATGCTGGGCGTCTCGCGGATCGGCGCGCAGGATCGTTTGAAGCTGATGCCCGGCTTCGACCACTACACGAAGATGCAGGCGCAGCTGCAGGGAGCCTTCGTGTCTGGCGCCGCTCAGAACGTCCAGTGGGCCGTGGACGGGGCCTCGTTCACATACAACGCGCTCGGCAAGCGGTATCGTTTCGATCTGGCCGCCAGACAGTCTGTCGAGGAACCGGCTACGGCCCCGTCGACGCCGGCTGGCGGTGGGGGAGCGGGCCGCAGGGGCGGTGCACCTCCAGCCGTGCGCGGAGGTCTCGAGCAGGAGCAGGGCGAGATGCCGATGAGGCCCATGAACGGCTGTCCGGAAGGTGGACCGGCACGCGGGCGGCAGGACGAATGCGTGCTGTCACCGAACGGGAAGCTGAAGGCGTTCTACCGGGCGCGCAACTTCTGGGTCGCGAACGCGGACGGCTCTGGCGAAATGCAGGTGACGACTGATGGCAGCGTCGCCGGCCGGGTCAAGAACGGCTCCGGCAGCTGGGTCTACGGAGAGGAGCTCGATCAAACGACCGCCATCTGGTGGGCGCCCGATAGCGCGAAGGTGGGCTACTACCGTTTCGACGAGAGCCAGGTCGCCGATTTCTTCATCGCCATGAATCAGACCTCCATACAGACGGTCGTGGACGCGGAGGCGTATCCAAAGCCGGGCACACCGAATCCGGTGGCCGACGTCTTCGTGTTCGACGTCGCCGGCCGGAAGTCCACGAGAATCGACGTTCGCGACGGCCAGGCCTTCGACAACAACGTCGTCGGTCACTACGTATACAACGTGCGCTGGTCGCCGGATGGCACCGAACTCTTGATGAACCGCACGAATCGGCGACAGCAAATCCTGGAGTTCGTGGCGTGCTCGCCATCAACCGCGAAATGCCGCGTGGTGATTCGCGAAGAATGGCGGACAGGGTGGGTGGACAACCGTCCGGTCGTCACCTGGCTCACAGACAAGAAGCGGTTCATCTGGGGGTCGAACCGGAACGGTTGGACCAACTACTCTCTCTACGACATCAGCGGGCGGCTGCTCAATCCCGTCACGAGCCATACGACGTTCGAGTCTGGGGCGATCGTCAAGATCGACGAGACGGCCGGCGTGCTGTTTTACATGGCGCGCGATGGCGACAACCACCTGAAGAACCAACTGCACCGCGTCGGGCTCGACGGTAAGGGCGATGTCCGGCTCACCGACGCGCAGTTCAATCACAGCGTAGGTTCCTGTCTGGCCAACGATGCCGCCGGTGTTGACGATGCTGGTGGTGCTGGTCCGACCGTGGCAGCTGGAGGCCGGTGCGGCATCTCGCCCGACAACAGGTACTTCGTGGATTCCTATCAGACGCACGACCGCCCGCCTGCAACGCAGGTGGTGCGCATCGACGTTCCTCCGAGCGGAGGACGACAGATCCTCGCGGAGGTGTCGAAGAGCGACACCGCGAAGCTCGATGCGCTTGGTCTGGGTCGAGCGGAGCAGTTTACGTATCTGGCCGCTGACGGCAAGACCAGGCTTTTCGGTCAGATCAGCTTCCCATCGAACTTCGATCCGCTGAAGAAGTGGCCGACGCTCGTGAGCGTGTACGGTGGTCCGGCGTCGGGCAGCAACGTTCCGACCGAGAACTTCGCGCCGCCGAACGCGATGGCGGAACACGGATTCCTCATCGTCAGCCTCTCGTCGCGGGCCGCGCCAGGCATGGGTCGGAAGGTGCTCGACTCGATCTATCTGAAGCTCGGGGTGACCGAGGTGGACGACATGGCGGAGGGCATCAAGTCGCTCTGGCCGAGGCCGTACTTCGACAAGGATCGCGTCGGCATGCACGGTACGTCCTACGGCGGCTACGCCGCCGTGACGATGATGCTGCGGCATCCTGATGTTGTGGCTGCGGTGTCGGCCTCCTCTCCGCCGACGAGCTGGTATCACTACGACTCGATTTACACCGAGCGCTACATGTGGATTCCGCAGGAGAACAAGGAGGGTTACGAGGCCGGCAACGTGATGAACCTGGCCCAGAACCTCAAGGGCCGGCTGCTCTTGTACTACGGCACCGCCGACAATAACGTCCACCCGAACAACTCGATGCAGTTGATCAAGGCACTCCAGGCGGCCGGCAAGAGTTTTGAGGTTCAGGTGGGACCAGACGTCGCGCACTCCGGTGTGAATACGCAGCGCATGATGGAGTTCTTCATCGAGAACCTGGTGATGCGTCCGGAGCGGGCGTTCGGAGTGTAGGTGGTTGCAGGGGCTGGTAGAGCTCGAGCTTCCCATCCTTCTTCAACAACGCGATCGGCCGCGCCGCGTCCACGTAGTGCTTCTTCCGATGATGGATGCGGGGACACGTGCCGCGAATCCGCCGACGATCGAGCGTCCGTGAAAGCGGGTCCGATGTGTCCGAGATAGCGGGACAGAGGCGCCAGTATAGCGGGAAGCGTTGTTTGGTATAGTGCCATCCGGATTGAGTGACAATCGCCGCGGGCTCGACGGCCTCGCCAGAGCCATGAGCTCGTGGCGCACAGCGTCTGTCGCCCTCCTGTCGTTTTCCTCAGGCCTTCCGCTCGGCCTCGTGTGGTACGCAATCCCCGACTGGATGCGTTCGATTGGCGTGGACATTCGCGTCGTCGGACTGTTCTCGCTGGCGCAGGCGCCGTGGGCGTTCAAGGTCGTCTGGTCGCCCCTGATCGACCGCTACGTCCCGCCATTCTGGGGTCGTCGTCGCGGGTGGATGGCGATCACGCAGCTGGCGCTCGCCGTTTTGGGGCTGCTCCTCGCTGGAGTTGGTCGCCATCCGGATGCGATCTGGGTTGTCGGCGCCATTGCGCTCGCCATCGCGTTTGCCTCAGCTTCGCAGGATATCGCCATCGACGCCTACGCGGTCGAAGTGCTTCGCAACGATGAGCAGGGTGCTGCCGTTGGCGCGCGCGTCGCCTTCTATCGGGCGGCGTTGGCCCTGTCAGGTGGGGCAGCGATTACTGCGGCCGCCCGCTTTGGCTGGCCGGCCGTGAATGTTGCGCTCGCGCTCGTTTACATTCCGATCCTGCTCCTGACCTGGAAGGCGCCCGAACCCGAGGAGCAGTCGCCCGCGCCCACGACGCTGCGGGAGGCGGTCTGGCTCCCGTTCATCGGATTCCTTTCTCGTCATCGAGCCCTCGAAATCCTCGCGTTCGTGCTGCTGTACAAGTTCGCCGACCAGCTCGCGCAGGCGCTCACGCGACCGTTCCTGATCGATATGGGGTACAGCGCCGACCATCGGGGGATTGCGCTGGCGACGGTGGGACTCGTGGCCACGATTGCGGGGTCGTTTCTCGGCGGCTGGATCACGACGCTCGCCGGTCTCGGCCATTCGCTGTGGCTGTTCGGCATCCTGCAGATCTTTTCGAACATCGGCTACTTCCTGATCGCGCGAGCGGGCGCTCCCAACCTGCCGTTGATGTACTCGGCCACGAGCTTCGAGCTGCTCACATCGGGTCTCGGTACAGGAGCGTTTTCGGTGCTGCTGATTCGGATGACGCAGAAACGGTTTTCGGCGACGCAGTACGCGCTCTTTTCCAGTCTGTTCGCGTTGCCGCGCCTCCTCGCGGGACCGATCACCGGATTTGCGGTTGACGCGATCGGCTGGCCCGCGTTCTTCCTGTCGACGATGGTGCTCGGTGTGCCTGGCTTGCTGATGCTCGCGCGCTTCGTTCCCCCTGGCGTGCGAGAGCCGGAGTTCACCGTGGAGGAAATGGAGCGTAAGAAGGCGCCTCTGTCGGCAGGAGGGCTCGCGATATGCGGCGCCGTCGGCGCGCTCATCATGGGTGCTGGATCGTTTGCGATCGTGGCGCTCCTGGCCGCGCTCAAGGCCATGCGGGACACGCCGAGGTCGAGATTTGATTTTGTCGCGGCCGCGCGGCTGGTGGCATGTCCAGCGACGCTCGCCGACTGGCTTCAGATCGCGGGCATCCTGGTCTTTGCGGTCATCGGCGGGGTGTTCGTGGCGGCGGCCCTGGCGGCGAAGCGCGGGATTGGCTAGTGCAAGAGTTGGAGGCATGCCTTCACCGCGGCCCACTACTCGCCGCTGGGGCCTGCCTCAAGTCCTCAGCGGCGTGTCGTCAACACGGTAATGAAGGAACGAGCCAGCCGCCCGATGATCCTTGAGAGGTCATCGGGCGGCTGGAATTGGTGTCTAGTCGCGGTGCGGTGCGCAGAGCATGCCGTTGTTGTAGTTGTCCAAGATGCGGTGGAGCGGTTCGCCATTCTTCCAGGCGAGGCTCGATGCTTTGACCTTGCTGCCCGCATATCCGGCGCCCGCGGGGGGGGGCGTGCCCATCCATGTGTTGGCTGCGATAATCGTCTGGTCCACGCAACTGCTGTTATTACCAATTATCACGTTGAGCATGGCAGGGACGAGCGAGCTGAACATCGTGAGGGACTTGTCGGAGCCGGGATCCGAGAGCAATGCAATGGCCTGGGCCTGTGTATAGAGGCGCCCCCCGACTACGATGCCGTTCTGAACGATGTTTGCAGGCCATGCCTCGGGATGGTTTTTCCAATACCCTGGCGTGCCGGTGCCCGGCTGTTGCGCGACGGCCGGATGCCAGAACCCAAAATCGGTCGTGCTGTTTGGTGCGGTCACGACATCCGAGTAAACCACGCTCGGCTGACCTTCGCTCGTGACAATGTCTACGCCGTCGCTGTCATGCGAGTCATCGGTCAAGAGCGAGTTGGCTGGCGAGGCGACATCAAAGCCTTCCGGAAACGTCACCCACACCTGGACATCGCCGAGGACGCCACAGATTTCGTAGCGGCCGAATTGATCGGTTACGACAGAGGAGTCGCTTTCGCCCACCGTCGTGGTCACGATGGCGCCCTGGATCCCCGTCTCGCCGATATCCTGGATGCCGTTGTTATTCGCGTCATACCAGACGAAGCCGCTGATGCAATTAGTCTGAGCCAGCGCTGGAGTCACAGCGATTGGGGACACTAGCACGAGCGCCGCTGCGATCACGACCCTTCGGAGGCGCGTCAATGGACCCCGACGTAAGTCCTTCGCTTGTTTTCCAACTTGTGTTCGGCGCTGTTGTCTCACCAAGTCCCCCTTCGAGAGATAAGTTTCGTTCCGATGAACCGAGCCCGAAGGGAGCGGAGCATGTTCAGTGCCATTTGAGCCAGTCACGTAAGCGCCTTGTTTTCTGGAAGCGCACGCCGCGGGGACGGACTGGACGACCGCGCTGATGGCAGAATCGTCGGCAGGCGAACGAATCTGGGGGGGATCTGGGTGATGCCATACCCCCCCGCCGGTCAAACGGACGTCATCCCGAGCGTGGCTTTGACGCGAACGCGCGACACCAGTACGATCACAAGGTGTTGCCATCGTCAGATTTTCAGGCCGCCCCGATAGCGTCCACTGCCCCGACAGAGCTTCCGAGCCGGTCCGGCGCACCGATGCAGAACGAGCTCGAACGCGAAGTGGCCAGACGCCGGACGTTCGCCATCATCTCGCATCCCGATGCCGGCAAGACGACGCTGACCGAGAAGCTGCTGCTGTACGCGGGGGCGATCGAACTGGCAGGCGCGGTCAGGGGACGCAAGGCGCGCCGGCATGCCACGTCAGACTGGATGGCGCTCGAACAGGAACGTGGCATTTCGATCACCGCCGCGGCTCTCGAGTTCGAGATTCAGGGGCGACGGATGTCGCTCATCGACACACCCGGCCACAAGGACTTCAGCGAAGACACCTATCGCGCGCTGATCGCGGCCGACAGCGTGGTGATGGTCATCGACGCGGCCAACGGCGTCGAGGAACAAACACGCAAGCTCTTCGAAGTCTGCCGCCGCCATCGGCTGCCTATTCTCACGTTCATCAACAAACTCGATCGACCGGCGCGTGATCCTCTCGAGCTGCTGGACGATCTCGAGCGAACGCTCGGGATCTTGGCGGCACCCGTGAACTGGCCGATCGGCAGCGCCGAGCACTTTCGCGGTGTCTACGACATCCAGCACGAGACAATGCTGCTGTACGAACGCGAGGCGCAGGGACAGTACCGGGCGCCGGTTGATGTGTCGAACCTGGACGACCCGGCCGCTCGCGATCTGATCGGGGAGAGCGCATACGCGCATTTCACCGAATCGCTCGACGTGATCCGTGCCGCCGGCACGGCCTTCGACGTGTCCGCATACCTGGCAGGCCGCCAGACGCCCGTGTTCTTCGGCAGCGCGCTGACCAACTTCGGTCTCGAGCCGTTTCTCCAGGCCCTCGTGGACCTGGCGCCGCCGCCCCAGCCGCGCCTCTGCGACGAGGGCATGGTGAGCCCGACCGACGAACGATTCACCGGATTCGTCTTCAAGATTCAAGCGAACATGGATCCCCGGCACCGCGACCGCGTGGCGTTCGTCCGCGTCTGCTCCGGCCGGTTCACGAAGGACATGGTGCTGTTCAACAGCCGCGTGGGGAAGTCGATCAAGGCGACGAGGGCGTACCGCTTCTTCGGCCGCGACCGCGAGACCATCGCCGTCGCGTACGCCGGTGACATCATCGGGCTCGTCAACCCCGGCCAGTTCGCGATCGGCGACACGCTCCATTCGGGCTATCCGGTGCGGCTTCTCGATCTCCCGCGCTTCCCGGCCGAGCACTTCGGGCGGGCCCGCCTCAAGGACACACGCTACAAGCAGTTCGACGACGGGATGAAGCAGCTGGAGGAGGAAGGGTTGATGCAGCTGTTCTACGTCACCTCCGGCCGCCGCGAGCCCATCGTCGGCGTCGTCGGCGCGCTGCAGTTCGAGGTGATTGTGAGCCGGCTGCAGACTGAATATGGTGTCGAGGCGACCATCGAGCCGGCTCCGTACTCGCTCGCGCGATGGCTGGGCGACGCGGCAGGCGCAGCAGTGCTGTCGTCAGTCGCAGGAGGGGTTACGGTCGCGGCGGATCGACGCGACCGCCCGGTACTGCTCTTCAGCTCCGCCTGGGAGCTTCAGTACTTCGAACGGAAGCATCCCGATGTGGTGCTGCTCGCGGAGTCGCCGGTCGACGCGCTCAGTTCGAGACAACGGTGATCGCGACGAGGGGCACCGTTCGCTCTACTTGGCCAACCGGATGATCTGGTTCTGTAACGCTTGGAACGCACCACCGAGGTCGGCGGCCGTCTTGGCGAAATAGTATTTGCCCTCGAGCTGGCTCGAGTTGAAGTCGGCAGATGTTTTGTCGTTGACGACTCGCTTGAGCACGTCCTCAGCCTTTTCGGGCCGCGTGCCCAGTGGCATTCTCACGAGATCGCCCATGCCAATCGCATAGATGCGGATCTTGTAGTCGCCGGTGGTGTCGTTGCGGGCCTGGTTGGCGATGATCTCCACGATATTGGTTGCGGCGTTTCTGATGTTCCACGCTTCGGCCGGATACTTGCCTTGCGTCGCATCCCAGTGCCGCAATCCGCGAACGGCGTCCTGCGCCATGCCATCAACCTTGATCGCGTTCGAGAACAGCGGGAAGGCTGTGGGGATGCCTGAGCTGCGATGATGGTCCTGCGTCGTCGCCGCGGGGAGCCACTTCTGGGCTCCGCTGAGCGTTGTCGTGCTGTTCCAGGTCACGCTGATGCTGACCGAGGGACTCCGGACGCCGGTTTCCGTCTGATAGAGCCCCTGAATGGAGGGAGTGTTCGACGTGATGCCGTCCGGATCGGGTGTGGCCTTCGGAAAGTCTCCCACGAACAGCCCTTTGGCCACGCCTGTCGCGTCGAACAATCCCGGCACGGTGTTGGCGGAGCCGTCCGTGAACAGCACAATGACCCGGATGCCCGATTGCTGGCCGGCGGGAACCGTTCGAAGCTCGTCCCACCCGCGATACAGACCCTCGGCGGTGTTGGTCACGCCGCCTGGGAGCGAACCAGGGACGTCGTTGACGAGCTTGGTCTTGTTAAAGCCGCGGGCGGAAGGCATGGCATCGAGCACCTTTCCGGAATATGAAAAGGTGATCAGGGCCATGCGATCGCTGGCCGCGTCGAAGAAGTTGATGAACTCGCGCGTGGCGTCTCTCACCTGAGGCCATTGGGATCCAAGGGAGCCCGACACGTCTACGACGAGCGACAGGTCGACCATACGCCGGTTGGCGATACCGGCGCTCTTGACGGTGATTTCTTGGAAGCGCCCGAGCTTCATGAATGTCGTCGGCAGTACCACCGTGGCCGTTACCGTCACCTCATTGATACCGGTCGCCGCATTGGTGCTCAAACTGAAGAAATCTCCGGCAGCCGTTGGGTCCGGCGACACGGCCGTGCCGAGCGTGCCGGGCGGAAAGTTCGCATTGAAGACGCGGACGGCATCGGCCCTGGGAGTCCCGCTGTTGAGGGTGCGCGCCGCAGCGAGCGCCGCGCCGTCCACGGCCTTGGTCAACTGGGCCTTCACCACATAGCCACGTCCCGCATCGGCGGCGAGGCCGGTGACGAGCAGCAACGTGGCCATGGTCACGGCCATATAGACGAGCGCCATGCCCTTTTCGCTCGAACGTGTGGATCGGCGTTGGTCTCTGGTCATGTCAGTCGGCCTTTTCAAGTCTCGAAGAGTGCACGTCGTGCCTCCCGCTAGAAGTACGCAATCGAGTACAGCGTCTCTGGCAGCAGGGGCCCGAACTTTTGGAACGGCGTAATCAGGTTGTGTCGGCTGAAGATTTCGGTGACGTAGATCATGCCGCCTTTAGCCGTTACGAGATTGCTCGCCACGTTCGTAACCTGGAGTCGGCTGTCGGTGTCGGCGTTGACGGCTTCATAGTCGGGCGCGCCGCTGAACGAGCCGCCGCCGGTCTGCAGCTTGCTCGAAGCAGAGAGGGTTCCATACTCATAGCGCTGGTAGAGGAAGAGCTTGTCGTAGTTGGTCGTCCCCGTTGTCGCGCCCCGCTTGATCACCGAGAAGATCATTTTCGATCCGTCAGCGAAGTTCACTGGACGCGTCGCCATGCTCCTCATGGCCGTTGTGGCGTCCTGAATACTGACATCGCGGGAAATCAGGTTAGAGCCTTCTCTGGCGACCCTGGTGACCACCTGCTTGTCGAGCAGTGCGTAGCCGACCTCAACGACACCCAGCAAGATGAGCAGAATGATGGGCGTCACGATGGTGAACTCGAGAATGCTCTGACCGCTGGCGCTGCGAAGGCGTTGGGGGGTTGTCATTGGAATCTTTCCTCATTCTTCATTGAGGACTCGACTTGAAAATGGATCTCGCCGCCGGGAAAGAACGGCCTGATCACGGGCGTCATGATGTGCCACGTGTAGTCCACCGTGACCTTCTCGATTTCGTTGGGTCCGCCCGTGCCGGTGAGCCACGTGCTCCCGCCCAACGCCATGTGGTGGAACGAGAAGGCGCTGTCGTCCAGCGTGAGCGTCGGCGTGGCCTGACGCATGGCCGCTCGGACCGAGCCTGCGTGATCCATGTCGGGCATCACGTTGCCCGTCACCCCGTACCGGCTGGCCTGGCTGACACCGTTCTGCAGCGCGAGCTCCACATAGAGGAGGGCGCCGAAGTCTGCGATCGCGAACGTCAACAGGAGCAGCAGCGGGGTGATAATTGCTGCCTCGAGCATGTTCGTGCCGGCGGAGTCCTTGAGTTCTCTCAGCAACCGGCGTGCAATTCTGCGAGCCATAAACTCTTCCTGTCCGCTTAGAGAAGCGTGGACGATACAGGTGCCGGCGGTGCACCTGCTGTGCCAATTACAGCGTCGTTACGGACTGCGCGCGCCGCTCACGTATTTGTGCGAAGCCGCTCGTGCGGGATGCCTGCGACGGTGGCGCCTGCGCCTGCGAGAGGCGCGGCGGACGAGCTGCTTAAGTTGATGAATCAAAATAGGTTAGTGGAGGGGCTGCCCCGGTCCGTGGATGGAGCCTGGGCACAATCGTGTCCTCCGGCTGTTGACCGACGGGGGCCGCTTCGACTTGTCATGACGGATGCTGCGCTGGGCAGGAAAGTGCAAGTTTCCTTACCGAACCGAGATCGCAATAGCGCTCGATGTCAGTCGGTCACGCCCGGTTCCAACCCTCACGGCTCGCGTGTTCTCGGAAAATGCGCGGGCATCCCATGGGCGGAAACGCGGTCGTCGGTGGCCCGCGGTGTGCAGGGCGCACTCGTCATGTCCGCGCGACGATCGGCCGCAGCCGTGTGCCTGACGCTGCTGACATGCACACTCGTTCACATCCCGCTTCAGGCGCAGTCTCGTGTTCTCGAGTTGAACGACGCGGGTTGGAAGGCGCTCGACAAGGGTGATGCGGATCGCGCGGCCAGGCTCTTCGCCGAAGCGCTGTCGGTACAGCCGAACGACCCCGTACTCCTGTTTGGGGCCGGCGTGTCGTTGCAGGGTCAAGGCAGACCACGTGATGCGATGGCCCGTCTGAAGCGTTCGCTCGAGTTGGATCCCAAGCTCAAGTCCGCGTCCGTGTTCCTGGGGCGCATCGCCTATCACGAGGGCGAGGTGGACCTCGCCATCAAGACGTACGAGAAGGCATTGACGCTTGCACCCGGCGACCGGGAACTCATGAGCGCGCTGACCGAGTGGCGGCGCGAGGCCGAGGTCCATCGCACGTTCGAGGAACGCCGGTACGATCGCTTCAGGGTGCAGTTCGAGGGACGCGCCGAAGAATCGCTGGCATCCCAAGCGACCACGGTGCTGAACTCGGCATTCTGGCGCATTGGCCAGAAGCTCGGCGCCTATCCGTCCGACACCATCGTGACCATCCTCTACACCGAGAAGCAGTTTCGAGATATCACGCGCGCGCCGGAGTGGTCTGGCGGCTACTACGACGGCCGCATCCGGCTGCCGGTGGCGGGCGCGAATCGCGACCCCAACTTGTTCACGGAAGTGTTGACGCACGAGCTCACGCACGCCATGGTGTCAAACCTCGCGCCGCGCGGCGTACCGGCATGGCTCCACGAGGGGATGGCGCAGTACTTCGATGGATCCGATGTGGAAGCTGCCCGGCGGCGCATACGGGCGCTCGGAGGTTTTGTCCCGCTCCAGCACCTTGAAGGGAGCTTCTCGCGCTTGACCGCTGCACAGGCACATCTCGCGTACGACGAAGCATTGGTGGCGTCCGCGGTCATCTTCGACCGCCCCGATTTCGGCTGGACGCGGCTGCTGACCACGCTCGCGGACGGACAGCCCTTCTACCGCGCGATCGAGAGCTTCGGCTTCACGTATGCCGACCTCGAAGCGCCGTTCAAGCGATAGTGTGTCGCGACGATCAATAGGCGATTGCCGGGCCCACAGCTAGTCCTTGTCGTCCTCCGGCGGTTCGGCGGCTGGCGTAAGGAGCGGAATCGCGTCGCTCGACGTGGACGCGAGCAGTCCGACTTTGGCGTACGTCACCAACTTGTCCCGCGTGTCTGCGATATCCAGGTTCCTCATCGTCAACTGGCCGATGCGGTCCTGCGGCGTGAAAAACGACTGGCCCTTTTCCATCGTCAGGCGCTCCGGCTTGTAGGTGAGGTTGGAGCTGACCGTGTCGAGGATTGAGTAGTCGTTACCACGACGCAGTTCGAGGGTGACCTCGCCGGTGATGAGCCGTGCGACCCAGCGCGCGGTCGTTTCGCGGAGCATGAGCGCCTGCGGGTCGAACCAGCGGCCTTCGTAGGCGAGCCGCCCGAGCCGTCGGCCGCCGCTCCGATACTGCTCGATGGTGTCCTCGTTGTGGATGCCTGTCACCAGCCGCTCGTAGCCGATGAAGAGCAGCGCCATTCCCGGCGCCTCGTAGATGCCGCGGCTCTTGGCCTCGATGATGCGGTTCTCGATCTGGTCGCTCATGCCGAGGCCATGGCGTCCACCGATGGCGTTTGCCTCGAGCATGAGCGCGACCGAGTCGTCGAAGGATGTGCCGTTGAGCGCGACCGGGCGACCCTCCTCGAAACGCATCGTCACCGTCTCGGCCTTGATCGCCACATCGTCGCGCCAGAAGGCGACGCCCATGATCGGCTCGACGATCTTCATCCCCTTGTTGAGATGTTCGAGATCCTTGGCCTCGTGTGTGGCGCCGAGAATGTTGGAGTCGGTCGAATACGCTCTCTCGACGCTCATCTTGTAGGCGAAGCCGGCGGCCCGCATGTACTCGGACATCTCCTTGCGCCCGCCGAGCTCGTCGATGAACCGCTGGTCCAGCCACGGTTTGTAGATGCGAAGGTGGGGATTGGCGAGGAGGCCGTAGCGATAGAAGCGCTCGATGTCGTTGCCCTTGAACGTGCTGCCGTCGCCCCAGATGTTGACCTCGTCCTGCTTCATCGCGAGCACGAGCAGGGTGCCTGTGACAGCGCGACCGATCGGCGTGGTGTTGAAGTACGGCACGCCCGCCGTGGAAATATGGAAGGCGCCGCACTGCAGCATCGCGAGGCCTTCGCTCACGAGCTGCTGGCGGCAATCGACGAGCCGCGCCTCTTCTGCGCCGTACTGTTTCGCGCGCGTCGGGATGTCGTCGTAATCGGTTTCGTCCGGTTGCCCGAGGTTGGCCGTGTAGGCATAGGGAACCGCGCCATGCCTCCGCATCCAATGAATCGCGGCGCTGGTGTCGAGACCGCCGGAAAACGCGATGCCGACTTTTTCCCCGACGGGAAGGCTCTGAAGGATCGTGGTCAATAGGTGTCTCCCGGCCACCAATCATACTAGGGTAAGATTCACGCCGTGACGAAGCGTCCGGCCATCGATCCCACATTTCTGGAGCTGCCCTTTGAGCGCCTCGCCGACGCGGCGCTGGCGCGCGCGAAACAACGTGGCGCCACCTATGCGGACTTCCGCTTCGAGAGGCTGCGGGGTCACATCGTCGTTGCGCGAGACCGCGAGCTCGAAACATCAGTACTCCAAGAGTCGATTGGATTGAGCGTGCGCGTCATCTGCAACGGCGCGTGGGGATTTGCCGCTGGCATCGATCTCACCGCCGATGCGGCGGCGGCTGTCGCTGCCAGCGCCGCCGACGCCGCCGAAACGCTCGCGCCACTCAACACGGAGCCGGTGGTCCTGGCGGAGGAGCCGGTCTACAACGACACCTACGTGTCGAGCTACGAGATCGATCCGTTCCTGGTGTCCGATGAGGAGAAAACGGCATTTCTCCTGGGCCTGAATGCCCGCGCGCTCGGGTCGCGCCTGGTCGATCGGGTGACCTCCTATCTGATGCTGGCCTCGGAGCAGAAGTTTTTTGCGTCGCTTTCGGGGTCGCGCATCGTGCAGCAGCGCGTCCGTGTCAAAGGCGATCTCACGGCCGTGCGGATCGACAAGACGACCGGCGCGTTCGAGACGATGGGATCGGCGGCGGCCCCGGTTGGACGCGGCTGGGAGTACTTCACCTCTGGCCACGACTTCAACAGGGACGCCGATGAGATTCCTGGTCTGCTCGAGCAGAAGATGGCGTCGCCGTCGGTCAGCCCGGGACGCTGCGATCTCGTGATCGACCCGACGAATCTCTGGCTCACCATCCACGAGTCGATCGGCCACTCGACCGAGCTGGACCGCGTGCTCGGCTACGAAGCGAACTACGCGGGCACCTCCTTCGCCACGCTCGACAAACTGAACACACTCCAGTTCGGCTCCCCCATCATGCACGTCACTGGCGATCGGCAGGTGGAGGGGGGCCTCTCCACCGTCGGCTATGACGATGAGGGCGTCGCAGCTCAGACCTGGGATATTGTCCGCGACGGCAGGCTGGTCGGCTACCAGCTCGATCGCCAGATGGCCCACAAACAGGGCTTCGGACGCTCGAATGGCTGTGCGTTCGCCGACGCGGCGGATCATGTACCGCTCCAACGCATGCCAAACGTGTCACTCCGCGCAAGTGCCCGCGACATCACCATCGACGATCTGATCGGCGCTGTGGATGAGGGCATCTACATCGTCGGCGACAAGAGCTGGTCGATCGACATGCAGCGGTACAACTTTCAGTTCACGGGACAGAAGTTCTTCCGGATCCGCGGCGGCAAGCTGGCGGGGCAGCTGAAGGACGTCGCCTATCAATCCAAGACGACGGATTTCTGGAACGCGATGGAGGCCGTAGGCGGGCCATCCACCTACGTGCTCGGCGGTGCGTTCAACTGCGGCAAGGGGCAACCGAGCCAGATTGCTCCTGTGACTCACGGGTGTCCGGCGGCGCTCTTCAGGCAGATCAACGTGCTCAACACCGCGCAGGAGGGGCACTGATCGACATCCAGGGCGCCATCGCTCGCGCACTGGAGCTGTCCAGGGCCGACGCGTGCGTGGTGATCGGCCAGCAGGACGCCGCGGTGAACATCCGGTGGGCGAACAACACCATCACCACCAGTGGCGTGATGGACAGGGCCTCGTTGTCGGTGGTGTCGATTATCGGGCGGCGCGTGGCCTCGATCACCCGTACATATTTCCCACCCGACCGGATCGAGGCGATGGTTCGAGAGTCCGAGGCGGCCTGCCGGGATCGGCCGGACGCGCCGGATTACATGCCGTTGCTCGGTGTCCATGATGCGGTTGATGGCGACCGCTCGCGCGATGCGCAGGCGACACCGTGGGACGCCTCGCCCGCGCCGGCAAGCATCCACACGCTCGAGACGTTCGTGGCGCAACTCGAAGGACTCTTCAGCCGGGCGCGCGGATCGGCGGTGGAAACATTCGGCTTTGCGGAACACACGACATCCACGGTCTGGCTGGCAAACTCTGCCGGCCTTCGCCGCTGCCACGGCGACCATCTGGGTAAGGTCGAGATGACGGCGAAGACGCCGGATTTCTCACGATCGTCGTGGGTGGGCCGGGTCACCGCAGACTTCAGCGATACGGATCTGGCAATGCTGTTCGATGTGCTCCGCCAGAGGCTCTTGTGGTCTGAGCGCAGGCTCAGCCTGCCCGCCGGGTTGTACGAAGTGCTCCTCGAGCCGTCGTGCACCGCCGACCTGGCCATCAGCGCGTACGACTACATGACACGGCGAGACGCCGACGAGGGCCGGAGCCCGTACTCCAAACCGGGCGGCGGCACGCGGATCGGCGATCGGCTGTTCGGCGACGTGACGATCTATTCGGATCCCGGGGAGCCGGGGATTCGGACGGCGCCATTTCACGTTGGTACGGACTCCAGCAGCGCGGTGTCTGTGTTCGACAATGGTCTGCCGCTCTCTCGAACCGAGTGGGTGCATGAGGGAGAACTTCGAGCACTTGTCACGCCTCGCTACTGGGCGGCAAGAACGGCGGCGGCCGCTCAGGTGCCGTTCATCAACAATCTGGTGGTGGCCGGGGATGGGCCGACGCTCGAGGAGATGATCGCCGCGACCGAGCGTGCGCTGCTCATCACGTGCTTCTGGTACATCCGCCCGGTGGACCCGCAAACCGCGCTCGACACCGGCCTGACGCGCGACGGCGTGTTTCTCATCGAGCACGGCAAGGTCGTGGCGGCCGTGAACAACTTTCGTTGGAACATGAGCTCCATTGCCGCGTTGGCGCAGGCGACGGAGATTGGCAAGAGCGGCATGGCGCTGCCGCGCGAGCACGACGAGTTTCTACGCGCGAAGGCGCCGCCGATGCGGATTGCGCGCTTCAACATGAGCTCACCGAGCGAGGCGATGTGATGGGCAGATTGGACTGCGTCGCATGGAGTCGATCGTAGGCCAGACCTTCAGGTCGGGCGTCGCATAGAATCTACGGATGCCCAAGCTCACAGTTGATGGATACGGGGCGTTTGACGTACCAGACGGGAAGCGGCTCGTGCTCGCGATCGAGCAGGATGCCCATGTCGATATTCTGCACGCCTGCGGCGGGAACGCCCGCTGCACGACCTGCCGCGTGGAGTTCATCGCCGGAGAGCCGTCGGCGATGACGGCCGCGGAGAAGGAACGCCTCGCGGCGCGCGCCCTCTCGGGCGTGAGGCTCTCGTGTCAGATTCTCTGCGACCACGACATGACGGTCCGCGCGATAAGCCGCCTGGAGGGTTCGGGACGTCCCGATCCGGGCCGTACCCCGGAGGAGACGATCACGCCGCCCGCTGTCTGGGTCTGACGCAACCGAGAAGCGCCCGACCTGAAGGTCGGGCCTACGATTCGATGTCGCCGAGCGCCCGAACGGGTGTAGAGCACCAGGGGCCCCGACCTGACTGCCTTGGCCAGAGCTACAGCCGTCCGCCAAGAGCGAGCGCGGCGTCGGAAAGTCTGGCCTAGAACTCGAGACAGGGGAGCGCCCGAGCCAAACGTCGCGTCTACAACAGGTTCTGAACGACAGGTTCTCGTAGGCCCGACCTTCAGGTCGGGCGCTCGCTCAACGAACCGGCTTCTCTTCGAGGTACGTGTACCCGGCAAGGCCGTCTTCGTAGAAGCGGAGCATGCGGCCGGCTTCTTCGTAGTCGAGACGGCCCGCGCGCACCGCGACCTCGACGTCCGACCGCAGCTTCTTGATCAGGACTTCGGCATCGAACTCCACATAGTCCAGCACCTCGCGCACCGTATTGCCCTTGATCACGGCGTCGAGCACCACCATGTCGTTGGCGTCGAGGCTCACGTGCACGGCGTGCGTGTCACCGAGCAGGTTGTGCAGGTCGCCGAGGATCTCCTGATACGCGCCGACGAGGAACACGCCAAGGTAGTACGGCGACCCGTCGAATGCATGGAGGGGCAGCGTGCGCTTCACGTCGCGCCGATCGATGAACTGATCGATTTTGCCGTCCGAATCGCAGGTAATGTCGCCGAGGACGGCGTGCCGCGTCGGCCGCTCGTTCAGACGGTGGATCGGCATCAGCGGGAAGAGCTGTTTGATCGCCCAGCTGTCCGGAATCGACTGGAAGAGCGAGAAGTTGCAGAAGTAGGTGTCCGACAGCGAGTCGTCCAGGCTTTGCAGCTCTTCGGGGATCTCGTCCATCGCCTGCACCAGCTTCTGCAGCTTCAGGCAGATGGCCCAGTAGAGGTTCTCGGCCATCGACCGCTGGTCGAGTGTCAGATAACCACTGGCGAACAGGTTCATCGCCATATCGAGCGCCTGCTGGGCGTCGTGGTAGCTCTCGAGCGCGTTCCTCGACATCAGGCTGCCATAGGTCTCGATCAGATCAATGAGCGGCTGCTCCATTTCAGGCGTCGGGGTCTTTGGCACCGATTCATCGCCGAACCCCGAAACGCCGAGCACGTTGAACACCAGCAGGCTGTGATGGGCGACGACGGCGCGTCCGCTCTCCGAGACGATCGTCGGATGCGCCACCTTCGCCTCGTCGCAGACCGTTTGCAGGTGATAGACGACGTCGTTGGCGTATTCCTGGAGCGTGTAGTTCACGCTCGATTCGAAGTTGGTTTGCGAGCCGTCGTAGTCGACCCCCAGCCCGCCGCCGACGTCCAGATACTCGAGTCCGGCTCCTTGCCGCACCAGGTCGACGTAAGCCCGGACCGCTTCGTTGAGCGCGCCTTTGATCTGGCGGATGTTCGTGATCTGGCTGCCCAGGTGAAAGTGCAACAGCTTGAAGCAATCTTCCATGCCACGCGATTTCAGCTCGTTGAGCGCTCGCAGGATTTCAGTCACCGTCAAACCGAATTTCGAGCGGAACCCGCCCGATTGCTGCCAACGCCCCGAGCCG
>ORMF012446131.1_pt1 | contig 18844 bp, 16 predicted proteins | sample 1779871 | NCBI WGS metagenome assembly ORMF01 (sample SAMEA104232316, study PRJEB22302) | groundwater metagenome | biome: forest; feature: aquifer; material: groundwater | place: USA | collected 2011-08-07 | depth 5.4 m | reverse complement strand
GGGCGCGCCGGTCGAGGTGATCCGCGGCGAGATAACCGGACTGCCGATCCCAGCCACCGCTGAAATAGCGATCGAAGGCGAAGTGCCGCCGCCTAAAGAACAGATGCACATGGAAGGTCCCTTCGGCGAGTGGCCCGGCTACTACGCCCATGGCGCTGCCAAGGAGCCGGTGATCCGCGTCAAGAAACTCTACTATCGCAACGATCCGATTCTCGCCGGCGCGCCGCCTTTGAAGCCGCCGTTCATCACTTTCGGCGTGCCCATCGGTGCCGCGGCGATCTGGAACTATCTGGAGAAGGCCGACGTTCCGGATATCAAAGGCGTTTGGTGTTTCGTTGGCGGATCGGCGGCCGGCGGCGGTGCGCCGTTTATCGTTGTGTCCGTCAAGCAGCGCTATCACGGTCACGCCCAACAGGCGGCCATTGCCGCGCTCGGCTCGCGCGCGGGAAACTATCATGGCCGTTTCGTCGTCGTGGTCGACGACGACATCGATCCCTCCGACATGAAAGAAGTTATCTGGGCGATGTCGACGCGCTGCGATCCCAAGACCGCCATCAGCATCATCGACGGCTGCTGGAGCACGCCGTTGGACCCCGCTATGCATCCCGACCAGCGCGACGCCGGAAACTTCGTCAATAGCCGGGCGATTTTTAATGCCTGCCGGCCCTATGTCTGGCGCGACCGCTTCCCACCCGTCAACGCGCTGAGTCCAGAGCTGAAGAAAAAAATGGCAGAAAAATGGAAGAAGGAGCTTGCTTAAACCGATCGATTTGATAAAGGTGCCCGCCTGACGAGAATTGAGGAGACAAACTAGTGGGGTCTCAGAAGTTCGTTACATGATTCGTCATGCCGGGCAAGCTGGCGATAACTAGCGCGCCCCGGAATCCAGGTTTTTTGTAGGGGCGGGTTTAAAACCCGCCCCTATTGGACGCCCGCTGGAGTCTATCCTGAGCGCAGTCGAAGGGCGGGCATGACGGAGGCGGGACCACCGACTTCCATTGCGAACTCCTGACACAGGGCACCAGATCGAAACGAACTAGGCCGAAACGGAGGTCATCATGAAGACAAAAATAAATGCCTTTGGTCCTTCTGCGCGACTGCTCCTCGTAGCCGTGTCAATCTACCTTATCCCCGCAGATCTCTTCGGTCAGACTTCATTTTTTCAGGGTAGGACCATCGCCGTCATCCAAGGCCGCGATCCCGGCGGAACCGGCGACCTTCGGGTAAGAGCCCTCTTTCCCTTCCTCCAAAAATATATTCCGGGAACCCCGACAACCGGGAGCGAGTACATGCCAGGCGGCGGCAGCCGTAAAGCGGCCAATCACATATTCAGGACGTCGCGCCCCGACGGCTTGACCATCGGCAACTTCAGCTCCGCCATGGTTTCGCTCGCCATACTCGGAGAATCCGGAATTTTATACGATATCGATAAGTTTCACTACCTGGGGTCCCCATACAGCACTTACCATTCGGTGTTTGTCACCCGTAAAGACGCCGGCTTCGACACCATCGACAAGCTGCGCGCCGCCACGGGAGTGAAAGTCGGCGGCCAGTCAGTTGGATTCTCCACTTACAATGAAGGACGGCTTTTCGTCTATATGCTCGGTCTCAAGGATCCGTTGTTCATCGCCGCCTTCGGGGGCGCCGAACTCGATCCGGCAATAATGCGCGGCGAGATCGACGGCCGCGCCACCGGCCCGGACACCATCCTGCAACGCAACCGCGATTGGATCGACAAGGGCTTGGCGAACATTCACGCGATCATGGAAACGCCCAGAGGCGAGAAGCATCCCCATCCAGTCTTCGCCAAGCTTCCCGAGATCGAGACCTTCGCTAGGAACGACCGTGAGCGCAAGATGCTTGCCTTGCAGCGCGCGTTCCGTGTCACCGGCACACCATTCGTACTTCCGCCAGGAACACCAAAGGATCGAGTCGATATATTAAAGGAGGCTTTCCGTAAGACCTATCTGGATCCTGAATTTGCCAAAGAATATCGGCGACTCACCTCTGACGATCCGTCGCCCCTGTTGCCGGAAAATCACGAAAAGACCATCAGAGAAGTCCCGCGCGATCCGGAGGCGATCGAGCTGTTTAAAATAATTGCCGGCCCCAAGAAACTGCCGCCGCGTTGATGCGCGGCTGTTCAAATCGTTCAACCCGTTCAAGTAGTTCAAAACGTTTTGAACGGAGCGCCCCTCGATACAGCCCTGCGGGCTTACTCGGGGAAACGGATACTTGATACCGGTCATCCTGAGTAGCGCGAAGCGCGTATCGAAGGATTGAACGGCTTAAACGTTTTGAACGTGAAAGGAGGGTATATGCGGAAGACAGTCGCGCTTGTCGTTTATAGTATGTTCTGGTTGACATCCGCCTTCGCTCAAGCGCCTTTCTACCAAGGCAAGACCATCACGGTAATCGCGACCACGGCTCCGGGGGGAACCGGGGATCTGCGGGTTAGAGCCGTGGTGCCCTTTTTGCGCAAGCACATTCCCGGCAATCCGACGATCATTATCGAGTACATGGACGGCGGCGGCGGCCGAAAAGGCGCGAACCATTTGTTCCGCAACGCCAAGCCTGACGGCCTTACGATAGGCGCCATGAGCGGCGCCGTCGTGGGGCTGCAGGTTATGCGCGAGAGCGGCGTCATGTACGATATCGACAAGTTCATTCAGTTGGGCTCGCCGGAAAGCACCACCCACTACACGATTTACACCAGAAGAGAACTGGGGCTGAGCAGTCTGGAGAAATTGCGCGCGGCGTCGGGCATCCGCATCGGCGCCCAGTCCGTCGGACATGTGTCCTACATTGCCGGGCGGCTGTTCGCCTATTTCTTCGGTTTGAAAGATCCCAAGTTCATCGCCGGCTACACCGCCCCCGAGGTGGATGCCGCGCTGCTGCGCGGCGAACTCGACGCCAGGGCGAACAATGCCTCGTCGGTATTGCGGCGCAACCCGGACTGGCTCGAAAAAGGTCTGATGGATTTTCACGCCATCTTGGAAGTTCCCAAGGGTACAAAACACCCCAGGCTCGGCCATCTGCCTGAGATCGAGAGCTTCGCCAAAACCGACAAAGAAAAAAAGTTGATAGCGATGTGGCGGGTCTTTAGAGTTGTCGGGTCGCCTTACATGCTGCCGCCCGGCACGCCAAAGGAGCGCGCCGAAATCCTTCAAGAAGCCATGCGCAAGGCGTTCAAAGATCCGGAGTTCCGCCGGGAATTTTTCAAACTCATCGGTGAGGACGCCGATCCGCTGATGCCGGAGGATTCGGCAAAAGCCATCAGGGACGCGCCGCGCGACATAGAGGTCGTCGATCTGCTCAAAACTCTCTCCGGCCCGGAGCCGCTGCCGCCGCGCTGACTCGTAGCCGTTCAAAAGTTCAACGTTCAAGGTTAAACGTCCCCGCCCACACCTTGAACTTTGAACCTGGAACCTTAAACAGAAAGGCGGCGGTTGCGTTCAGAGTATGTAACCCTGTATAACTGCCTGCAATCGGCGGCTTGAGAGATCGACCGCCGGAGAAAGAGCGCGGGGCCACGCGAGCGTGACGTAAGCAAAGGAAAATCGGCATGGAGACATCCCTCTTCAACGCGGCGATTCAGGGCTTCTTGAATCTCCTTCACTTCAAAGTTTTTTTCGCGATGCTATTGGGCGTCAGCATCGGCACCTTCACCGCCGTCGCGCCGCAAGGATTGGGGATGCCCCTCGTCTATGCCATCGCACTCCCAATCGTCATCAAGTGGGAGCCGATCACGGGCATGGCTCTGCTGATCGGCGCCAGCTCCGTGAGCGCCATTTGCGCCGCCTATCTGCCGATTCTTTTCGGCATCCCCGGCGGCTCCGGTTCCCAGGCTACCGTCCTCGACGGTTATCCCATGGGCAAGCGCGGCGAAGGACGCCGCGCGCTGGGCGCCTCGTTCATGGCCGGCGGCATGGGATCTCTGATCGGCACCTTTACGCTCGCCGCTGCAATTCCGGCGGCCAAGCCGCTCATCTATCTGATGGGCTCGCCGGAGCTCTTTGTCGTGATGCTTTGGGGGCTCAGCATGGTCGCCGTGCTCGCCGGGCGGCGCCCGATCAAGGGGATCATCGCCGCGGTCTTCGGTCTCTTGCTCGCGACCGTCGGCCAGCAGGCGCAAAGCGGCATCATGCGCTTCGTTTTCGACCAGCCCTATCTACTGGACGGCATTTCCATCAGCATCATCGCGCTCGCCCTCTTTGGCATTCCCTCGGCGTTGGATTTGGCCCTGACCAAGCTGGGAGTCGAGCAACAACCCGTGCCGCTCAAGGGCAGCCTGTTCGACGGCGTCAAGGACACCTTGCGTGAATGGTGGCTCGTGGTGCGCTGTAGTTTCGTCGGTGTCTGGGTGGGAATCGTGCCGGGGCTTGGTTCCCAGGTCGTGGACTGGCTTGCCTATGGCCATGCGGCGCAGAGCAGTAAAAACCCGGAAAACTTCGGCAAAGGAGATGTGCGCGGCGTGATCGCGCCCGAGAGCGCCAACGACGCCAAAGACGGCGGCGACCTAGTAACCACCTTGCTATTGGGATTCCCCCAGGGAGTAACGACAGCGCTTTTTATCGTCGCCTTACTCGCATGGGGATATTTGCCCGGACCGGAGATGGTGAAAAAGAACGCGGATGTCATCTACAGCGTGGTCTGGCTTCAGGGGATTGCGGGAATCGTAGGTACTTTAGTCGGGTTCACTCTGGCCGCCCAGCTCGCCAAGCTCGCCGAGGTCCGTTATACCTTCATGGTGCCCATCATGTTCATTTTCATTCTGATGGGCGCCTTCAGCGTCAACCGCGATCCCATCGATCTTCTGGTCGTCGTCGCCTTCGGCGTCCTCGGTTATTTCATGAGGCGTTTCGCCTATCCGAGACCGGCCATGATTCTCGGCCTAGTCCTGGGCGACCTGATGGAAAAATATCTCTACCGGTCGGTGGCGAGCTACGGCTTCAGTTGGCTTGCCCGGCCGGCCGTCATCGCGCTGTTGATCCTCGCGGCGCTCTCTTTCGGTCTGACGCTGCGGAGCAGGCTCCGGGCGAGCCGCAAGGATCCATCCTCGTCTCTGAGCGGGGCCGTGGCGAGGGCTGAAGATGAAAGCTAATCTTACCCTCTTCTTCTTGGCGATGTTTTTAGCGGCGGCGTTCATCGGTTGGGATTGGCCCAACATCGCTAAGATCATGCCCGTGTACGTGGCCGCTCTTCCGGGACTTATCTTGGTTTTAGTCCAGCTTTACCGAGACGCGACAGGATCGGAGGCGCGCCGGGGCAGCGGCGATGGCGGCATCGACATGGACGAAACCTACGAGGTCAAGTTGGAAGCCAAGACCGAGCTTCGGCGCACGCTGGGGTTTTTTGCCTGGTTCGTCGGCGGTGCGCTAGGCATCTGGCTGTTAGGCATCGTCATCACTCTGCCGCTGCTCATTTTTCTCTACGCGCTGGTCGAGGGAAAGGAAAAATGGCTTACCTCTCTGATCATGGCGGCCTGCGCCTATGCGCTGGTCTGGGGGCTCTTCGAGTACATGCTGGAAACGAGGTGGCCGCCGGGAATTCTCTTCGGCTGAGGAGCGGCTTTCACCGCAATCCTGTGAAAATACCGGAGGAGAACATGCAAAAGAAAACAATCCAAAGTGGCATTTTATTTTTAGCAGTGGCCTTATGCTTTCCAACAGGCCAGACTCAGGCGCAAGCTCCCTATTTCCAAAACAAGACGATCAAGATCGTCCGCGGCGGCGAGGCGGGAGGCACCGGCGACTTACAAGCGCGGGCGCTGATTCCCTTTCTGAACCCAAATTCCACAGTTGAACATGAGCGAGGGGTGCACCTGAAGCGGCGAAGACACCCAGGGGTGCTGTTTCAAAGTCTTTTCTGGCGCTTGGCACAACGTTACTCCGAGTAAATTCGCACAGCAGCGAGATCTGTCCTTAGCTCAGGGGTACAAAAGCATTGTCTTCGTTGCGCAAGGTTTGCCCCTCGCTCACAACGCCACTTTCCCACTGCGGAATCCGGGATAATGATCGCTCTGTTGCTCCTATAGCCCAAAGCGTCATAGGCCATGGTATTCACTGGCAGGTCCCATTTGCGCCTGAATCAATATACGGCAGAAGATTAATTATCGGCATTAACCTATTGATAACACGAAGGAAGCCAAATCTGTATTGACTTAAGGCTATTTTTTCATTACATTTAGCCTAGTTAGCGTCCCTAGGAAAGGAAATGCCTTAGGCGAGTTCAAGTTGAGTTTTTCAGCAACTACGCCGATTGCGGCATGCAAGTCGATGGCTATTTACTCGGTACTCACAAAAAAGGATCTCGCCAAAATTGCCGATGAATTCGCATTGGGCGATTTGACCACATGGTCTGGTGTCAAGAACGGATCGGTTAATACCCACTATCGCTTGGAAACCAAACGGGGCAGCTATTTCGTAAGAATTGACGAGGTGAAAAGCGAAATTGAGGTAAAACAAGAAATCGATCTGTTACTTCATATCAAGAAACAGGGGTTTCCATGTGTACAACCTCTTAAGAGCAAGACCGGCAGGTTTTACTTGGAGCACCAAGGGAAGTGTCTCACTGTGAGTCGCTACCTAGATGGGGAGGAGGTAGCCGTTGAAACAATGACCAGCGGGCAATTGGAAACACTAGGCCATGCCTTGGCTAATCTCCATTTAATCAGCAGGAGCTACAAGAAAGGAATCGATAACCGCTTCGGTTTTAATCGAATACTCGCCACGTACAAAGATATTCGCCGTCAACTGCCGTCTCATTTAAAACATATTATTAGAGTCCTGGATGATGAGTTCTCATATCTGGAAAACTACTTAGACAACAATCTCCCCAAGGGTATTATTCACGGCGACCTCTTCCCGGATAACGTAAAATTCAAGGGAAGCCGACTCGTTGGAGTAATGGATTTCGAAGCTGCCTGTCGGGGAAAACTTGTTTTCGATCTTGCAACGGCGGTTAATGCGCTGTGTTTCCTCGAACAACGTTACCGCATCGAACGGTTTGAGGCTTTGATTTCGGGCTATGAGAGTTTGAGGCCATTGTCCCTGCCAGAATGGGATTCGTTTCCAAACGAGTTGCGTTTTTCCGCGCTGCGATTCACCGTCACGCGCATCAAGGATTTTTATCTCAGAAAAACCAACGAGAATCTTGGAGTCGACAAAGATTTCAAAGAGTTTTACGACCGTCTCTTGATCCTGAGGCGCGAAAAGAGCGGTGGCATGGAGGATATTCTCCTAGCCATGGCAACCGGGTATGATTATCGAAAGTACCAGAAATCAAAACCTTCCAAATGATTGATGTTCGGTTAGATTAGCGTCTTTGATTTAAGGATCATTCATCAGGGCGTCGCTCCCAGCTTGCTTATTTTCAATCGCGCGTCCCGCCTGATTAGCCGAACCAGTGACCATAAAATTATCCCCACGCCGACCAAGAACAGGACCCTTCCGCCAGTCAATACCACATAGAAAAAATTCAGCTTGATTCTTGCCGCGCTATATCGCTCCCGGTCCTCGTTGATCCGCTGTAGCACCGCTTCATTTTTTTGATGATCAAGCTCCTGAAAATTGCGATAAGACTCTTCCAAACCCGTTTGTCCCGATTTGTGCAAGAGGTTTTGGTACTTGGCCGTCTCAATTCCGCCAACCATCCAATTCCCAATTCCCAGCACGAAACATACAATTCCAGAAATTAATAAGTTGCTCGAATATAGGTCACGGACATTCATTGCGCTCTAAGACTTAGCAAAATTCTGTTTTACGGTCAAATTTTTTGGGGAAACTGGTATCCAGTCTATGGCCCGAGTCGAGGGGGTCGAATGGAGATCTTGCCGAACCTCTATACTGCTATTTTCCGTGACAGCGCTTATACTTTTTGCCGCTGCCGCAGGGGCACGGGGCATTGCGGCCAACTTTCTCGCTGTCCCGTTTGCTGGGCTCGGCAGGATGCGCTTGGATATTTTCCGCTCCATGGCTCAGAACCATTCGTTGCGGTCGCTGCGGCATGGCGACTTCCTGCGCGGCGCTCTCCCGGGCGATTTCCACCGTAAAGAGCTTCTGTATGACGTCCTCTTCAATCCGATGGACCATCTCTTCGAACATTTCGAAACCCTCTTTCTGATATTCCTGAAGCGGGTTCTTCTGTCCGTAGCCCCTGAGCCCGATGCCCTCTTTCAGATGATCCATATTGAGGAGATGATCTTTCCACAGGCTGTCGATGGTTTGCAGCATGATGATCTTCTCAAGCTGCCGTAGCATCGGCGCGCCGAAGCGCTTTTCCTTGTCTTCGTAGGCTTCAACGGCACGCTCGGCAAGCAAATCGGCGATTCCATCAGCGGTCAGGCTGTCTTTCTCGGATTCGAGGTCCAGTCGGAGATTAAACCGGTGAAAGAACCCTTCCCGCAATCCGATCAAATTCCATTCCGAAGGATGAAGCTCCTTGTCGGCGTAACGAGACAGCACCTCTTCCGCTAGCCCCCGAGCCATATCGAGCACTTCTTCTTTGAGGGTCTCGCCCTTCAGCGCCTCCTTGCGTTGGCTGTAAATCACCTCGCGCTGCTTGTTCATGACATCGTCGTATTCCAGAAGATGTTTGCGGATGTCAAAGTTATGGGCTTCGACCTTCTTCTGGGCGTTTTCGATGGCCCGAGTCACCAAGCCATGTTCGATGGGCACCCCTTCTTCCATGCCCAGACGGGCCATGATTCCTTGAATCCGGTCGGCGCCGAAAATGCGCATCAGGTCGTCCTGCAAGGATAGAAAAAAGCGCGAGGAGCCCGGATCGCCCTGACGGCCGGAGCGCCCACGAAGCTGGTTATCGATTCGCCGGCTTTCGTGACGCTCGGTGCCGAGGATATGCAAGCCGCCGGCAGTGATTACCTGCTCCCGTTCCTCGGCGCATAGCTTGTTGTACTCTTGCAGGATCTCGTCGAAACGGTGCCGGTATTCTTCCGGCGCCTTGTCCAGTTGCTCGCGAACATCCTCGACCATGCGCAGGTATTCCTGTCGTTTGCTCTCATAGTTGTCTTGCGCCGATTGAATGGCTTCTTCGTATGGCTTGCGAATCTCTTCACAGCGTTTTTCCGCCTCTTCATAGGCCTGACGCACCGTTTCGAATTCCCGTGCGAGCGCGCCGTGTTCGCCTTCAGCCAAGCGCGCCAGTGCGGTTTGAAACTCCAGATCGAGAATGCGTTGTTCATAATTACGCCGTTTTTCGTCGAGCGCTTCGACGCTCGCTTCCCGCTCGCCGACATTTTGCTGCCAGCGATCGATCGCGTCGGTAAAATCCCGCCGCGCTTCCGCGAACTCTTCGTCCGAAGGAGCTGGCTTCCCGTTGCCGTCTTCCAGTAGAGCGCTCTCGAACTCTTCCTTTACCCTTAGATAGCCCTCCGGAATTGGCCGAATTCCGTGGAGCGCCTCGATGAGCGTCGTCGCCGAAAGATCTTCATAGCGCTGGCGCAGCTCCCAAAACGGAGAAACTTCTCTGATCTCGCGCTGAAGCTCGGTTGAGCGCTTGAGCGCATCGCCGCGCTGCCGGTCGAAGGGCTCGCCTTCTTTCTGGTAGTGGGCCTCGGCCTTTTTTACTTCTTCGTCGAACTTTTCCCGCAGCTCGCGCAACGAATCTTCATAACGCGCCCCCCCCTGCACCGGCAGTTTGGCGGCGCGGTTAATCCACTCGTTTTCCATGTCCGAGCGCGCCAAGAATTCGGGATTGCCTCCCAACAGAATGTCGGTTCCGCGCCCGGCCATGTTGGTGGCGATGGTGACGGTGCCGAAGCGGCCGGCTTGGGCGATGATCGAGGCCTCGGCTTCGTGGTTGACGGCATTGAGGACATTATGCCTGATCGCTTTTTTCTTGAGCATGCGCGAGAGGTGCTCGGACTTGGCCACCGACGTCGTGCCGACGAGGATCGGTTGACCCTTGCCGTGGCGCTCGGCGATTTCTTCCACCACGGCATTGAACTTTTCGGCCTCCGTTCGGTAAACCACGTCCGCATGGTCGCTTCGAATCATGTTTCGATGGGTCGGAACAACCAAGACATCGAGCTTGTAAATTTTCTTGAACTCAGGAGCCTCGGTGTCCGCGGTGCCAGTCATCCCCGCGAGTTTCTTGTACATGCGGAAGTAATTCTGAATCGTGATCGTCGCCAGCGTCTGGTTTTCCTCGCGGATATGCACGCGCTCCTTGGCTTCCACCGCCTGGTGCAGTCCATCGGACCAACGCCGCCCCGGCATCAGCCGGCCGGTGAACTCATCGACAATGATCACCTCGCCGTCTTTGACGACATAATCGATGTCGCGCTTAAAGATCGCGTGGGCCTTGAGCGCCTGCTGCACATGGTGCAGCGTGTCGATCTGGCGCGGATCGTACAGATTGTGTACGCCGAGCAGACGTTCCACTTTGGCCACGCCGGTTTCGGTTAAAGTAACCGAACGGCTTTTCTCATCGACGGTATAGTCGCCCTGTTTTTCAATGGCCGCCCGGTCCTCCTGCAAGGAATCGCCCTGGATCACCGCGCCGCGTTGCAATTTCGGAATTATGCGGTCGATGAGATAATACTTGTCTGTCGATTCTTCCGCCGGGCCGGAGATGATCAACGGAGTCCTTGCCTCGTCGATAAGGATATTGTCCACCTCGTCGACCACGGCAAAGTTCAGTTCTCTCTGGACGTATTCTTCCAGTGAGAATTTCATATTGTCGCGCAGGTAGTCGAAACCGAATTCGTTATTGGTCCCGTAGGTGATATCGGCGCGATAAGCTTCCTGGCGCGAGATCCCACGCAGATTCAGAAATCGATAATCCCTGGTCAGAAACGTGGGATCGAAGAGATAACTGGTTTCGTGCACGATCGACGCCACCGTCAAGCCCAGCTTGTGATAAATCGGCCCCATCCACTGCACGTCGCGGCGCGCCAAATAGTCGTTAACCGTAATCAAGTGGGCACCCCGGCCGGTGAGCGCGTTTAAGTACAACGCGAGGGTCGCCACCAACGTCTTGCCCTCACCGGTCTTCATCTCCCCGATTTTACCCTCATGAAGGACCACTCCGCCGATCAATTGCACGTCGAAATGGCGCAGGCCGATGGCGCGCCGGGAAGCCTCGCGCACGGCCGCGAATGCTTCCGGCAGGATTTCTTCAAGGACGTCGTTTTCCGCCTCGCGCAGCGCCTTGTCGGCTTCCTCGGTCCGGCTTTTAAGCTCCTCGCGCTCCTCAATTTCAGCCGACGACGCGGCGGCTTGGGCTTCTTCGAGGGCGTTGCGCAATTCTTCGGTCGCTTCGCTGATACGTTTCTTAAACTCGTCGGTCTTGGCCTTAAGCTCCGCGTCGTTCAGTTTTTGGAAGTCGGCTTCCAAAGCGTTGATTGCGTCCACGTACGGACGAATCCGTTTGATCTCACGCTCGTTCTTAGTGCCAACGATCCCTTTTATAAGATTCCACATGCTATTTATGAAATTCCACATCCCGTGAAGCTTCTCCCTCGAATGGTGCAGACGACGGCGCTACCTAGAGTCGTAAGACATCAGCAAAATACTCCATTTTACCTGCAACTTAAAGTCGCTTTGCGCCGTCGGCAGTCATCCCGGTCAGCGTTCGATGCGCACCGCCGACTCGACCTTTTCTCCCAGGAAGCGCCGGCCGACTTTAATGAAGCGCTCGGGCGCATCGGTGACAAAAAAACTATGAATGCCTTTACCGCTCTTTTTAGCGAGCATGTTCTTTTTCAACGCAAGCGCCACTTCTTGTGCCGTCTCCTCCGCCGAATCCACCAAACGAACGCTGCTACCTAAATACTTCCGAATCGCCTTTTTGAGTAACGGGTAATGCGTGCAGCCCAGAATCAGCGTGTCGATACCGCTCTGCTTGAGACTGCCCAGGTAAGCTTTCACCGTCATCTCGACCACCGCATTGTCGGTCCAGCCTTCCTCTACCAACGGCGCGAAGAGCGGGCAAGCCCGGCTGTAGACCTCGATCCTGCCATCGGCGGCTTTGAGGGCCCCGGTGTAAGCGCCGCTTTGAATGGTTGCCTCGGTACCGATCACGCCGACTTTCTTATTCCGGGTGCTCCGAACCGCTCGCTTAACACCAGGCTCAATGACGCCGATTACCGGCACCGAAAGCCTTTCCCGCAAATGTCCTAGCGCGATGGCCGTCGACGTATTGCACGCGACGACGACGACTTTGACGCCCTTCTCAACCAGGAATTCACTGTTCTCGATGGAATAACGCAAAACCGTCTCCACCGACTTGGCGCCGTAAGGCGCCCGCGCCGTGTCGCCCAGATAAACCGTGTTTTCCCTGGGCAAGGCGTCCATGATGCTGTGAAGCACCGTGAGCCCGCCGATTCCGGAATCGAATACGCCTATGGGACTGTCTTTGTTCATTTTGGATTGCGGATCCTTCGGCTCCGCTCAGGACAGGTTTTGGATTAGCAAGATGCGGACACGAAGGAAAATTTCATCCCCCCAATCGAAAATCCCAAAGCGGCCCCGCGGACTAAAATCCAAAATTCGTCAGTTGGTTGCCGAGTTCTTTCTCGCAGCTCGGCGCGTAGCCGAAGACCTGCTCCCATACTTCCTTGGATTCCATGCAGAGATAAATCTTGACCGTCGGCGCGGCGCGGCGAATCCAGCGGACCATTTTGCGGTACATCTCCACGCGCAGCGGTTGAAAGTAGCGCAGCTTGCCGTCGGGACACGGCACCTGCTCACCCGTGAGCAGCTCGGTGCGCGGAAAGCGCTCCCGCATGGTCCGCTTCAGACCCGGTGTTTGTCGTAAGACGCCTAAACTGAGCCAGGAAATCCTGCGCCAATCTACCGAGGCAAATATCTCTTCGACCAGGCGCCGGTAATCGTCCTCCCAGCCGGGATACTCGATCATCGGATCGAAATGAACCCCCAGCCGATAGCCAGCCTCTTGGCACAGACGCGCGGCCCGCAGCCGCTCTTCCAACGAAGCGGTTCCATGCTCATCGGTATCGATCACTCTCTGGGGATTCATCGACCAGGAAACTACCACGCGTTCTCTGGGATCGAGACCGAGCAGCCCCTCGACACAATCGCTTTTGGTTTTTAGTTCAAGAAGCACGTTCGGCTGCCGCGCGAAGAAGGGAACCACTTCGCGGGCAAATCCGATGTAGGGCTCCAGGGCGAGGCTGTCGGTGATTTCGCCGGTGCCGATGCGAAATAAAAACCGCGGATGCTTGGTTAAAAGTTTGTCCGCCTCAGCCATGAGGTCGTCCACGTTGCTGAACACCTTGAGGGCGGGATTTTGCGCGAGGTATTCCTGTAAATAGCAGTAGCTGCAGTCCATCGAGCAATTGCTCGCGAAGTTAATGACGTAGTAATTGCAGCAAACTTGGCCCTCGCTGCCGGGACATTTCTTCAGAAACTCCCCTTTGTGACGCGCCAACAGCAGCTTTTTCTTCGCTGCACCGAAATCGCCGTTGCCGTTGGCGGTGGAAATGTCCTCGACCTTTCGACTCGCTCCACGGCCTCCGGCCGTGGGCTCGCTCAGGATTCCGCCCCACGGGCTCTGCCCGTTGGTCTCCACAAATCTAAGTGGAACTTGCGGCAAGGCGGCGCGCAAGTTTCGGTAGATAAGGCTTTCCTCGGAGCCCCGTTCAACGACAATTTCTTCCGGTACAAATGCTTTCATTTCCTCTCGCCGCCCTGTCTATTTGTCTTCCTGGGTGCACCCCGCCAGCAAGCCGAATATTTCCCGCACGGCTTCCTTTCCGGTCGCGTCGACCAACTTCGCAATCAATCGCTGAAGTTCATCCTGGCTCGCCGCGTCGAATTCGATGCGCAAACGCCCGCCTTCCAATCCCGCGGGCACAGTTAAGCGAATTTCCGGTCGGAGTTTCAATTCCTGAATCCGGGCGCGAATCGAATCTTCCGTCTGCGCCAGTCGGGGAAAACGCCGCCTGCGGATTTGCTCCTTGATACGCTTGAGCTTGTCGGCCCGGCCTAGCCGCGGATCGGATTCAACATCGAAAACCGACCCGTTGCCGAGAATCTGCCGGACTTGCAACCCATCCCGCAGGGAGATCTCCTCGAGCCAATCCATGAGATCGCGCAGATGGTTTTCGCCGATCTTGAGCGCGAAGGCCAACCGGTAAAGCGCGTCCCTATCCGGCTGTTCCCAAGCGAGCCACCGCGTCAATGTCTGCGGATGAAATGCCTTTTCGTTGGCGTACTCGCGAATCTCCGGCTCCGACATCTTCCCTCTCCTGGACAAACTCCCCCAGCGCCGCTTCATAGGCGCGCGCTTGCGCCTCTTCGCCGCGCTTCCTCGCCCCCTGCGCCAGCACGGCAATTTTGCGCCGCAGTGTATCGACAATCCACTCCCCTTTATCACCGCTCACACCGGCGCGCAGAAGTTTCTGCAGCGCCGCGACACGATAGCGGTCCATGCCCCACAGAGAATGGGACAACTGATCGGCGTGGCCGCCCCGTTTAATCACTAACTGACTCGCGATCAGCGGCACTGGATGATCGAGCGCGATACGCAACCAAAGATCATAATCCTCGCACACCGGGAAGCTCTCATCGAAACCGCCCTTCTCATCGAAAAGCTTCTTGGTTATCATCACCGCCGAGGGGCTAACCAAACAAAGCTCAAGGCTCGCCCGGAAGATATCCCCGCTGGGTTTGCGATGCTTCGCCTTGGGATTGACTCTCTTGCCGTGCCGGAGCCAAATTTCCTCGGTCTGGCAAATTTGCATCTCCGGGTGTTCCGTCATGAACCCTGTTTGCACCGCCAGCTTTTCCGCCAGCCACAGATCGTCGGAATCGAGGAACGCGAGGTAACGGCCGCGGGCCACGCTCGCGCCGTAATTGCGCGCCGCCGATACGCCGCACCGTGACCGGACGATGATCCGAGTATCGCTCCCCAAAGCCCTGATTCTTTCCGCGGTCCCATCGCTCGAACCATCATCGACCACGATAAGCTCGAAGTCCTGAAAACTCTGCCTCAGCACGGACTCCACCGCCTCACCGATCATCGGCCAGCGATTGTGGCTAGGTATGATGACGCTGACGGCTGGCAGCATGTTTGTCTTCGAAATGGCCAAAAGCGAATCGCGCCGATATTCGTGGAGCCTTCGACCGGCGCCGGTTAAACGAAGCTCTCCATCTTTTTGAAGAACTGTTCAACCATCATCTTGGCCACGCCGTTCAACATGCGCTGGCCAACGCTCGCGATCAGCCCACCGATCTTGGCGTCCGTACTGTACTTGAGCAGGGTCTTTCCGTCGCTTTCTTCCAGATCAATTGTGACGTCCCCCTGCATGAAACCGGGCCCGCCCGATCCTTCCCCGCTAAGAACGTAGTGTGACGGCGCCAGCTTGTCTTTGATCGACACCTTTCCCTTGTAGGTCCCTTTGACCGACGCGACGCCGACCTTCAGGTTGGCTTCGTATTGGTCCGGCGCCACTTCGTTCATGCTCTCACAGCCGGGGATGCACTGCGCGAGAATTTTGGGGTCGAGCAGGACCTGCCAAACCCGGTCCCGGGGGGCGTTAAACGTGTAAGTTCCGTCAATCTTCAAGAAGAACCTCCCTTGCCTTATACTCTCGATAAACCGTGGAGCCCCACGGGCTAGCGCGCCGCACCTACCTACACGCCCGTGGGCGAAATCCTGAGCAAGAGCCTCAGGCCAAGGCCGGGGCTCGAGCCGAAGGGTCGCCGTGCCTGGTGTGACTCGGCTTTCGCCTGTCTTTGAGGTTAGAGAAACATAACTTTCAATGGGGCAAAAAACAACTCCGGCTCCAGGAATGGTTATAACTGGCTCGAATCGAATCGCTTCGTTGACTTAGAGCGCCAATCCCGTTATTAAATGGAAGTTATTTTCCGCCAGCGAGCCGTTAGCTCAGGTGGTAGAGCATCTGCCTTTTAAGCAGAGGGTCGCTGGTTCGAATCCAGCACGGCTCACCACCGCGTCCCCGTCGTCTAGCCCGGCCCAGGACACCGGCCTTTCACGCCGATAACACGGGTTCAAATCCCGTCGGGGACGCCAAATTAATCACGCACTTGCAGCGCTTTTGGTAGGTTCCGAATTTCTCTGTAAACAGCTCGTAAACACTTCGATGAGGTCTTTCGTCCCCAGGTTCACATATTTCTTGTGCGCTTGAACCGAAGAGTGACCAGCCATCCGCATGGCGACGGACACCGGAACGTTCATGGCGTGCCAGCGAGTGATCGCGCAGTGGCGAAAATCATGGAACGTGAAGCCGTCAATCCTTGCTGCCTTGCACGCCCTCTGTAGCGCCCGCCGGAGCTGCATCTTCTCGATTCGTTGACCACCACACGTAAAGACTAGCCCGTCAACGTTCGGGAGCTTCCGATACTCGCCTTCCAGTTCTCGGAACAGCGCCGTCAACGCTTCGGTGCGGATCGGGATTTCCTGGCGAACCTTCGTTTTCTCCCGCCCGTCCGCGAGCTTGATAACCCAACTCTTCCGGTCTACCTCGTCCCAGATGAGATTGAGCAGGTCGCCGCGCGTGAGACACGTCTCGTAAGCAGCGACGCAAACCCGTTTCAGCCAGAGCGGACAGTTCGCCAAGAGCGCCGCATACTCTTCTTCGCTTAAAACCCGGTCGCGGCTTCGTTCCTTCTCGACCTTGAACTTGGGAACGCGGCCAATGATGCCCTTGGTTTGCGCCAGCCTCATTAGCTTTCGTAAAAGCCCGACCTCTTTGTTGACGGTCGTCGGCGATGTCAGTTTTTTAGACGGCTTGCCGCGCCTGATAACGGTCTCTCCGGCTCGCGTCGCCCGGTAGTCGATGATTTCCTTCTCGGTTATCCTCGACAAGAGCGTTGACCCGAAAGTCGCCTCAAGGTGAGTCAATAAACTAAAGTCGCGCTCGCGCATGGCGTTTTTGCACTCCGCCGCCCACTGCGAAAGGGTGACGCGGCGACTCTTGGCTTCGTCGAAATCAAACTCCGCGTCGTTCTTTCTGTTCAAGTCGCCTAGCGCGTTCTTGGCTCTCTTCAAATCTTCGCTCAAAGGTTCGCGCCGCCGGATGCCTTTCCAGTCCGTGAAGATTGCGTAGTAGCGCGTTGCCTTGCTCCCGTTGGTCGTTTGATAACGCCGAACGTAGAGCCTCGGTATCGGTTCGCCGTTCGGGTCTCGTACTCTTTCAAATGTTTGCTCCATGTGTTCCCCCTTTTTTAGCTGCCCGTTTTCACCTGCTCATCCCGTGCATTTAGCGCCCTAAATTCATTACAAACCACTCGCTCCTTTCTTGATTCTTTCGGCTTGAAGTTGTCTTTGATAATCGAGCCAAGCTTCGGTTTCGTAGTTGATTGATCCTATGTCGATCTGGGTACCACGCTCATCCAAGGTTATTGATACGTTTTTCCCTTTCCAAACAACCTGCATGCTAGTTGTTTTGACTCCGCTTTTAGACATCCATGGCTGCACCAATTGCGTAGTGGGCTTCCCGTACCGTTGGTTGAGAATGGAAAGTAAAAGTAATGTATTAGATGTCGCAAACTCGCCGCTTATCAGTACAAGTTTTCCGTCCAGCAGTGTCGCGGTTATGCTAAAAATTTCACGCTGGATTTCGCCCATGTTCCAAAGTGTTGCAAAAATCCTGTCGCGAGCCCGTGTAATTGTATAACAACGGGTTTTTGATTGGTTTATCTTTGCGTAATCGTATTGCCTCGACATCATGTTGTCGTCTATCCGACCCCTAAGATTTTGTTTCAGTATGTTTTCGAGAAACGTGTCGATTGGACATTCCTCCATTTGCTTCGTCAAATCCTCGCCAAACTTCAGTCCGGCGAAATTATCGGGTTCATCGTAGGCAACAACGTCTCTGCAAAGTTGAAGCGACAACAACAAGGAAAATAAGCCAACCAAACAAACTTGCCGTCGTTTTCTCATATTTCCTCCGTTTGTTAGCTGCCCGCCTTCCGTGCCTTCGCCGCCAACTCTTTGAGCGCCTTCAGAGACAATCCGCGCGGCGCGTTCGCCCCGATTTCCCACCGCGCGACCGTCTCCCTGGCGACTCCAAGGCGCTCGGCAAATTGCTCTTGCGTCATGCCAAGGCGCTCCCTGAGCCGCTTAATGTCTTTCGGTGTCATGGTTCGTTTGTAACAACTGTCACAGGGCAAGTCAAGCCTCGAAGGGCGCTTGAAGTTTGTCGGAAGTGTTTGCTAAATGTTTGCCTGTTTTACTGGTTGCGCCTATTGACGTTTGTGCTCATCGCTGACGTGGTTGTGTTCGTATTGGCGCACTGGTTAAGCACCTACGGCTTTTTCGTGAATTTTGTTTTTGTCGTGGTCGCAGGTTGTCTCGCGATAGCGATAGGCCGGCGGGTACTTCGTAGGAAAAATCTGTAGTGAGTTCGGACCTGACCAATTTCATTTTATGTACCCACCCAATTTTAACGAAGGAACCGCTATAGGTCTTACGACGACCCCGGTTCTGCTGCCCGATAGTATTGCTTCAGCTGACGTTTTTGCAAAGAAACACTGGATTTCGGTGACGGTTTTACGCCCGCAAGCGCCTTAAAATCCCGTCAAGCTCCAACTCAAAAATGTATCTGATTTCGGTGCTCCAATTTCACTTGACACCAGTCAGCGACGGCGATAAGTGTCGGCTGGGATTCGTCTAGCAGGGGTAGTGTTACTGTGTAGCTAGAAAGGAGGCATTGGAAGCCATGTGTCTACGCTCTGTGGTCTGGTTTCGATGAGTAGGTAAAAACCTGGTGATCGATTGACATCTCTGTTTACCTAGTGGGGGAATCGTGGCCGACGTGGAAATGGGTTGATCTACGACGATGTGCTGAACATCACATGGACGTAATCGGGGATCGCAGGAGGTAACAATTTAT
>ORMF011379943.1_pt1 | contig 18847 bp, 20 predicted proteins | sample 1779871 | NCBI WGS metagenome assembly ORMF01 (sample SAMEA104232316, study PRJEB22302) | groundwater metagenome | biome: forest; feature: aquifer; material: groundwater | place: USA | collected 2011-08-07 | depth 5.4 m | reverse complement strand
TGTCATACCGTTCCTGTTCAAGGTCGGTGAGTTTAATTTCTTCCACGGCATATATGTATTAGTTAATATGACCAATGGTACTACACAGAGGGGGTGTCATTTCCGCTTTGGAAGGGGTGTCATTCTTGCTTTGGTATTACACGCATCTATTTCAACTAGACAAAGCGAGCTCACTTCACTAGAATGGGTTTATGAAGCGAAAGCCTGGGAAGAAAGCCATTGCAGTTACGCGTACGGTTGTGCGAAATAAACCGAAAAGAGCGATGTCTTCGCCGAAGCTTTCGAAACCTCGTCCAGTTCAAACCAAACTTCATCACCCCAACATTCATCATAAATACATTTTCGTTATCGGTGGGGTAATGTCCGGAGTGGGAAAAGGTATCGCTACGTCTTCTATCGGTACTTTGCTTGCGGCAAAAGGTTTCAAGGTCAACTTGGTTAAAGTAGACCCATACTTGAATGTAGATGCCGGCACCATGAATCCAACCGAACACGGTGAAGTCTTTGTGCTAAATTCCGGTATGGAAACTGATCAAGATATGGGGAATTATGAAAGATTTTTGAATCGCGATCTGACGCCAGATGATTACATTACCAGCGGTATGGTTTACAAACATGTTATTGAGAAAGAGCGCGCACTGGGATATGGTGGCAAATGCGTTGAAGCAGTTCCGCATATTCGGGATGAGATAGTTCGCCGCTTTGAACATTCTGCCAAAGTGAATAAATCGGACGTTTCTATTATTGAAATTGGTGGCACAGTCGGTGACTATCAGAACATTATGTTTATTGAAGCGGCTCGCGCGTTAAAAATTCGTCATCCAGAAGATATTGCATTCATCATGGTTTCATATCTACCAACTCCGGGAACGCTTGGCGAAATGAAGACACGTCCAACTCAAAACGCGGTGCATCAGTTGGCATCTTATGGCGTGACTACTGATATCGTGATTGCTCGCGCCGAGGTTCCGCTCGATGATCGTCGCAAGGAAAAGATTGCCACGGCATGTAATATTTTGGCGAAACGGGTTATTTCAGCTCCTGATATTCAGAGTATATATGATGTGCCAGTGAATTTTGAGCATGATAGGCTTGCGGAGATTATTCTAGAAGTTTTGCATGTGAATAAAGATACAATTAAGGCATTGTCGGCACATCCAATACTTTCGCTGGCTGAATGGAAAAAGATGGCGCGTGGTATCAAAAATCATGAACATAAAACACTGAACATTGCTATTGTTGGTAAATATTTCAATACTGGGGATTTCGTTTTGACTGATGCGTATTTGTCAGTGTTGGAGGCGATCAAATTTTCCGGATACGCGACAGGAGTGAAGCCGATTATTCATACGGTCAATGCTAGGGATTTTGAGGAGAATCAGAAAAAGGGAGGTGCGAAATTTCAGCAAGGTGCGACCTCGCTGAATTCAGCGAGGTCGCACCTTGCTGAAATGGATGGCATTATCGTTCCTGGTGGTTTTGGTGAATCTGGAATTGAAGGTAAACTGAATGTGATTAAATACGCTCGCGAAAATAATATTCCATTTTTTGGTCTATGTTATGGTATGCAACTCATGACTATCGAATATGCGCGAAATGTTTTGGGCTTGAATGGCGCGCACACTGCCGAAATTGACCCGAAGTCGCCACATTTGATTATTGACATTATGCCAGATCAGAAAAAGAAGATTGCCGAAGGAAATTATGGCGGTTCAATGCGTTTGGGTCTATATCCTGCAAAACTTGGCAAAGGAACTATCGCGCAGGAGGCGTACTCATATTTTGCCGGCAAAAAATTACCTAAATTAACTACAGGCATTAAAGAGCGTCATCGTCATCGTTATGAAGTCAATCCGAAATACATTGAACGCTTGGAGAAAGCTGGTCTGGTATTCTCAGGAAAGTCGCCAGATGGTACGCTGATGGAGATTGTGGAATTGCCACGCGGTGAAGCGGGATCTGGTGAAAAAAATACCCACCCATTCTTCCTCGGCACGCAGTTTCACCCAGAATTTTTGGCACGACCATTGATGCCACATCCGCTATTTACGGAATTTTTGAAAGCGGCGAAGGTTAGGGGGAAGGAAAAAAGGGAAAATTATGAAGAAGCAAAAAATGAGCAAGAAATGGAATTTAAAGATAAAGAAAATGGCAACATTTGAGAAAAAAATATGGCCTGAATATTTTGACTTAGTAGCTTCTGGTAAAAAGAAGTATGAGCTTCGTTTGGGTGATTTTCAACCGCAAGAAGGTGATACGTTACTTCTCAAAGAATGGGATCCAATTAAGAAATCATATACCGGTAGGTCAATAAACAAAAAGATTATATATTCCAAAACTTTTTCTTTTGATGATCTTACAAAATTTTTTCCTAAAGAAGAAATTCTAGAAAAAGGAATTACAGTGTGTTCTCTTGAATAAGAGTACGTTATGTTATAACCATTAATATCAGAAAGTTGGTCTTATTGGCGCGATAATTTCAGCGATTGTTTTAGCGGTTATAACTTCGGCGTAATAAATAAAATCCCCGCCAACTGGTGGCGGGGATAACTGAAAACTTGCTCAAATATTCACCCAGAAGAATTGGCGGTCTTCTTTGTGAGGATGAATCTCGGTGTAGGTGTGATGGTACAGACCGTTGGAGATTTCGCAACTGAAGTGATGACGGTGGTATACGTCATAGACTCCCAGACGACCATCGGACGGTTGAGGTCCGACTATTTCGGTATTAAAGTCGTCTCGGATGGCATATTCTCCAGGATCTCTGAAGCGTGGTTCTGAATGGCCAAGCTCTTCCCCAATTTCTCGGCGGATGGCTTTGAATGGACATTCTCCCTTGAACCGCTTGATTTTACCTCCAAGACTTCCACTGAATTGTCGCGGTACAAACAAGTTGTCAGGACCATTTCGTCTATGCTCACGCAATTCGAACCATTCTTTTTTGTGTTGGCGGCGGATGGTGACGACAGCCACGAAGACGTGGAGTACCAGCTTGCCATCACTCCTTGATTCAAGCTCAATCTCACCATCTTCAACGGATTCAATGAGACGGTAAAGAGTTCTGTCGCTCCCATCAGCATCCCATGTTTTGTACGGGACATTGTGTTTCTCCAGCAGGCGCAGAACCTTGTATTTTGTTGAGGACGTTATTGTGAAGTACGAGCAGACAATAACTAAGGCACATACAGCGATGTAGAAATAAATCATACCAAGGACCCTTTCTTTGTTAAGGTTTTCTGCTCATTTTATACTCCTTTTATCTGTACTATGCAAGTATTATTCATAGGTTAAATCATCGACCTTGAATATTAGCCTCAAATAGCGTATTTTATAAGGACCCCTCGTAACTCTACAAGCTCGAACTATGCAGGGTTAGACAATCAAATATCTCGTTAATCCCTTGCGGGATCGTATAGTGGTAGTACGTCGCTCTCTGAAAGCGAAAACCTTGGTTCGACCCCAAGTCCCGCAGCAAAATATTTCGTGGCTCTGTTGAGCAGTTTAGAAAATCAGGGGACTTGGACGGTCGAACCTAATTCCTAAACAATCAAATAAAACCAGTCTGTATTTTGCTGCGTACACTCAGAATCGACTTACTCTAAAAGTCATACTTCATGTCTTCTTTGCACATCTCGTCGGCTATTTCTTCAAGCCGATTACGGATGTTACCAAGCTTCTCGCCGATGAAGTTGATTTTGTCGGTCAACGTCATGCCATCGAGGTAGAATTGCTCACTATATTTCATAGCAATATTTAGATATTCCACTCACAGCTCGACGATTTCCATGAACAACACCTTGTGGATGATATTGATGTTGGTGGGGTAAGGATATTGCCAGTAAGATGATGATACAAGACGTCACTCTTTGCCGTTGCCGGCAACTCACGCCCTCCTGAGCTTGACATATCACCTTTAAAGGTGTTTACTGAAATTAGTCTCACCTTTGCTCTTCACATCAATCAACCCGTTCGAGCAGTAGAACACTTCCAATAAATGGAGCAGTCAGGTAGCAAACAACAAAGTCGTCTGCTTTAAGCGGTCGGCATAACCTTAAGGATTTATGGTAAAAACGTTATCAGTTGGGACACGAATAATAAAAAGAGAGCATGTCATCATTGATTGTGACCTCAAACCTTTTATCCCTAGCGGTTGGGCAATCCTGCCTGATACAGAACAGCTACCAAATCGGATATGTGGTCAGTTCAATTGGGACCCAAAGACAATTTTACTTCATCTTGATAGGGATCAAAAACCAGGATGGAAAAGCATCAATGGAATTAAACTCCATAGGAGGTTAGCTAAAGCCAGGGTGTCCGTTCTCACAGCCAATGTCCTGGACTACCTACTTAAAGTAGAGAACCAACATCGCATTCCCGAGGAATGGAAGCAAAAGGAAGTACGCGTATTCTTTTGGGGTACCATCTATTCTGTCAATGGTGGCTTGTGTGTCCGTTGCCTCTGTCGGGATACCGACAAATCTGTTGCCGATGACGATAACATTCGGTGCCATCATCGTGGTCGTGGTTGGATGAGTAGTGCCCATTGGCTTGGCGATGAAGGGATATCTTACTTGTGGACTGACAACAGCTTTGCGGCTTGTATCGATTTGGTTGCTTAAACGGGTTTTAGCATGGACGGTCAATCCATCTTCATAAGCTCTGGGAAACTAGGGCTTTTTTCTTGCCTTCTCCGGCAATTTCACCACCCTTTTCTAAATTCTTCCAATCATCCATATTGTCCCAGTGATATAACAATAACCAATCAGCCCAAGTGAATGAAGGAGACACACAGACGCTACGAAAGTAGTGGTAAATTTCTTTTACCATTTTTTCATTTCTATGAGATAATGTTCGAACATCGTCCAGTTTACCCAGCAGTCATGTTATAATTAACGTATGCAACAAACACCATTTGATCAAATCGATTTGCTACGAAAGATAGAGAAGATTACCGAGGACGCTAGTAAAAAAATGGATAAACAGAATAGAAGCATTTTTAGGAGATATCCTATAATGTTTACATTGTTCGTAGTTTTCGGCATTATCGCTATTGATGAGGGAGTTAAGGGTATTTTTGAAGAAGCTGGCTTCAATACTCATCCTTTGTACCTCTTTATTATTGGAATCATTATTCTTTTTATAACAGGCACATTATTCAAAAAGCTTGATGGCTTTCACGTCGAAAAATAGTTCGGATACTGTCCCAAACCGCAGGCTAATTATTTTTTGAGTTATACTATGCCGTTTTTCATGGAGGTCTAATCAAGTAAGGTTCCAGTCCTGTAATCAAAAATCAAACTTTTTCCTACACATCCAGCAATTTCGCAGAAAATGAAAAATCGCCCGAAAAAATGAGGGTGTGGATGAGAACAGACTTGACAAAATATGTTCAATATGCTAGCATCATCACATAGAACAAGTCATGCCGCAGCAAATACCGCGATACAGGCTTGTAAAATCACTCGGTCATTGAAAGACGAATAATCTTCAAGACCACCAAATTTGCAGACCGGCGTGTGCCGAACCTGCCTCAACAACCAAACCGTCCTTCGAGTAAACACTCAGGACAAAACGAAAGGACCACAGACCATGCTCGGAAAAGAACCATACACCATCCTTAACATTGGGGATGGCATCACGGTCATCGTGATCACCGGTGGACCTTGCAGTGGCAAGACCACCGGAATCTCGCGGTTGAACCGCATGCTCGCCGATCGCGGTTACAAGGTGCTTATCTCTCCGGAATCAGCTACCAAGCTGATCACGGCGGGAATGACTCCTGGAGAACTGCCCTGGATTGAATTCCAGGAAGAGATCCTCCTCGACAGCCTGTCGCAGGAGAATCGCATTCTCTCCATCGCCAAGCGTTACAGAGACAAAGGCCGCAAGGTCGTCGTTCTCTGCGACCGCGGGGCCATGGATGGCGAAGCCTACATCGGGCCTGAGGCATATGGAGAATTGCTTGGACGCTTAGGCTTCACACGCAGACAACTGTGCGACGAACGCTATCACGCGGTCATCCATCTCCGGACGGCGGCACTGGGAGCTGAGGAGTTCTACACGCTCGCCAATAACGAAGCACGCACAGAAACTCCAGATGATGCAAGGTCGCTCGACGAACGGACGCTCTTTGCCTGGACGAGGCATCAGCATCCGCGGGTCATCGACAACTCGACCGACTTCGAAGGCAAGCTTCGTCGCTTGTTTGCAGAAGTCTGCGGGGTCCTCGGAGATCCGGTGCCTCTAGAGAAGGAAGACAAATTCCTGATCGAGTCCTTGAATCCGGCAGACATTCCGGTTAAATGGAATGAAAGCCTGATCACACAGGATTACCTAGTCTCGCCAACTGCTGGCGAGGAGCGTCGGGTGCGCGCCAGAAGCGACGGCGACAACGCCTCCTACTACTACACGGTCAAACGGGCGGTCAGTCCGGGTGTCCGAGTGGAAGAGGAGAAGATGATCACGCGCCGAGAGTACGAGGCGCTTCGCACTCTCCGCAATCCGGAGAAGTGTACCATCAAGAAGCGCCGGATCTGCTTCTTTTGGAAGGAGCAATTCTTCGAAGTTGATCTCTTCGAGGAACCGCAGCCGGGTCTCGCGCTCATGGAAGCGGAACGCACCGATCGCACACCGGACTTGAAGCTGCCACCCTTCGTTAAGGTTATACGCAATGTGACCGACGAAAAGCAGTATTCGAACTCGGAGATTGCAAAACACAAAAGCACGCTGGTTAGCGTCTAGCGACGCAACACCACCACAGAGTCGGAAGGAAACTTCCGACTCTTTTTCATATCCATAGAAAATGCCGCCGCAAATAAACCTGAGGTAGTGCCCCAGAGAAAAGAATCTGATCAAGAAAAGTGGAAACTTAGAAAAGAAAGCGCTAAGGCAATTTCGTTTGAGATTTCTGAACATACATTCAGAAATGAAGTTCAAACAAAAATATATCGAATATAAAGTCGCATTGGCTCGCATGGTTATCGCCACCGATTCGTATTCTTACTGGCAGACTAACACCCTGCCAGTTTTTTATTCTGCAGGTCTGGTATAATAAATCCATGATACTTACTCGCGACATTATTCTGAAAGAAATTAAAGCAGGAAATATCACCATTGCTCCTTTCGATGAATCATTGTTAGGAGCGGCTTCATATGATCTTTCTCTTGGTAGTGCTATTCGCATTTTCACTGCACAGAAAGAACCATATCCAGTAACAGATGACGCCGACTTCGCACACATTACGAAACTTATTGAAATGGATTCGACTGGATATACCATGATGCCGGGAGAAGCAGTCCTCGGCGTTACTAATGAAAAGATTACTCTGTCTCCGCACATTGCCGGATGGTTGGAGGGAAGAAGCAGATTCGCCAGAGTCGGACTGATGGTTCACATCTCTTCGCCATTCATGCAGCCGGGAATAGATAGCCATCAGGTGCTGGAAATAGCAAATCTTGGTCCTACTCCGCTGATTATTTTCCCGAATACAAAGATCTGCCAATTTATTTTTGAATACTGCGAAGGAGAGGCAAAATACAAGGGTAAATTTTCAAATCAGACAACCCCTTGACAAAAAATACAGGGTATGCTAGGATAGTTCGTACAAACACATGATTGAGAAAAAGGTCAAAACCCTAAAGACTCTCAAAACCCACTCTGATTGCAAATTGCATTGCGCAAAAATTTATTCCAAAACCTATCACTTGCTGATAATTAAAGAACGACTAATAAAGATTGAAGAAAAAAAACGGCCATGTGCCGTTTTTTTGACGTCTAAAGCAGAAGTCTTGGGCAAGTCGGCACCATGAAAGAGCATTACTCTGTCCCGAGGTGTGTGCCTCGGCTGATGAGTCCAAAAGGACGAAACAGAGCAGTTCTTCACAATAAACCCGCTCCGGAAGGGGCAAAAGAAAGGAACAGATATGATCAGAAAGTACTTCAAATACGGAATTACGTTCGGGCAGATGGATGATGTGGAGATCGGTGACGAGATTCAAATGGAGCGGGAGGGAAAGGTGACAGTTGTGGACAAAGGTCCCTCTGTCGGTCGGCACGAGAATGAGTGCTTCTGTTTCCTTTACCCAGTTTGGGTCGATAGGCCACACCATTAAAGGTGTATCCTCGAACTTATTGGGGCAGTAGCAGATGCGTCTGCGTGAAGTGTTGCCGCGTTCAGTGGCGGTAACGTATTTGCTGAGTCCGCCACCGATACCGTCGCAACTTACGTGCCAGATGTAATCCGCACCGCGGATGATGTCCTTGTACCTCTCCGTCGGACTCGAGTGGGATTCCCAAACGAACTTGGGAAAGTACTTGCGAAGGTGTGCGAGGGGATTCGAGTCGAGCAGGTAGTCGGCCTCGAGCATTTTTTGAATCTCCTCCATCACTTGGCCGAGATTGTAGAACGTGTCCTCAGCTCCCACTCGCTCCTCTTCGGAACCAGTGGCAGGACTATCATTGTACAGCTCGTAAGGATTTTTGCTGGCCAGTAGGGTGTTTCTGATTTGTTGGATGTGTTTGTCGATGTACATGTGTGGATTCTCCACAGTCTCGCGGACTAGCTCACCTCGGAATTATTCCTTTTGAGTCGTGGTGACCGGCTCAGACAATGTTAGATTGTGCATAAATTTGCATAGCCCAACTGTCTGCATATAGTTTAGCATATTATATGGTAATTGTCAAGCCATTCCGCGCCTTAAAATAAGGGCTATTTTGGCATATAATTGTAGTTATGGACAATGAAAATAATCAAAGTGTGCAAGTAGTTGAGCCAGTAACATCTGTAGTGCCAGCGCCTGAACTTGCTTCTAACCTGCTATACTACTTCTCGTGAGCAAATATCCACAAAAGTTAGCGAAAACAGTCAAAACACGCCGTATTACTGGGGTTATTTCGACAACCCAGAAAGGGGCTGGTTATATAGATAATATTGATCCAAAGAAAGACTCGATCTATCTCGAGCCTGGCATGTTGCATACATCTATGAATGGCGACATAGTCGAAGTGACTGTTTCAAAGAAAAACATTCGTGGCAAGATGGTGGAAGTCGGGGAAGTTGTTAAAGTCATTACTCGCGCCAAAGAATTATTTGTTGCAACGATTACGCCTGCGGCAACAGGTACCGGTTTTATTGCTATTGCTGATGATAAGAAATTGTATGTGCCGATTTCGATTCCTGCGGATCAGTTTGGTAAAATAAAAAAAGGCGACAAGATTTATCTCCGCATGCGACCATGGTCAGAACCTGCCACCAATCCGATAGGTGATATTATTCGCGTACTCGGACAAAAAGGAGTAAACAATGTGGAGATGGAATCTATCGTGCTAGAACGTGGTTTTGAAATAGGTTTTCCTACGAAAGTTGAAAATGAGGCTCAAGCAATTGAAACCAATAAAAAAATCAGCGCTGAAGAAAAATCCAAACGTCGCGATATGTCAGGTACTCTGACTTTCACGATTGATCCGTTTGACGCCAAAGATTTTGATGATGCGATTTCATTCAGGAAAATTTCGGCTGATAATTCAAGCGCCGTCGGAGGTAATTCTAATGTTGCCGGAAATAATTTAGCCGCCGGAAAAACAGTTATCGCAAAAGGCGCACTCTACGAAATCGGCATTCACATTGCTGATGTTTCTCATTATGTCCGCGAAGGAAGCGAGTTGGATAAAGAAGCCATCAAACGTGGCTGTTCTGTTTATTTGGTTGACCGTACTATTCCGATGTTGCCCGAAGCGCTTTCAAATGACGTCTGCAGTCTCAATCCACATGAAGATAAATTAACTTTTTCAGCTATATTCACGATCGACGATAACGCCAAAGTTCATTCACGCTGGTTTGGTCGGACAGTGATCAATTCTACTCACCGTTTTACTTACGAAGGAGCGCAGGCTGTGATTGATGGTAAAGCTGATTCGCCTGATAAAACCGTTGCTCTAGGCATGAAATATCGTGATGAATTGGGCACACTCAATCGTTTGGCAAAAGTTATGCAAAAGCATAATGCGGCACAAGGCGCTATTGAATTTGCTTCAGAAGAAGTCAAATTCAAATTGGATGAAAATGGCAAACCACTTGGCGTTTATCCACGAATACATCTCGACACACATAAACTAGTGGAGGAATATATGTTGCTGGCAAATCGCGAAGTTGCGAAATTTATTTTTGATTCCATGAAGAAAAAAGGCGGCAAAGACACTGGCGCACTGTATCGCATTCACGATGTTCCTGACAAAGAAAAAATTAAGGATTTGCAAACATTTGTGAAATTACTCGGCTATGATTTGCGTAGTAAAGATGGAGAAATAACCGCGCATGATATCAATCATTTACTTGATCAAGTTGAAGATACGCCACATGAATCTTTGATTCGCACTGCCACGATTCGCTCCATGCAAAAAGCTGTTTATTCCACCAAGAATGTTGGTCATTTCGGTTTGGCATTTTCATTTTATACGCACTTTACCTCGCCGATTCGTCGTTATCCGGATGTTTTGGTGCATCGGATTTTGGCAAAGCATTTGAATAATGAACCATTCAAAGATTCTGATATCGTGGTATTGCAACGTATCGCTGAAACCTCAACAGCTCGCGAGATTGACGCGGCGCACGCTGAACGTGATTCCAAGAAACTGAAGCAGGTTGAATATATGAGTGAACGTGTTGGTCAGATATTCAAAGGGACTATTTCTGGTGTGGCCAAGTGGGGCGTTTATGTTCAGGAAAACGAAACCATGTGTGAAGGTATTATTCCTATCAGTAAATTAGGCGAGGATTATTTTGTTTTCAACGAAAAGACCTATTCGATAGAAGGGGATAAGACTGGAAAGAAGTTCACGCTGGGCGATTCTATTACGTTCAAGGTTGTGTCTGCTGATTTGGATAAGAAGCAGTTGGAGTTGGGGTTGGTGGTTGGGTAGGGCATGACTTTGATGATACTTTACCAAAGTGGATGGCCCAAACAAAGCTTATCTTTGAAGAGCTTGCCAAAAAATCGGAGAATTGTCGTATTGATTCCATTACTATATCAAAGTTGATTGTGGAGTGGGTGTATGGAGTTGACGCGAAAGAATCTTCGAAGTGTGGCGGTCCAATCATGAACTTCTGGAGGAAGAAAGGTTTGCTCACCAGAATCCGCAAGAAGGGCAATGCGGTCATATTCGAGATCTCGGAAGAAGCAATTTCTGAATTTGATCTCAAATTGAATAAAGCCGAAGAGTCAGTTCAGCCGCAATCATCTGACATCAAAGTCTGTTCGGGTGGTGACGTGTTATCAGTTGGAAAACGCATTGCGGAGCTGGCTCCAAAGATTCGTGAGGCTCAAAAACGCATTCCTATCCTCAAAGAGCAGAAAAAATCAATCAGTGACGAACTGATGACACTCAAAGCGTTCCTGGAAACACCAGAATGCAAGGCCGTCATGAGCGTTCTCAAGGACGTGCAGGCCATGACAGGAAAGTAGCGGGGGACGAGTTAACAAAGCAGGGAATCAAAAGTGAATCCCTGCTTTTTTTGTACCAACAAAATCTTTATTGACGTATCAACAGACTATCTCTCAAACAACTTAACAAACCAACCAAAGAGACTGAAGGTTCCTTCATGTTCGTTTATGTAGGCATCTACTTTAACCTGATTGGATTCTAGAGCTTGAATCTGGGTATTGAGTTCTGCACGGTCAGCGACGTTCGTTGTCTTGTCGAGGAGTGACTTGAGTCGGGCGATGTTGTTGCTGGTTGTAGCCAGCTCGCTTCGGATAACTCCGAGATTTTTGTAATCGCTTCCCAAGAGGAATGTTTGGAGTGAACCTCTTTCTTCAACTTTTACCATAGCAGAGGTGGTGGTAGTCGCAGATTCATCTTGTGTCTTGGCAATCTCGCGAACTTGAGAACCTATGCCGCCTTCATGATCAGCAACCTTGAGGAGTGATTGGACGAATGAGGCAACGGTACTGCGGTGCTCTTCGGACGTGATTTGGCCGCTGGAGGTTGCGTTATTATTGGAATTTTCGTCTGTGCTTGTTGCGCGGTTATCTTCTGCGTTTGTTAATTTGTCTTTTGAATTTTCACTTGCTGAATTATCTTCACTTTTGACTGTGCTCGTAGCACTACCACGGATAGACGTCTTTTCTGTGGAATTTGTTTCATTATCACGTGTTTTTATCTCGACATTTGCATCTGCATTAACGTTAACCAGATTATTATCTTTGGCTGATGCCACAGAGAACAGCATCGCTGAAAGTAAAATGACGGTCGAAAGTGCTGGTACTATTTTTGTTTTCATAGAATTGATACTATATATTATTAAAATTATTAAATAAATTGGTAAGTATTGTCATTGTGCTACGTTATATAGCCACGTAGCACCGTACATATATGACGTTTGGTAATAGAGATTATTACTGATTTGGTACTTCATACCTATATTAGCACACTCTTATTAATAAAGTTGCACCTAAAATCGCACCAATCCACACATATATGTCGTATATGTGACATAGATACTATATAATCAACACATGCAAAATATGCAAAAATTACTTTCATTTCTTGAACTATACGCGGCAAGCATACTTCGCTACGCCATGGCTGCCGTAATCCTCTGGTTCAGTGTCCAGCAATTTTTGCACAATGGGCAGTGGACGGCGTATGTTCCAGATTCCATGGTCGCATTAATGCACTTGAGTGCGAACACACTCGTATTTTTCAATGCGGCATTTGAGCTAGTCTTTGGCATTATGTTAGTTTTCGGTTGGCAGACACGACTCGCCGCATTGCTTCTCGGTCTCCACCTCCTTGATATTATGTGGGTTGTCGGATATGGAGAGATTGGCGTCCGCGATTTTGGGCTTGCTATCGCGACACTGGTGGTATTTATGAATGGTCCTGATTTACTTTGCATTCAGCAAAAAAAGAAAAGATTAATACAATAGCTCCTTAATTACTTCATTACTACACATATATGGAAATCCAAAATAAATTACAAAAGAAAATAGGTATTGCAATCGGTACTTTCATGGTGCTCGTGGTTGGGCTAGTTACATTTTCGGCGGAAAAAAGCAGTTCAAGATTGGCTACAAGTAAAGCGACCTTATCCTCTGATGCCTCTATTCTTACAGATCAGACAAATTCATCGGGAACTCTCACGGGTCTAGGTACTCCTGCAAATGTTTCCGCAAAAAATTCAGCCAAAGTACCAGCCAAGGCATCAGTCAAAACCACAGTTTCTTCTAGCCGATCTTCACGAGGTTATTCTGATGATGAAGGAGGAGGTGAGGATGGAGGTGGTTCATATGTAAGTGCTCCAGCCAGCACGCCAGCACCAACTCCGACCAAAGCTCCAGCGGCAACAGCGTCGGTACCTCCAGCAACCGTTCCAAAAAATTATGCGTCTGTTTATAAAAATGGCACATATTCAGCTACTGGTTCATACATGTCTCCTGGCGGTTATGATCAGATTTCAGTCACTCTCACGCTTGCAAATGACATTATAACCAGTGTTTCTGTTACCCCTGGCGCGGGAGATCGTACATCCCAAAGATATCAGGATCGGTTCATCGCTGGGTACCAACCGTATGTTATTGGAAAGAATATTGCCGATGTTAATTTGGATATAGTCTCTGGCGCTTCATTAACGCCAATAGGTTTCAATGACGCATTATCGCAAATAAAGGCACAGGCGAAAGTTTAACCTCAAGGTATCCAAGTATTTATTGCGCGGAGGTACGTTCATTTTTATGACACAATTCAACTTTGAAGCTATCGGAACGAAGTGGCAAATCAGTCTATATCAAAAGCTCGATACAGCGAAAGAAGTCGAGCTCTTTTCTTATATCAAAAATCGGATTGAACTTTTTGACAAAGCATATTCGCGTTTCCGAGCTGATTCTTTGGTGACAAAAATGTCCCGCGAAACAGGGGATTTTGTTTTACCATCTGACGCAGAGCCGATGATTTCGTTGTATCACGATTTGTATATACGCACGAATGGACTCGTGACACCTCTTGTTGGCAACCTTATTTCTGATGCTGGATATGATGCGCAGTATTCATTAAAGCAGAAAAAAGAATTGGAAACTCCGCCAGCATGGGAAGAAGCTTTGGAATATAACCATCCAATCCTTAAAATAAAAAAACCGGTATTGCTAGATTTTGGCGCAGCAGGAAAAGGGTATCTAGTTGATTTGGTTGGTGAAGTTCTCGAGGTAAATGGTGTCTTCGAATATTGTATAGACGCTGGTGGAGACATTCTGCACAAAGGCGTAAAACCGATTCGTGTCGGACTTGAAAATCCCAAAAATACCGAGCAAGTCATAGGTGTGTATACGCTCGGCAATGGCAGTATTTGCGGATCTGCTGGGACTCGTCGCGCTTGGGGCAAATTTACGCACATAATGAACCCAAAGACTCTTGTTTCGCCGACGGAAATTATCGCTGTGTGGGTTATTGCAAAAAAGGCGCTTGTCGCTGACGCGCTGGCAACTTGTTTATTTTTTGTGCCAGCGAGTACACTTGTTTCTGCTTATGATTTTGAATATGTGCTGGTTCGAAAAGATCGTTCAGTTGAAAAGTCGGATAATTTTTCTGGGGAAGTGTTTACGTAGTGTGCTTTTACTGTTGCCGAGATAAATTGAAGCATTTCAACTCAACATTGAACTCGGGATAGCACAACTTCCCCTATACATATAGAAATGCTATGCTATAGGAGTTATTAAAACATAATTTATACATATGGCAACAAAACCAAATTCCGCATTTATGAAGCCGTTGAACGTTAGTGCCGATCTCGAAGCAGTAGTCGGCAAGGGCCCATTACCTCGTTCAGAGGTTGTGAAGAAGCTCTGGGTTTACATCAAGAGCAAGAATCTCCAGGATCCAGCCAAGAAGCGCAATATCGTCGCTGATGAAGCTCTCAAGAAGGTTTTCGGTGGCAAAGCTGTAGTCGACATGTTCGAGATGACCAAGTTGGTAAGCAAGCATTTGTCGTAATTCATTTTATTGTCGTTTCAAAAGAAAAAAGCGGACTATCTGGTCCGCTTTTTTACTCAAAGAAATTCACTAAATACTCGTCAATCTTTCTCTGATCCAGATCATAGAAATGTTTGTTTTGATTGTGGAGGTCAGTTGCCAGCTTCACCCCGACGAAACGCCAGTGCCAAGGTTCGAAGACATAGAAAGTATTGTCTTTTGGATATGAAATAATGAAACCGTAGCGATATGCGTTGGCAAGGAGCCACGTATAGGCTTTGGTGTTGTCAAAACCGTCTAGTACGCCACCTTGACCAGGGGCAATTAAATCAAGGGCAGTGCCGAGTTGATGTTCTGAATATCCTTGATCTGCGGAAAATGAATTGGCAGTCCCGGAGCCGTAGGTAATCTTGTAGTCTTTTTTGAGCGCACTTTGTTCATTGAATGAACGATATGCTGAAAAGGCGTACATTTGTACACCAGCACTTTTTGCATCATCGAACAATTGTTTCAAATGAGGCCAGACATCAGTTTGGAATTTTAATACTTTTGTATCGCTGTATGAATAATCATTAGGTATTTCTGTTAGACGTGCTGGAGCATAGTACTCATTCAAGAAAAATACTTTTGAATATTTTTGCAAAAGTTGCGGATCGGTTTTACTCAATTTCTGTAGAGTGTCGACTGTGCCAGAAACGGTGCTAACTTGCTGTTGATAGTTTCCGAGTTTTTGTTCAATTGCTGCGGAGTTTTGTTTTTCTTGATTGAGGGCGTCAGAGAGGGAATTGTGAGTTTGCGCAATATTATTCGTGAGGTCGGCTGTCGTTGATGATAGTTTTGTTTCTAGGGAAGCTAGGTGTGCAGATAGACTACTTATATTCGAAGAAAACTTGTTGATCTGGTACTGTCCATACCAAGCGCCAGCGATAAAAACCAATACCACTACTACGAAAGCGATAATGATGTTTCGTTGCCCTGATGGCATTTTTTGTGTCGATTGTAAGAGGTTTGAGGGCATGTGTGCATTGTAACATTATTTAATTCACAAAAACTAATCAACCGCAGTCTTTGTATGATTTTGTGATATCATTGAACAACATCTATGTCAGAAGAAAAACGTCAAACAAAAGAACAAATGCACGCTGGACTTCGTGCTATCTGGCGCCATCTACAGCCATTTAAAAGAAAGCTGACACTGCTTGTTTTATTGGGGCTTGTCTCTGCCGCCGCAAATGGATTTGTGCCATATATCACAGGTCGATTTTTTGATGCGTTGATTGGTGTGTCGAATCATTCTATTGATATGTTTTCGAGTTCTTTACCGCTCTGGGCGGCACTATTGATAGCATGGACCATTATACAATTGGTAGCTAACAATATCGATTGGGTTATGGATCGCATTCGTCGCAAGCTTGGTACTGGAGTTCATTTCAAAATACAGACTGATGGTTTTGTGCGCTTGTTTCGCTTGCCGATGAATTATCATAAAAATGTCCATACAAACGGTGAATTACAGAAAATAAGTCAGGCGGCATGGAGAGTTTCTACAATTATGGAAACGATTATAAGTATTGCCCCACAATTTTTGAGTATATTGATCGGTATTACTTTGGCCGCAACTATTAATACAACGCTCGCTGGGGTGCTCTTAGTCGGTGTGGCTTTGTATGTTGTGTTACTTCTGAAAATACTATTACCTATAGCCGCCGTCGATGCCGCTGCCCATCGTTCTTGGAATGAAAGTTGGGATGATGCCGCAGCTTCTATACAACAAATCGAAAGTGTTAAACAAGCTTCAGCTGAAGATTATGAAATTAAAAAAGTTACCGATAACTTGCTGGGACAAGTCGCCAAGTTGTGGTACAAACTCGAACGCAATTGGAGTAATGTTGAGTTCTTTCAACGTACTATTGTATTTCTAACTCAATTAACCGTGTTTATACTTTCAGTTGGGCTTGTTTCGAATGGAACTATATCTGTCGGTCAGCTCGTAGCACTTAACGGGTATTCTTTGATGTTTTTTGGTCCCTTTGTATCACTGGGACATAGTTGGCAAACTATGCAAAATGGTATTACTGCGGCCGCACGAGCAGAAGATATGTTCAAAAAAGAAGAAGAGATATATGTTCCCAAAGATATTGTTTCTCTGAAAAATATCGCGGGTCACGTTCAATTTGAAAATGTATCTTTTCGCTATGGACCAGATCAACCAGAGATTCTTTCTGATATAAATCTAGATATAAAACCTGGTCAGGTCGTTGCTCTGGTTGGTGAATCTGGTGTGGGAAAAAGTACTTCTATTTCTCTTATTTCAGGGTATTATTTTCCAGCAACCGGAAAGGTGCTTATTGATGGAATAAATACACGCAAACTAGATCTAAAGAATTTACGTAAACAGATTGGTGTCGTGCCTCAAGAAGTTGCGCTTTTCAACGACACGCTCATGGCTAATATTCGATACGGCTCATTCAGTGCTTCGGATGAAGAAGTTATTCGTGCCGCCAAAGAGGCTCACATGGAAGATTTTATTTTGGCGCTTCCTTTGAAATATAATACAATTGTTGGTGAAAGAGGTATCAAATTATCTGTAGGACAAAAACAGCGTGTCGCTATTGCTCGCGCTATGTTGCGTAATCCAGCCATCCTTATACTTGATGAACCAACGAGTGCTCTTGATGCGCAGACTGAACAGATAGTGACAGGTGCATTAGAAAAACTCATGCGTGGCAAGACAACATTTATTATTGCTCACCGTCTTTCAACAGTACGCAAAGCTGATGTGGTTCTGGTGTTCCAAAAAGGAAAAATTGTTGAAAAAGGTACACATAATGAATTGGTTGCAAAAGAAGGGGGCGAATATCGCAGGCTGTATGAATTACAGATTGGTTTACATGGGTGATTGAAGGGGCGTTTGTGAGAAATAGTTTAAGTCACACTGGCTTGTGCTTTTTATACTTATATTGTATTGTAATCGTGGAAATGATGTCTTCTGACAGCCCCATTGTACATACAAACTCCCTGGGACCGAAACCTAGATCGAGGGGCCCGAAGCCTTATGTTGCGGTATAGACGAAGCATCAGAGAAAGATGATGGTATATGAAAAACCTAACGTTAGTTACATTGAAAAAAGTAGGTGAAATTAATTCTTCACTGGAAAATCGGTGGAGACATAGTCACGATGGTTACGACGCAGTGAGCTGTGCTAAAGCATCATTGTTTATCGGAAGTGTTCTTATGATCACTGCACTGGGTTGTGTTGGGTTTGAATTGTGGAAGAAATATCCCATCTTCTCCGGTGATGATTTTTCAGTCGTTCTAATTCTTCCGATTGTCTTTATTGGTGCATTCTTCCTCAGTTTGCTGAACTTGCTGGGGAATACGATGTTCGGAACCAGACTCGATGAGCTCTGCAAAATCTTTGGTTGTAATTTCGGACAGCTTGCGGTAATGGATTACGAAATTATGGTCAACCTTGCTAAGGATATTTTGGATGACATGGTTTACGACCTGGTTTGTAAAGAAAATAAGTACAAACCATGGCATCCAATTACTGTCGTAGCTCGGATGGAGTACATACGGGTTCAAGAGGTATTTGTAGATCTTGGGATTCATGACGGCAAAGTCGACGATCTCTTTGCGCGAGCGAACGAAAAGTTTGCATTGGCGCATAAACAACAAGTTGCCGCATCAGTTTGAAATGTTCTGACAGTTTTCACATCGCCCTAGGACGCAAGTCTTGGGGCGGTTCCTATACTCAAAGCGTAGCACTTGAATATGCTACGCTTTTTTCTGTGAGCGAGTCATCGTCTAGGCGGCTTGGATGGCCGGAGGAAACGGCCGATCCGTTAAAAAACCTATGATCTCACAGGGATTCCAGAGGATGC
>ORMF010597184.1_pt1 | contig 18856 bp, 22 predicted proteins | sample 1779871 | NCBI WGS metagenome assembly ORMF01 (sample SAMEA104232316, study PRJEB22302) | groundwater metagenome | biome: forest; feature: aquifer; material: groundwater | place: USA | collected 2011-08-07 | depth 5.4 m | reverse complement strand
CGGGCTTGTCAGCGAATCGGCCGCCCCGGTGGATGCCGCCGCGCCCGCAGCGGCTGCCGGCATGAGCCGGTTTCACTTCGCCCGCGTGTTCCGGGCGACGACCGGGCTCACGCCGAAATCCTATGCATCGGCCGAGCGCGCACATCGCATGCGCGCGGAACTCGCGCGGGGCACGACGGTGACGGAGGCCATCTACAAAGCTGGCTTTGGTTCCAGCGGGCGCTTCTATGCGACGTCTTCACAGCTGCTGGGCATGACGCCGAGTGCCTATCGCGCAGGCGGGGCCGGCGCCGCCATCCGTTTTGCGATTGGCCAGTGCGCGCTCGGGTCGGTTCTGGTTGCGGCGAGCGAGCGGGGAGTCTGCGCGATCTTCCTCGGCCACGATCCGGAGGCGCTCCTCCGAAGTCTCCACGATGACTTTCCGAAGGCTCATCTGATTGGAGCCGACGCCGAGTTCGAGTCGTGGGTGGCCAAGGTTATCGGTTTCGTCGAGGCACCACGCCTCGGACTCCACCTTCCACTCGACATTCAGGGAACGGTTTTTCAGCAGCGTGTCTGGCAGGCCTTGCGCGAGATTCCGCCGGGTTCGACCGCCTCGTATGCGGAAGTTGCCCAGAGAATCGGCGCGCCACGGGCCGTGCGCGCCGTGGCGCACGCGTGCGCGGCCAACCGACTCGCCGTGGCAATCCCCTGTCACCGGGTTGTGCGCACCGGCGGCGCGCTGGCCGGCTATCGATGGGGCATCGAACGCAAGCGGGCCCTCCTCGATCGTGAGGCGCAGTAGTCGTGCTAGTACCCTGTCTTTTGCTGATTCAGTAACGGCAGATCACAACGATCACCGCAGAGCGCGCTGAGATCGCAGAGAAATCATTAGCCAAGATCCTCTGCGTGCTCTGCGATCTCTGCGGTGTACGTCGTGACAGGTAGTACTGATTCATCGAAGACGCTCCACTAGACCGAAAGACGAGGCGGCTACCAGCTACGACCCGATGGCGGCGCGTTCAGAACGGACAATGAAGCAAGCCCGGCGCCGGCGACCGTGCGGGCGTCCGAGTCGCGACCCCAAGAAACGCGATAGTCCGCGCTGAAGACGTACTGCACCGGGTGCGTGTGTTGGCCAACGATGAAGCGGAAAAGGGGCGAGCTGATCTGGGACAGGAGGTCGTCGCGTCTGAGCAGCCGAAGACTTGCCCGGCCTGCCAGGTCGACGCCCGAGAGCGTGAAGGCAGTGGGGATGGGATACCGCGGGCTCGCGGCCTCCGGCTCGAGCCCGGCGAATTCACGCACGATCGCACCCGGCCAGGCGCGGACATGACCGTCCTCAATGAGGAGAAGCAGTCCGAGTCGCTCGCGTGTCCGCGCGGCGGTGAATTCGAGGAACGACAAGCCGGCCGGTTCATCGAAACTGTGGAACCCGAACATGGCGAGGGCGCGGTCGTAGTCGGCAACGTTCGTGCGCGTGTGCACCATGATGCCGCCGCCTTCGCCCAGATCTCGACGAGATCCGTCCGGCTCGATCTGTGTGCCGCGCACCCTCAGGCGTGGCGCGACGATGGTGAGATCGTAGAAGTTGGAGCGGCCGAGCGACACGCGGCCCGCGCGGTATGGAGGAATGGTCGGCACGGCGTCGATGTCGTATGCGCCGCTGCCGCTCCGAAGCGTCAGGTGGTGACGGTCGGACGAAATCTTCACGACGTGCTGCGCCACGCCAAGGGTGAAGCCCTTGTCGTCAGTCGAGAGCGTCCACTCTCCTCGCGGGCGGCCGTTGCTGGTGAGTCTTGGGACCTGGCCATATGGCCAGGCGGCCGCCGCCGTCAACTGCGCGTGCTCCGACCCGGGGCCCAGGTTCGTGATCCGCATCTGAACGAGGAGGCGCAGGCCGCCGGAGAACTGGAAGGCATACTCCCAGGTTTGCGATGCCGACCCGCCCTGAAGCGGACGAGGCGAGTAGTCGGCCGGTGTGAGTGTCGGATCGAGGCGAAGCCCGTTTTCGAAATGCAGCTGCGGCCGCTCGCCGGTCGCGTCCAGGGGCAGGCCCCTGGCCCCCCACGTCACCAGCAGGGTCGCCCCAATCACGCTTCCAAGAAGCCCGTGAATCACGCGCCCTTTGCTCGCGTTGGCCGGATACGGACGTTGTGAGTGCTCCCGTTCATCGATGCTGGTCTGACACGCGCCATCATACCAGCCGGTTTTCCAGTGCCAGACTCCCCCTCGTCGGCTGGATCGCACAGCGGGGCCCAGGATGCGCGAGATTCAGCCATGACTTCGTCGATGTCCGAGGGGATCTGCGTGCTCGGCTTCTGCGAGCATCAACCGCTCACCGACCACCCTCGTTTCCTCCGGAGTGGGAATTCGGTCCACGGCTCGATCGCCAGCGAGCCCGGGCCCGGCAGATCCTGCGCGAGGACTTCGGCACGGCGAGGTTGTGGGCCTGGAAGGATCCGCGCACGTGAGGGTGAGCGAAGGCTGGTGCGCCCGGCAGGGTTCGAACCTGCGACCTTCGGCTCCGGAGGCCGACGCTCTATCCAGCTGAGCTACGGGCGCGACGTCAAAGCGTACTCCAATGTGATGACGGGTGACGTCATCGCATTGAGTGTGGTGCGCCCGGAGGGACTTGAACCCCCGGCCTACAGGTTCGAAGCCTGCCGCTCTATCCAACTGAGCTACGGGCGCGTCCAACTGCTGATTCTACTATGCTAGAATCCTTTTTCGCTTTCCTCGTATCTGGTCGCCATGCGGGCCAGATGTTCCCCATTCGATTCTCGATTGGGCCGGTAGCTCAATTGGCAGAGCAGCAGACTCTTAATCTGCGGGTTGAGGGTTCGATTCCCTCCCGGCTCACCACATCCTCGAACGAATTCGACGATTTGTCCTGATCATCCGATCTGGTGGTCTGGATTGGCCACATGGATGACGCCCGAGCGCGAGAGATGTATCGACCAGCTCGTCTGAGGTTCGATGATGTGGCCTTCGTCGTGATCGAACCGCCTGAGACCAGCTATCCCTGGCTCAAACCAGGCCCCATCAGAATCGACGCATCTCGCTGGAGCGCCAAGGGCGCGTCAGGCAATTACTTCGCGAGGCAGGCGCCAAAGAACTGCCAGAGGTTTACCTCCGTTGGCGATAGTCAATCTTGTACGGCTGGCGTTGGCGGTTCCGGCGCATGCTCTATTCCTTCGGATGGCGGCCGAAACGGCGGAAATATTCAAGCTGACCCACCTAGCTCTGCTCAACCTTGAGTAGTGTATACGATAGGCGTATACTGAATTGGTGGCTCTCCTGTCGGAGTTCTTTCAGGACATCGAAGGATTCCAGTGGGATGAGGCGAACGCCTCGAAGAACTGGACTCGGCATCAGGTCAGCCAGACAGAGGCCGAACAGGTTTTTCTTAACCGCCCGGTAGTCGTGATAGACGCGCGCCCCGGGATTGAGGCGCGTTGGTTTGCGTTCGGCCGCACGGACGCGGATCGCCTCCTGACCGTGGTCTTCACGATTCGAGGGCCTCTCCTTCGCGTGATATCAGCGCGGCCGATGAGTCGCCCGGAGAGAAAGAGCTATGACCAAGCGAGCAACTCGTAAAGCCGTTCCAACGTTCAGCTCAGAGGCTGAGGAACGAACGTTCTGGGAGACGCACGATACCAGCCCGTTCGTCGACTGGGGCAAGGCTCGCGTGGCTGTATTTCCCAACCTCAAGCCGTCGACAGAAACGATCTCGTTGCGGCTGCCTGCGGCACTCTTGGCTGGGTTGAAGGCTCTTGCCAACAAGCGGGACGTGCCGTACCAGTCGCTCCTGAAAGTGTTTCTTGCTGAACGAGTCGATCGTGAAACGCACGGCATGAACGCGTCCTCTGCCATGTCGCGTCAGCCGCGCAAGGGGCGCCGGCGAATAGGTAAGCCCGCGGCAGATCGGGCTCGCCTTCGAGGGTGACATCCAGCAGCAATGGGCTACTCGTACGAATTCGAAGGTCGGTTTCGGGTGCAGCCAGCACTCAGCCCGCCGCACCGTGAATACCTTCGCCGGTTCGCCGACATTCGTCGAGTCAAGCGCAATCGAACGCTCCTCAGGAACACCCCCGACCCTCTGCGCGAAGCCGTCGGTCTCCCGATTGGCCCGGACGGCTGCTATTTCGTCGGAGAAGAACGAACAGCATACGGTGAAGTTCATCAGCCCTCAATTCTTGACGTTAATCGTCCCCGGCAGACCAGCCTGGCTTATGGTGTCACTGGATTCCTAGCGAAGACGGTCAATACATCGAATGGGATGATGGCGAGAAGTTCTACAACTTTCCGCAATGGCTGGAATACGTCATCGAACACTTCTTGAAGCGTATAAGGTCCCGGACGGACTAGTTTCGAAGGGTCTCCGCTTGCGCCGCTTTCCGTCCAACGGAAAGCCTGTTACTTAAGTGAAACCCTATCGCGTCAGAATCGCATCGAGCTTCGCCGCCGCGTCCAGCTGTTGTTCAGCTCCTACCAAGGCTCCGACAGCCAGCGACATCAGGTAACGTTCCAGGCATCGTCCACAGCCGACACCGAGGTAGGGTCCCCCCGGGGAATTCGCGTGCCGCGTTACGCTCAGTAGTCGCTCACCCCGGAGCGGCGAGTAGGACGCGACTGCCGAGTTCCTCGCTGGTCTGATCGTTTGGCGCTCCATTGAGGTCGGCCGGGGGCTCTGAGACGCTCCCACGCCCCCGGCGCTTCGAGCGCGAGGTGCTACCGCAGGGCGAACGCGTACACGGCGTTCGTTGCGATGAATGCCACGTACTGCTTGCCCTTGGCGCTGTAGGTCATCGGGCTCGCTCCAATACCTCGGGGCACCGTGGTCTTGAACAGCTCTCGGCCGTCCCGGGCGTCCAGCGCACAGAACTCACCTGTATCGCTTCCCTGAAACACCACGTTGCCGGCGGTCACGAGATTCCCCGCGCTACTGATGTTGGTATTCGACGGATGTTCGTGCTGCCACACGAGCTCGCCAGAGGCCGGGTTGTAGGCCGTCACGGTTTCCGTCGCAGGCACGCCGTAGTCGAGGTCGCGCTTGGCAATCGTGGCGGCGTGGCCGTCCCCCTGGCCTTCGCGCAAGGCGTCTCCCACGACCTTCACGGTAAACGACAGGGCGGCATTCTTGCCCGTCACGTACAGGAGATTTGTTCGAGGACTGAAAGACAACGACCCAAAACTCGAGCCGCCATGAGAGACGATGAAGAATTCTTTGGTCGAGTACGGATAGAACATTGGACGGGCGCGCGCGGCCTTCTCGGGATCGCGGGCAATCGGAAACGTCGCGCAGAACGGCGTCATCGGCACGCCTTTCGCCGTGTACGGGTACGGCTGCGTCGGCCACACCTGCTCGCCAGGGACGTCGGTTGTCGTGCGCACCGGGGTCTCGACGATCGGGTTGATCGGCTGGCCGTTCTCGCGATTGAAGAGATAGAGGAAGCAGTTCTTCCCGGCCGAGCCGACGCCTTTGATGGTCCTTCCCCCGGCGTTGACGTCAAACAGCACCGGCCCCGTCACCAGGTCCCAGTCCCAGAGATCGTGATGGATCGTCTGATAGTACCAGGCCAGTTTGCCCGTATCGAGACGCAGCGCGATGATCGAGTTCGTAAACAGGTTCATCCCGTGTCGCGCGGTCCCCTCGTAGTCCGGCGACGGGTTGCCCGCATTGAAGTAGATCAGCCCCAGCTCGGCGTCGATCGCTGGCTGAGTCCATATGCCCCCGCCGACTCGCTGGCCGCCGATCCAGCTGTCTTTGGCAATCTCCCAGCCGTCGTCCGCGGCCGACTGCGGAATCGTGCTGAACACCCACTTGACGGCTCCAGTTTTGCCATCCATCGCCACAACTAACCCGCCGGGAATGTGCTTTTCAGATTGCGACAATCCCAGATACAGCATGCCATTGAGATAGGACGGCGAGCCCACCAACCGGTAGCCGGCGGCATCCTTCTTCGGGTACTTGAACTTGACGACTTCATCCGCCACCAGGAGCCGGCCCTTGCTGCCGAACGATTGAAGCGGCCGGCCGGTCTTGGCATCGACGGCGTACAGAACATTGCCGCCGCCGAATGGTCCCCCGAATGCATAGATGTGACCGTCGCCATACGTTGGGCCACGGCCGCTGCCCGGAAACGGCGAATCGACCTGATGGGTCCAGAGCACCGCTCCTGTCGCCGCATCGACGGCAAACAGTTTGCTGCCAGCATCGTAGTACATCACGCCGTCAATGACCAACGGGGTCACCTGCCTGATCACGTCCCCGCCGCTGGCCTGAATTGACCACTGTTGCGTCAGCCGACTCGCATTTGACGTGTTGATCTGATCGAGCGGCGAGTAACGACCGTTGCGAAGATCAAAGTTATGCGACGGCCAATCATTCGATGTTCCCCCTTGCGCCCGAGTCGGCGCGACCAGCCACGTGCTGATGCCGGCAAGACTCAACGATGTGACCAATACGCAGAACCGGTACTTCATGAGCCTCATGGCAATTCTCCTCGGCGGGGGATTGTCGAGTGCCCGCCGTCAATAGACCCTACACGAAAAAGTCGTTGGCTTGGCGCCACAGCCGCGGCCGGCAGGTTCCCCTCGGGATTCGCTTGCCGGAAGTTCCGGCCGGTTGACACACTATGTGACACACTAACGGACGGCCGCAAGCGGAAACAGGCGGACGAACCAGCAGCGTCTTTCGCGTGTGCTTCGCGCCAGAATTCGGTTGTCGACACACTCAGGAGAACACAAAGCCCTCGTAGTTCCGGGCCGTGATGGCGCGGACCTCCGGCACGTACGTGGCCATGCCGGCCGCCCAAGGCTGGAAGACGCGGGATCCGTCGTCCGCGTTTACGTGGACCATGTAGTTGTCGACTTGTCGGCGAAGCATGCGCTCCGCCCAGGCCGCGGTCTTGCGACCCCACTCGTTGGCCCCCTCCTCGGTGGCCTCGACGGTGGTGTAGCCCGACCGTTGCATGTGGGCGATGCAGTCGGCGATCCAGTCGGCGTGGAACTCGTTCTGCAGGAAGAGCGGCCCGAGCACCGACGGACTCCCGGCATTGGTCGGATGGAAGAAGTTGGGGAATCCCGGCGTCATGAGCCCGAAGACGGTACGCGGACCTCGGGCCCAGACGTTACGCGGTGACAGCCCCTGTTCGTTGCGGACTCCGGCGCTGTCGATGGCTCCGAGGAAGGGCTTGAAGCCGAGGGCCAAGATCAGCAGGTCTACCTCGTAGTGGTGATCGGTGGTGCGGACGCCCATCTCGGTGATCTCTTCGATAGGGGTCTCCCGCATGTCGACGAGCGTGACGTTGTCGCGGTTGAACGTCTCGTAGTAGCCGATGTCGAGACAGAGCCGACGCGTGCCGATCGGGTAGCTGGGGCAGAGCTTCTGCGCCAACACCGGGTCTCTCACGGTCTGGCGGATCTTTTCTCTCACAAACTCGGCCACTACTTCGTTTGTGGCCCGGCTGGTTCCGATGTCGGAGAAGAGGTACGACATCCCGTGCCCGCCGTACGCCCACTGCCGCTCGAGCATCTCCCGCTGCTCCTCCGGCGTATAGGCGCTCAGTGGCTGGGGCTTGTCGAGGCCACGGGGCAAGGTCGGCTGAGCCAGGGCCTCTTCCCTCCGGGCCGCGAGATCCCGGGCAATCGCGTCCTGCAATCCCGGCTCGGGCGGCCCATTCCGGGCCGGCACCGCATAGTGGGGGGTGCGCTGGAAGACGTACAGGTGCTTCGCGACCTCGGCCACCACCGGTACAGCCTGTACGCCCGACGAGCCGGTGCCGACGATCGCGACCCGCCGGCCCGCCAGGGGCACCTCTCGTTGGGGCCACCGATTGGTCTGCACCCGCTCTCCCTTGAACCGATCGAGCCCGGGGAACTTCAGTGGCTTCGGCTCCGACAGGTTGCCAGTGCACATGACGAGGAACCAGCAGGCGATGCGGTTGCCCCGGTCCGTCACCAGATGCCAGCGGTTGTCCTCGCTCGACCAGCGCGCCTCCCGCAGCCAGGTGTTGAAGCGGAACAAGCCCGCGACGTCCAACTGGTCGACCACCCAGTTCAGGTACTCGAGCAGCTCCGGCTGCGCCGCGTAGCGCTCGCGCCAGAGCCACTTCTCGAAGATCTCCTTCGAGAACATGTAGCAGTAGTCGACACTGTCGGTGTCCACCCTCGACCCTGGGTAGCCGTTGTGGTACCAGACGCCGCCGAAGCCGGAGGCGCCCTCGAGCCCGATGATGGACAAGCCTTGGTCGCAAAACCGGTGGGAGGCGTAGATACCACCGAGGCCCGCCCCGATGACGGCCACGTCGCAAACTTCTTCCTGCATCAGTTCGATTCCATCCCGGCTCACCACTCTTCTCTAATAATTCCGTCGCTTGGACGCAATGAGGGTTCATGCGCGCACTTCGTCCGCGACCGCCGTCGTGGCGGCGCCGTTGATGTCAGCCGTGGCAACGTGCATGGCCCGCGCCCGTGACAACGGCGGTCTTGCCCGGCGAAGTCGGTCAGGACGTCAGGCCGTGACAGGCTGCGCGGCGCTCTTGTTCGCCTGGGCCTGCACCCTCCCCGTGATCGGGCTGTAGAAGTAGGCGACCGTCGCGTTGCTGTCGAGGGCGGGGTCGATGTACATCGCGTCCGTTCCGGCGGTGGAGGCAAGCGCGTCCTTGACGGCCGGGAGCTTCTCCTCGTCGACCTCGTAGATCGCGAGGTACTTGTAGGGCGCCGCGTTGTCGTTCATCTGCGTGTCGGAGATGCGGAAGCGCTGTGCCGCGCTGAAACCGTGCACCTTGAGCACGTCCGGCAGATGGGTGCCGGTGTACCAGGTGTTGAAGGCGTCATCGCCACCTTCGACGGCATTGCTGAGGACCAGGAGGATGTGCTTCATGTGATTGTCCCTTTCCATGCAGAAAGCTGCGAGGGCGGATTATAGCTCTCGCACTTGAGCCGCCGCGAGCGGCAAATCATGGACCTTCTCTACCGCGCAGGCCGCGCGACGGCGGCCGACATCCGGGCGGGGCTCCCCGAGCCGCCGAGCTATTCCGCGGTGCGCGCGCTCCTGCGGATTCTTGAAGACAAAGGCCACGATCCCCACGGCACTCAACGATGACGCGTCTGCCTGGTGTAACATCCCCATGGAGCCGACGCTGAACGTCGTGCAATCCTGTCGTCGAGGCTCGCGGCTCATTTGTAGCGTGGGCAGCAAACGCCACGACGAGGAGACTCCCATGCCACGTCGCTTGCGACTCTTCTTCTCGACCCTAACCGCTACGCTGTTGCTCATTCCGGCTCTCGCCCTGTACCGGGAGCTCTCCAGGCGTCCTGATATTTGGTGGACGCCGCCGGCAATGGCCCTCTCCCTCACTCAGAGCCACGACCGTGTCGAGATCTACGCTCGAGGGAAGCCACTCGACGCGCTGTTGGAAGCGAGACAGCTGTGGATTGGAGAGGAAGCCGGGCCGAATGTTCTAGAGGCGCGCGAGATCGGTCTGCGGTTCAACAATTGGGACCGGGTCCGAGCAGCGCAGATTCCGCTGCTCCTGACGTACGCAGCGGCTTTCGGTGCAGGGATTGTGCTCCTTTTTCTGATCGCGACAGGACGCCTTGCCTATCGAGCGGAGAAGGAGTCGCTTGCTGTCTAATACGCGCCTGAAGCTGACGCGCTCGTAGACTATCTATTGCATCGGTTTCGAGCCGTCGCGCCCGCTGCCCGTCCTGATCCGTCACTGCGGCCTGCGGCTCAAACCAGGCAGTATGCCGCTTGAATGAAATGGATCGACCACATCGTTTCAGAGCTCGCAAATGACGCGCCGATCAATCGCTGTTGCGCAGACACATCCGCTCAGGGGTGACGTGAACGCAAACCTCAGCGAGCATCTTCGACTGACGGCTCTGGCGGTTTCGGAGGGCGTCGAAGTCGTGGTCTTCCCGGAGTTGTCGCTAACGGGCTACGAGATCGGACTTGCCAACGAACTTGCGTTCTCCGAGCATGATCCACGCCTCGAGCATCTTGCAGATGCGGCGGCGTCTGGTTCGGTCACGATAATTGCCGGTGCGCCAGTTCGACTCGAGGGGAAGCTCCACATCGCCGCGTTCATCCTACGCCCCGACCGGACGAGCACGGTCTACACGAAGCATCACCTTGGGGCTTTCGGGGAAAGCGCCCGTGTCGATGGCGTCGTGCCTCCTGCGGAAGCCACCGTGTTCGAACCTGGTGATCGCCATCCACTCTTCCGACTCGGCGATCACACGGCAGCCGTCGCAGTCTGCGCCGACATTGGCCGTCCATCTCATCCCCAGCAGGCAGCAGGCAGGGGCGCGACAGTCTATCTGGCGAGCATGTTCGTGATTCCCTCCGACTTCGAGGGCGACTCGGCGAAACTGGGTAGGTACGCCGCCCAGTACTCCATGGCGGTCGCCCTGGCCAATTTCGGGAGTGCTACAGGCGGGCTCGCGGCAGCAGGGCGCAGTTCGATCTGGTCTCAGAGAGGAGAACTCCTGGCTCAACTGGGGTCAAGCGGTTCGGGCATAGCGGTGGCACTCGAGACGCCAGACGGGTGGCGTGCGAAGGCCGTCATGCTCGAGAATCCTCAAACGGCAACACCGCAGGGCGTTTAGACCTGGGCAAGACGGCCGGGGCGCGGCATAACGTCAAGATGGAGCTGCTCCGTACGGTCCGTGCGATCATGTCGCTGCGGCGCGCGGCTCAAGCCTGGCGGGTAGCAAGGCATCAACGCTCCGAGTGAGAAAGCTGAATCGATTGAAGTAAATCTTGGCAGAAATTCTACACTCGATCGTGTTTCCCAGGACAAAGAGGCAAACGGATGCTGATCACACAGATTTGACCACCGGACTCTGGGGCCACTAGCCAACAGGCACCTCTTGGCGTATTCGGTGTCTAATGTGCGGCAGGAGGAGCGATGGCTATTCTCGGAAGCGTCCTCTTCGTCTCGTTCTTCGCAGCGGCAGAACAATTGCCCACCGTGTCAGCACCGCGGCAAGCGGCATGCCTTCAAGCCCTAGCAGTAAGCATGGACGCAGCAGCGGGCGAAATATGTCTAGGCGAAGAAGCCCGTCGGCTGGCCGGTGCTGCTCCCAAAGAGAGCACCCAGCGGACGCGTCAGTTGGAAACCGCGGCCGACCATTACCGCAAAGCCGTTGACGTGTCGTCAAAAGTCGAAAGCAAGGTGCGTGCGCTCGATTTACTCGCGCAGTCCTACGACGCTCAGCACCTGAACGACCCGAAGCGGATGGAACAGGCTCTGCGTGAGCGAATCAGCCTGACACCGGACGACCTGGCGCCCGTGTATCGGCTGGCACGATTGCAGGAAGATGTCGGGCTCATCGACGCAGCAGAACAGAGGTTGCTGGATGCCAGACATCTGCACCCGGACGCCGTTGAGCCAAACAGAATGTTGGCGCAGTTCTATGCGCGGCGTGTCACCGCGCTCCACAAGGAAGAGTCGCAGACGCAGCCACAGGCGGCGAGCGGGCCCGGTGAACGTGACGAGAATGGTATTTATCGTGTGGGTGGTCCGGTGACGCCGCCCTCACGACTGGATGTGGCTCAGTATCCTCCAGACGCACAATCAGCCGGTATCAAAGGCGTCGTCGTTGCCGAAATCGTCATTGACACATCCGGCAACGTAACGGATGCGACGATTGTTCAGTCGATACCGCTACTGGACGAAGCGGCACTTCAAGCCGTTCGCAACTGGCGCTATGCTCCTAGCGTCGTCAACGGTGAGGCCGTTCCCGTGAGGATGAACGTCACCGTTACGTTCACGCTGCCACCAACACCGCCATCACCACCGCTGCAGCGCCGGTGACGTGGCGACCGAATTCGGTGCTCCAAACTGTCCGCCTTTTGAACCCGATGTCTTCAGGTCGCCGGGCCCAGTCTCGCAGGTGTAAGATGCGACCACTCAAGGGCGGCCAACATGGGAATGTCGGGTAGTCCACACGCAAGAAGGAAAAGAACCGCTCTGGGTCGGCTGCTTACCGCTGTCACCATTGCCGCGCTCGTCAACCCAAGCGCAGCGCGAGCGCAGAACACTCGCGCCGCGACCGTTGCCGCTCGCCAGCACTTCTTTGGGCTGGATAACGTGGACTCCACCACAGGCGCGGTTCGCAAGGACCGCGTGATCCTGTCGTGGCAGGGGGTCAGCAACTTCGCCGCGTCATTCAACGGTCACGTTGTTCTGCTCAACGCGTGGATCGCGCGCGCGTGGTGGGCCATCGTCGACAATTACCCGGGAACAACGGCGCCAGGTTGGCCCAACCTGCGCTACGTTGGATCGAGTCCAGAGGAACTAGCCGCCTTGAAGCCAGAGGCCATTTTCTTCGGGCACGGCCACGGCGATCATGCTGGCGACACGCCGGTTGTGGTCCGCACCAATCCTGGGATCACCGTCCTTGGCGCCGCCGAACACTGCAACGACCTCCGCGCGGAGGTGAAGGATGCCCAGTTCAAGTGCATCTCGGTATTCCCGGTCGATGCTCCGCTCGGCGCAGTGTTCGAGGTCAACGATCTCCTGTCCGGCGTCCAGATCACCGCGGTCAAGCATCCTCACTCGAACACGACGACTGTCAGTGAGATGAACCAGCCTTTCTCGAAGCAGAAAGAGGGTGGGTGCCAGGCCTTTGTTGACTATCCGGGGGATCGCAACGAGCCTCGGACGTGGAACGCTCTAGCGTCGGGTTCGGTAAGCGTCATGTGGCAATTCCGCATTGGCGAGTTCGCGCTGGTGTGGCAGGACACGGCCGGTCCGATCAAGGGCACGGCCGTTCCCGCAGCGCTCGCCAAGCTTCCCCCAACTGATGTCCGCATTGCCGCGATCGCAGTCTCCGGCCGCAGCGCGATCGGCGAGCATCTCGATGCGTTGAAGCCGAAACTGTTCATCCCAGTGCACCACGATCCCTGCGGTTGGGTATTCCGGCGCCAGTTAGTGGAGTACTTGGACGCTCGTCCTAAGGACCTCCGCCCGGCCCTCTGGTTCATGGCTGATCCCGGTGATTATCTGCGTCCGATCAGCTTCGACCCTACAGCGAAAATCTGGGCCACCAACAAATAGGAAGGTCCGCTTCCCGAATATCGGAATCGTGACGGGGACCCGCGGCACGCTGGTCGTCGAGACGGAGTTGGGCTCGCGCATGGGAGCGGTGGTCGTCCGGGAGGTGGAAAAGCTCGCGACGGCCCCAACATGTACCTCAGGAGACCGGCGCCAGCCGCGCGCGTGTACAAGCGGGTGTATAAGAGTGTCGTCGACCCCCGGACTGAAAACCCCCGCTGATGGAGGTGAACGCGTGCGGCTCTTGACCATCGTCCTTGCATTGCTACTGCTGCTGCTGCTGGCGCCCGTTGCCGCGCAAACACCGGCCCGACGCCTGCCGTCACCGCAATCCGCCGCGCCGGCTCCCGGGAAGCCGGAGGGAACCCTGGCCGAACTCATGCGCGCGATCATGTTCCCGAACTCGAACATCATCTTCGACGTGCAGACGAACGACCCCGGCATCGAGAAGAAAATGGGACCGCCCGGTGGGGGAGCGTTGGCGACCTTCGCGAACCTGTATACCGGGTGGGACGTCGTCCAGCAGGCGGCCATTGCCCTCGCGGAAGCGCCGGACCTCATCACGAAACCCGGCCGTCTGTGCTCGAACGGCCAGCCCGTGCCGCTCGCCCGGAAGGACTTTCCCATGTGGGCGCAAGGGCTGCGGGATGTGGCTCGGAAGGTCCTCCAGGCCGCACGAGAGAAGAATCAACAAAAGGTCGCGCAGCTCACCGACGATCTCATCGAAGCGTGTCTGAACTGCCACGTTCAGTATCGGAACGATCCCGCCGGCGGCGCGCGTCGGTGCGTGCCGAAGTACCCTTAACAACTCAAAAGGGTTTCCATCATGACGCGCGACCGAAGACTACGAGGAGACGACTGTGCCCAGTCCCTGCGCGCACAACTCCCGGCACAAATCGAGCAGATCTCGTTCCAAGACCTCTCCGTCGACCTCGTACTCCCCCCTCATCGTCTCGAGCACCTGCAGCAGCGAGTGTCCCTCGCCGATGAGCTGCCAGATGCGCAGGCCAGCAGGGTTCAGTCCGAAATAGACGCCAGTCTTCAGGTTCAAAAGAACCGCTTCGTCGTCCAGTTCCCGGAAAAGCACATCCTCTGGAATCGCGATGGAATCCTTCAACGAGAGATCCATGCGCACCATTTTGACGTACCTTTCCCTTGGTCATGAGCGGGATTCTCGGGATCTGGAACCGCGACGGTCGGCCCGTCGACCGGAGTGAGCTCCTTCGACTTCGCGCGAGGCTCGCGCACCGCGGCGGAGACGCTGATGGTGTCGATATTCGAGGATCGGCAGGATTCGCGTGCTGCCTGTCACGAATCACACCGGAAGCCGTTACCGAGACGCAGCCGCTTGTCAGCTCTTCGGGTGCCGTTCTCGTCTTTGACGGCCGGATCGATAACCGCGAAGAATTGCTTGCGCTGCTCGAGCCGATTGCGACGGTTTCTGTCGATTCGTCCGACTCAGCCCTCGTGCTGGCAGCCTACGACGCTGTCGGCGACAGCTTCCCGGAACGCCTGAATGGGGACTTTGCGTTGGGTCTGTTCGACCCCCGTAGGTACAAGATGCTGCTGGCGCGGGATTCCGTCGGTGTGCGGCCGCTGTACTACTACGCGACCCCGGAGTTGTTTCTCTTCGCGTCAGAGATCAAAGCCCTTCTTGCCCATGCAAAGGTGACCCCACATCCAGCCGATGACGTCCTTGCGGATTTTCTCTTCAACGGGATGATGAGCGAGGACGCCAGGGGACTGACGTTCTTCCGGGACGTCTTCAGCGTTCCTCCGGCTCACCTCGCCCTTGTCTCGCCCGACCAGATCGTGACGCGACGCTACTGGGACTTCGATCCCACCCGAAAGCTCCGCATCGCATCGTTTCAAGAAGCTGCGGAGGGATTTCGCCACTATTTCGAGCAGTCCGTTCATCGTCGCATGCGAAGCACGGGTCCCGTTGCCGTATCGGTGAGCGGGGGCGTGGATTCCTCTGCAATGTTCTGCGTCGCTGAAAGGCTCCGCCGGTCGGATCGGGTGCCTCATCCGGCCCTGCTCGGGATGTCCTACACCTCTCCGGACGGGGCTCCTTCAGACGAAAAGGCGTTCCTGATCCCGATCGAGCAAGCTTACGGCGTCGAGATCAGACGTTTCGACAACCTGCCGCGAGGAAGGACGGACGGCAGCCGGGATGGCATCTGGCAAGTGGAGATGCCCTTTCTCGACTCGGATTGGAGCGGCACGCACGCGTTTCTGACACGCGTCCGGCAACACGGAGCCCGCGTGCTCCTGACAGGGCACTGGGGCGACCAGTTCTTGTCCAACGATGCCTACCTTATCGATCTCTGTTGCGGAGGAAGGCTGAGGGAGGCGTGGACGCACCTGAACGAATGGGGCCGTTGGCGCAGCATCGGAGACCCGGGCCATCTGAGAAAGCGGCTGTTCAACGGTCTGGTAAATCACGTCGCACCGGACGCGATGCTCTCAGCGTTGCGACGCGCAAGAGACGGTTTCCGCCGAGCGCCAGAAGTGGCGCCGTGGTATACGGAGGAATTTCGGCGCCGGGCCGCTGGCCAGAAGTTGTTTCGGAGGACGAGACGCTCCAACGTCACCGCGCACGCAGGATCGCTGTACGACGCGGCCAGAAGCCGGTATCATGCGCTCTGCATGGAGTGGAACAACAAGGTTGCGGCGTCGCATGGATTGGAGATGGCTTTTCCATTCCTCGATCGCGATCTCATCGCATTCCTGATGGCGCTGCCGGGGGAGATGGTAGGCTGGGGCGGCGTGCCGAAGGGATTGTTGCGCGAGGCGCTGCGCGACGTTCTTCCGGAACCCATCGCGCAGCGGACGTCCAAGGCCGATTTCACGAGTGTCGTGAACGAGGGAATGGCGAGGGATCATCCCGAGGTCGTTCGATGCCTGGAAGCGGGTGGAGCAGCGGTCGCCTTCGGTTACGTCAGGCGCGAAGGCCTCGATGAGGTCGCTCGCTGCAGACCGTCGGTGGACGCGTCAACGTGCACCCTGAGCTGGGCACTCACAGATCTCCTATCATTGGAGCTCTGGCTGCAGCTTTTTTTCGGTTCACAGGATCAACAGGCGAAGACGGAGGCCTCGTGAGTAAACGCAAGCAATCCGCGCGAAGCGCCGGCGGTTCACCCAAAGTCTCGGCTCACCATTCGCAGGAAAAACGCCCGTACCAGGCGCCCCGATTGACCGTCTATGGCAGCCTCAGAAAGCTCGCGCTGGGTGTGGGCGGGGTCAAGGGTGACGGCGCGTTCAACCCCAAATCTCGGGCATAGCGGCCTTGCGGTCCCACCAACCGAACGTCGGGGCGTGTCGCGGCACCGCGACGCGCACCTACTATCTATACGGCCTCTGTCTGCGAAGCGAGTGGTCACTCCCGTATTCTCGAAGGCCCACAGCGGCTCTCGGCGAGGTTCAACTAAATCGGGGCGCTTCCTCGGATTTCTCCGACGCGCTCAAAGAAGTGAAGGCGGAGACCGAGCACAGGTGCACCTGCGGCGTGCTTCTCGCAGACGGTCAGACGTATCTACGGTGGCTTGACGCCTTCGAGTTTCTCATCTCGGCCGATGGCCGAACGATCATCGCCCGGTCGTTTCGTCGAAGCTCACGTGAGGCCTTCCACACCTATCTGCTCGGCCAGGCTCTTTCATTTGCTCTCGTCAAACAGGGCCTCGACCCGCTCCATGCGACCGTTGTGCTCGTGGACGGTGTCGCGGTGGCATTTCTCGGCGACTCTGGCTACGGAAAGTCGAGCCTCAGCGCCGCGTTTGTGCAGGCAGGGCATCGATTGCTGACAGACGATCTGTTGGTGCTCTCGGAACAAGGTGCAGGCTTCGTCGGGTATCCAGGTCCTCCGCGGATCAAGCTGTTCCCCCAAATGGCGCGGATTGTCCTCAAGTCGGGTGCTATGGGGACCCGAATCTCGAACAAGACGCTCAAGCTCCTGATTCCGCTTGGCGCGGGTCAAACGGTTGAATCTGCGGTGCCGCTGGGAGCGGTGTATGTCATCTCGCGACCGGGCCGCGATCGAACGCGGGTCACAATAAGACGGTTGGCAAAACGCCGAGCGTGTCTGGAGCTGCTGCGCAATACGTTCAACACATCGGTGATGGATCCCGGCCGTCTGGCTCGGCAGTTCGCGCTGGTCACGAAAGTGGCCATCACGGTTCCCGTCAGTCGACTCGCATACCCGAGAGGCGTCCGCTTGCTTCCGGCCGTCAAGAAAGCGATTCTCGCGGATCTGGCACGGTAGCTGCCCCCTCGCGTCCATGCGGTCGAGACGGGCCAGGTCATCGACCTTCGTCGCCGATGTCCTGTCCCGAAGCGCGTGACGCACACGGCCGCACTCCACTATGGCTGAAGGCAGGAGCTGGCGGGAGCGTGGCATACAGGTGCTCAACGCCGCCGCCGAGCAGCGTCTGGCCCTCACAATCGACCCACGCGTGCGAGTTGAAGTCGTCCTGCACCTTTCTCACACCCAGCCGGACCTCCGCCGGGATCCCTCGCCTCCTCAGAATTCGAAACAGGATCAGGCTGTTTTTGAGGCATGTCGCCTTGAACGGGTAGAGGACCGCAACGGCCTCAACCAGCTGAGCCGCGCGTTCGACGTCGACCCGCGCCTTTCGCCGCCCGTCGCGACGTGTTCTTCCCAGCCGGGCGACGAGGGTGTCCACAGAGAGACAGCGCAGCCCGACTTCAACGGGAACGGCGAGGGCCATCGCTTCCCCGATGATCACGAGGTCGCTGAATGAAATGTTGTAGATACGCCGGAGCTTGATGTGTGACGTGATTTGAAGATTGTACACGTACAATTCGCGAGGCACTTGATATGAACGACGAGCGATTGTCCGCCTTGCTCGCCGAGGGTTCGCTGCAGCCGAATCTTTCGCAGGAAGGCTTCGTGGCGTTGTGGGAGCGAGCCTGTGTAAACCGCGTGGACGTGATGCTTGCCACGATCCTATTGCCATCCCTGGAACGCATTCCCGCGGCCGCCGGCCGGCAGGTCGTGAGCCGGCTGCGGGAAGCGCAAGTGGTCGAGATGCTTCGGCACCGCGAGCTGTGCCGACTCGCCGCGGCCTTCAAGGCGGACGACATCGACGTGCTACTCCTCAAAGGCGCCGGACTCGCCTACACCGCGTACGCTCAGCCACACCTTCGACCGGCTGACGATATCGATTTACTGATACGACGCGATGCGCTGGGGATGGCGGAGCGCGCCCTTCTGGCATGCGGCTACGAGCGCGCTCACGAACCAGACGCCGAGCTCGCGAGCTCTCAGCGTCACTATGTTCACCGGGAGAAGAAAGCAATTCTTCCCTGGGTCGATCTTCATTGGCGCGTTGCCAACCCGCAGCTCTTCATCGACGCGCTGTCATTCGACGACGCGTGGGCATCATCGGTGGACGTGCCCTCTTTGGGATCCCACGGGGCTCGAACACTGGGCGTGGCCGATGCGCTGCTCCTCGGCTGCGTTCATCGCGTCGCGCACCATCAGGACCGACCCGATCTGCTCTGGCTCTGGGACGTCCATCTGCTCGCCCAGCGGATGACATTCAACGATGAGGAACTGCTGCTAAGGCGGGCAGAGCAGAACCGGATGCGCGCAGTGGCGGTTCGCGGTCTGGAACTGGCCAGAGACCGCTTTCGGACCAAGGTTAGGGCCTGTCAGACAATTATTGATTAACGGCGCCGCTTGGTGGTCGGGTGAATCGTATAGTTCCAATCGCCGTGAAAGTTGTGCCGCTCGAGCCGGATGGTCGCCATGCGGGCCTCGGAGATGGTCACGCCGTCAGGAT
>ORMF010268871.1_pt1 | contig 18857 bp, 19 predicted proteins | sample 1779871 | NCBI WGS metagenome assembly ORMF01 (sample SAMEA104232316, study PRJEB22302) | groundwater metagenome | biome: forest; feature: aquifer; material: groundwater | place: USA | collected 2011-08-07 | depth 5.4 m | reverse complement strand
CATCATCGAGACCCAAGAGGGCGACATTTCGGCCTACATCCCGACCAACGTGATTTCTATCACCGACGGGCAGATATTCCTCGAGACGGACCTCTTTAACAAAGGCGTGCGCCCGGCTATCAACGCGGGGCTCTCGGTGTCGCGCGTGGGCTCCAGCGCGCAGACCAAAGCGATGAAGAAGGTTTCCGGCCGCATCAAACTGGAGCTCGCGCAGTTCCGCGAGCTTGAGGCCTTTATTCAGTTTGCGCAGGACCTCGACGCCGACACCAAAAAACGCATCGACGCCGGCTCGCGCCTGATGGCGGTCCTGCGGCAGAAAAATGGCCAACCCCTGCCGTTCCAGTTGCAGGCTATCATCATTTACTCGGCGGTCAACGGATACTTGGCGGGGGTACCTGTGGAGCGCGTGCCGGAGTATGAGGAGAAACTCCTCGACTTTTTGAGCGCGCAGGCGCCGGCGGTTGCCCAAAGCATCGCCCGGTCGCGCGACATCGCCGCTCAAACTGAAGCGGAGCTTAAACTGCAATTGGAAAAATTCGCACAAACCCATGGCTGGTCTTAAACAAATAAAAACCAAAATCGTCGCGATGAAAAAATCGCAGACGGTCACTAAGGCCATGGAGGCCGTGTCGGCCGCGAAGATGCGCAAGGCTCAGCAGACGGCGCTGCGCGGCCGCGCATATGCCCGCGCGGCCGCCTCGGTTTTGGCTAGGATTTCCGGCAGCCATGAACTTGCCAACCATCCGCTTTCTGCGGTACGGCCGGTTGCCCGTGTTCTGTATGTGGTCATTACCAGCGACAAAGGGCTGGCCGGCGCGCTCAACTCCGGCGTTCTCAAAGCCGCCGCGCGCGACATCGCTCAATCGGGACTCCAAAAAAAAGATATTTCAATCATCGCGGTAGGACGCAAGGCGAACGATTACTTTGCCGCGCGCAGATTTAAAATAGAAGTATTTCATCCGAACACCTCCGCTGTAGATTCGGCGCTGGTACGCGCTATTGTCGACGAGGCCGCAAGGCGTTTTACCCTGAGCGGAGTCGAACGGGTCGACCAAGTAAAAATCGTCTACCAAAATTTTGTTTCGACTTTTGAACAGCGCCCGACGCTGCGCACTGTCTTTCCGCTTTCGGCAGAAGATCTGCGGTCGGTAGTTGGAGACATTCTTCCAACCAAAGGCGCCTATGCCGAAACTCGGACATCCGATGTCCGAGTTTCGACTTATACGCTAGAGCCGTCGGATGCCGAGGTGCTCAACGCTATTTTGCCGATGCTCGCTTCGGTTATCGTCTACCACGCGCTGCTGGAGTCGGGCGCCTCCGAGCACAGCGCGCGCATGGTCGCGATGAAGTCGGCCTCGGATAAAGCGGCGGAGATGCAGGAGGAGCTGACACTGCAGTTTAACAAAGCGCGGCAGGCGGCTATAACCCGCGAGGTGAGCGAGATTACCGGCGGCATGGAGGCCATGGCCCAGTAGCGAAGCTACTAAAATAAAAAAGAAAATTTATGAACAAAGGAAAAATAGTACAAATCATCGGACCGGTCGTAGACATCTATTTTGAGGGCGCAGTGCCCGCAATACGCAACGCGCTCATCACCACCATCGGCGGCCGAGACGTCACGCTTGAGGTTGCACAGCATGTGGGGCTCGGCCGCGCGCGTGCCATCGCGCTTATGGACACGGCTGGCCTTGCTCGCGGTGCAGAAGTGACTGACACCGGCGGGCCGGTAACTGTGCCGGTGGGGGAGCAGGTGTTAGGAAGGTTGTTTAATGTGGTAGGGGAACCGATAGACGGGAAGGGAAGTCCGACTTCCCCCCCTGGTGGGGAAGTCGGACTTCCCCAATCTCCGAAATGGTCCATACACCGCGACGCGCCGCCTTTTAGCGAGCAAGCAACCAAGGCCGAAGTATTTGAAACAGGGATCAAATCAATCGACCTGCTCGCGCCGTTTATCCGCGGCGGCAAAGTTGGCCTTTTTGGCGGCGCAGGCGTGGGCAAAACAGTGCTCATGCAAGAGCTCATCCACAACGTCGCCAAGGCACACGGCGGGTACTCGGTGTTTGCCGGCGTGGGCGAGCGCGTCCGCGAGGGCAACGACCTGTACCACGAAATGACGGAGTCGGGCGTTATCGACAAAATGGCGCTCGTCTTCGGCCAAATGAACGAGGTCCCCGGCGCGCGCGCTCGCGTCGGACTCTCTGGCCTCACGATGGCGGAGTACTTCCGCGACGAGATGGGCAAGGACGTACTCTTTTTTATGGACAACGTCTTCCGCTTTGTGCAAGCTGGCGCGGAAGTTTCTTCATTGCTCGGCCGCGTGCCCTCCGCGGTGGGCTATCAACCGACGCTTGCGGAGGAAATGGGTCAACTGCAGGAGCGCATTACCTCGACCAAAAAAGGCTCAATCACTTCGGTGCAGGCTATCTATGTGCCGGCCGACGACCTGACCGACCCGGCGCCGGCAACCACCTTTGCACACCTCGACTCGACCATCGTGCTTACCCGCAACCTCGCTAGCTTAGGCATTTTCCCCGCGGTCGACCCGCTCCAGTCCAACTCCACCGCTCTTGACCCTGACATCGTATCGGAAGAGCACTACCGCACCGCGCTCGATACCAAAAAAGTGCTCCAGCGATACAAAGACCTGCAGGACATCATTGCAATCCTCGGTATCGAGGAACTTTCCGACGAGGACAAAACGTTGGTGTACCGCGCGCGCAAGATACAGCGCTTCCTCTCCCAGCCGGTGCATGTGGCGGAAGTTTTTTCCGGCATTCCCGGTGTCTATGTTCCGGTGGAGGAAACCGTGCGCAGCTTTAGGGAAATCCTCGACGGCAAGCACGACGACAAACCGGAATCTGCTTTCTACATGAAAGGCGGCATCGATACGGTTCAGCAAGGTTAAACCTTGAGAGCCCTGGTGTTAAGGTTTAACCTTGATGAATATGCACATAGTGATAGCAAAAGTTGACGAGGTGTTGTTTGAGGGCGAGGCGTACTCGCTGACGGTCCCCGGCGCGGACGGCGAGATGACCGTGCTTGGGCACCACATGCCGCTCATTACCACGCTCAAGCCCGGGGTAATAACGGTCCGAACGGCTCACATACCGGTAAGTGAGCCGTTTACCTGCGTTGTCCAAGGCGGAGTCCTCGAAGTCCGCTCGGATGGAGCCACGGTGATTTTGTAATTTTAAATTTTATTGTATTCTGGTTTCTACACGCGGGCCCGTAGCTCACTTGGTAGAGCGCTTCCATGGCATGGAAGAGGCAACCGGTTCAATCCCGGTCGGGTCCACAAAAAACACAATGATACAATAGTAGAGTCATGGGGGAGTTCTTCTATTTTTTAATTTATGTGGCTCAACAGTTGGGCATCATGCTCGGTGTGGGCGCGCAGACCATACTTTTGTGCGCGCACCTTGTCGCGGTGCATCACGGAGATAAGGAGAACCCGCATGTCGCCTACGCCGAGGCTGCGCGCAAAGCGCTCGGCGCAGGATTTATCCTGATAGTTATTTCGGGGCTCTTTGCTGTTGTAATACATTTGTTCAGCGGACAGGCGGATATCGTGCTGTCGCCAGCGTTTTTGTTTAAATGGGCGCTCATTGTCGTACTGCTCGCGGCATTTTTTCTGCAGAGCCGCCTGCGTGAGTGGGTCAACTTTTATTACGCGTTTACGGGCACCACGTGGTACGCGCTCTTTTTGGTGCACTCGCTCGGGCCGATTGCCTCGTGGGGCAGCTTGTGGGTACTATACATACTATGGGGAATTCTTTTTACGTTAGTGTGGACAGGTTTTGTCGCGTTGATGCAGAGGGAATCAAAAAAGCCGGCCCCGGTTTTTAAACCGCCTGTTGCTTTTGTAGTTAAAAAAGAAATACCAAAGCCGGTAGCGGCGTTCATACCAAAAACACCACTGCCAGCACCGCCTCCTCCGCTGGCACCTAAACCAGTTCCTCCTCCACCTCCGCCCAAACTGATTTCGCCTCCACCACTACCACAACCTCCTCCAATTATTATTCCTACTCCACCGCCAGCAATAGTAGTGCCGGCACCAGTCCGCAAACCGGGCATCATGCAGGAGGTTATCAACCATCTGCTCGTGCCGGCTCTGCGCATCATGCCGCAAAAACCGGAGGATATAGGCAAGCACAACCGCCCGCCGGTGGTAAAGTTAAACAATTAAATGGGATTCTTCAGCGACCATAAGCCGAAAAAAATTGTGCTGTTGCTCGGCCACCCAAATACGGGAGCAACGCTCTCCGGCGAACTCGCACTTATATATGAAACTACGGCCAAAAAAGCGGGCCACGAGGTTAAGCGTTTTAATGTGGGCGAGATGAAGTTCGACCCGATACTCCATCAGGGATACAAAGCAATACAACCGCTCGAGCCCGACCTTATCGCCCTGCAGGAGGCCATAAAATGGTGCGACCATTTGGTTATCATCTATCCGCTTTGGTGGGCGACAATGCCAGCCCTGCTCAAGGGCATGTTTGACCGCATGTGGCTGCCCGGATTCGCATTCAATATGCGCAAGCATAAAAACGGCACGCGGGCGCTTGGTTGGCACAAGCGGTTAAAAGGCAGGACGGCGCGCATCGTGGTTTTGTCCGGAAACTCGCCGTTGTTAGGGCACCTGCTGTTTGGTGACTTTACCAATGAGTTGCGGTTGGTGATATTGTGGTTTGCCGGGTTTAAGACACGTGCCACCCACTTTGGCCCCACAGACACCGCGCCGGAGTGGCTGAAAAACAACTGGCGAAAAAAAGTCGCCTGGTTGGCCAAGCGCGGAGAGTAATAAAAATCACCGCAGACACGGCTAAGTTGGTCATCTTTCTTTATATCTTTATATGGAATCATTCGAGCGAATGATGGAATGATAAAAAATAATGTGAGTACTACAAAAGGGCTAGAGTATGTCGGGCGATTTTCGGTATGTCCGATGCTATCCGACAGAACATCAATTTTGAACGCTGGTCTTTTTCTAAAATTCCTGCCGCGGCAAGCAGGGCTAGATGCTTAGATGTCGCTTTAAAAGACAGCTTCATATGTCCGGCCACTTCTCCCACAGTTGCTTCTTTTTGCTTTCCGATATAACGCACCATAGCCAAGCGCCGACGGTTGGCTAACGCCTTCAAAACCCGCTCAAGCCCCCTATCGTCGGATGTTTTCATTTTCTTATTGTATCATTCGAGCGAATGAGGTCATACAGTATAGATGTGGAAAAGAAAAAAGCCGCCAAGGTGGCGGCTAAATTAAGCTAAGGCCGTATATAATTGCAGCTGTCATAGTTGCGGAACGACTTCTAAATTGATATTGTGATTTTTGTATGAGTTTGTCAATCGGTATTGTTGGACTGCCTAATGTCGGCAAGTCCACTCTTTTTAATGCTCTTACAAAAAAGAGCGTGCTTGTCGCCAACTACCCGTTTGCCACCATCGACCCGTCGGTGGGCGTTGTTGCGGTGCCCGATGAGCGGCGCGAAAAGCTGGCCGCTCTAAGCCAGTCAGAAAAAGATATTCCGGCAGCGGTGGAGTTTGTCGACATCGCGGGCTTGGTCAAAGGCGCATCAGAAGGGGAGGGGCTGGGCAACCAGTTCCTATCGCATATCCGCCAAGTGGATGCCATTGCTCATGTGGTGCGCATTTTCGAAAATCCGAACGTCGCCAACACGCAGGAACAAATCGACCCCCTTGCCGACATCGAGCTTATACACACGGAGCTTGCGCTCTCCGATATAGAGACAAAAGATAAAACACGCTTGCTTGCCCAGAAGCCGATGCTCTACGTGCTCAACAAAGAGTCCGGTGGGCACAACCTGGACGAAACCCCGAGCGACGAGCGGTGGCGCCGGCTGATGGAATTTTTTGAAAACACTGGAGCGCATTACTGTGTTGTCGATGCGCACGTCGAAAGTGAGCTGCGCGAGTTGCACACGGAGGACAAGCGGGAATTTAGGCAGGAGTACGGCGTGTTTGAAGACGGGGTCAACTGGCTTATCCGCGCGGGTTATGAGCTCTTGGGATTGATATCTTTCTTTACCACCGGCAAGGATGAGACCCGCGCGTGGACTGTGCACATAGGAGCTACCGCGCCCAGGGCGGGCGCCGCCATACATTCCGATTTTGAAACAAAATTTATCCGCGCGGAGGTTATCAACTGGCAAAAATTGCTTGAGGCCGGCAGTTTTGCCAAAGCGCGTGAACTGGGGCAGCTCCGCACGGAAGGGAAGGAGTATGTTGTAGAAGACGGAGATGTGATAGAATTTTTGCATGGATAAACCAAGGGCAACGCCGAAGGATTTCTTTTTGTGGGCGGGGGCGATGGTATCGCTATACGTGGGCATTTTCTCTTTTATTACGCTTCTGTTCGAATACATTAACCAGACATTTCCCGACAGAGTACTCGGCTACTACGACCCGTACGCGGGAGGAGTCGCCTACTCCATGGCATCGCTCATTGTGCTTGCACCGGTCTTTCTTATATTGATGCGCGTCATCCGCCGCAACATCCAAATTGACAGTTCGCGCAGCGAGATTTGGGTCCGCCGCTGGGCGCTCTTTTTGACCGTCTTTTTGGCGGGCGCGACCATCGTTGTTGACCTTATTGTTCTGCTCAATACATTCCTCTCCGGAGGAGAGTTGACCACTGCCTTTCTGCTCAAGGTCCTCGTGGTGCTACTGGTGGCGGGCGCGGGGTTTATGCACTTCCTCGCAGACCTGTGGGGGTATTGGGAAAAGAACCCATCGTATGCTCGCTACATCAACTGGGCTACCGGCGTGCTTGTAGTGCTGACCATCGGCGCTGGCTTTCTTATCATCGGTTCGCCTCAGAGCCAGCGGCAATACCGCATCGACGAACAGCGCGTCAATGACCTCGCGCAGATACAGAGCCAACTCGTGTACGGCTACTATCAGCCTAAGCGTTCGTTGCCGTCATCTCTTGATGCGCTCAGTGACCCTATTTCCGGCTGGGTAGCGCCCAAAGACCCGGAGAGCGGTGCCGCGTATGAGTACAAAACTACAGGAGCATTGTCGTTTGAGCTGTGCGCGACTTTTGTCAAAGAGAGCCGCTCCGCGCAGAATAGCGGACTCACGCGCCCCGCTCCTGTGTATAGGGGAGGCAAAGAGATAAACGAAAACTGGCAGCACAAAGCGGGCCGTGCCTGCTTCTCCCGTACCATCGACCCGCAACTCTATCCCGTGCCGACAAAGGCATTCTAGAGAATACAGAGAACAGTTCTCTGTAACTGTGGATAACTTTATTTTAAACACCCGCTCTAACTAAGTGGGTGTTTTTGTGGTACTTTAAGGAACGTTATGGCGGAAAAGTACGACCACAAAGCTATCGAAAAAAAATGGCAAGACCAGTGGGAAAAAGACGGTACGTTCTGCGCAGAAGGAGACTCCTCCAAACCAAAAGCTTACATACTAGACATGTTCCCGTACCCATCCGGCGACGGGCTCCATGTGGGACATGTCCAGGGCTATACCGCGACCGACATCTATAGCCGCTACAAGCGCATGCGCGGGTTCAACGTGCTCCATCCGATGGGGTGGGACGCCTTTGGCCTCCCGGCGGAAAACTATGCAATCAAAACCGGCGTCCCGCCGCAGGAAACATCCGACAAATCCATAGAAAATTTTAGAAAGCAGATAAAAGCGCTCGGGCTCTCCTACGACTGGTCGCGCGAGGTCGGCACGCACAATCCCGACTACTACCGCTGGACGCAGTGGCTCTTTACCAAGTTTTTTGAAAAGGGGCTGGTGTACAAAAAGAAGGCGCTTGTCAATTGGGACCCTGTCGACCAGACCGTGCTCGCCAACGAGCAGGTGTTGCCCGACGGCACCGCCGAGCGCTCTGGAGCCAAGGTAGAGAAGCGCGAGCTGGAGCAATGGTTCTTCAAAATAACCGATTATGCCGATGAGCTCCACGACGCGCTCGATCAGGTAGACTGGCCGGAGTCGACCAAAATAAACCAGCGCAACTGGATAGGCCGCAGCGAAGGCGCAGAAATTAACTTTCCAATAATCGGACATCCGATGTCCGATATTAAAGTTTTTACGACGCGGCCGGACACGCTTTTTGGGGCAACATATCTTGTGCTAAGCCCCGAGCATCCGTGGCTTGCACAAGAAGTATCAAATTCCAAGTCTCAAATAACAAACAAGTCAGAAGTAGAAAAGTATATAAATGAGACTAAAAACAAAAGCGATATCGAGCGCTCGGCGGAGGGGAAGGAGAAAACTGGCGTGGAATTGAAGGGGGTTAGGGCAATCAATCCCGCCAACAAAGAAGAGATACCGGTGTGGATTGCCGACTACGTGCTCGGCCACTACGGCACCGGTGCCATCATGGCCGTACCCGCGCACGACGAGCGCGACTATGAGTTTGCCAAAAAATTCTGTTTGCCGATACGCGAGATAGAACTTGAAGATTCAAAAAAGATTACCGCGAAAGTTGGCGGCAAAATGGTCAAAACCTACCGCTTGCGCGACTGGCTCATATCCCGCCAGCGGTATTGGGGCTCGCCTATACCTATTGTGTATGACCCACAAGGCGTTGCGCATGCCGTGCCGGAGGAGCACCTGCCTTGGATGCTGCCGACCGACGTGGAGTTTAAGCCAACTGGCACCTCGCCTTTGGGACAGTCAAAAGAGTTGGCCGAGCGCACGGAGCGCATCTTTGGCAAAGGTTGGAAGGCCGAGATAGACACCATGGACACCTTTGCCTGCTCGTCTTGGTACTTCTTTCGCTTTGCCGATCCAAAAAATGAAAAGGAGTTCGCCAGCAAAGAGGCACTGCAGAAATGGATGCCAGTGGACCTCTATGTTGGCGGTGCCGAACATACGGTATTGCACTTGTTGTATGCCCGCTTCTTTACCAAAGCGCTGCGCGATATGGGCTACGTGGCCTTCGACGAGCCTTTTTTGAAGTTGCGCCATCAAGGCATCATCTTGGCCGAAGACAGCCGCAAGATGAGCAAGCGCTGGGGCAACGTTATAAACCCCGACGACATGGCGGAGCGGTTTGGCGCCGATGCCTTGCGCATGTACGAGATGTTTATGGGCCCGCTGGAAGCCATGAAGCCCTGGAGTACTAAAAATATCGCGGGCACGCAGCGTTTTTTGGAGCGGGTGTGGCGACTTTCTAATACCAAAACTCGGACATCGGATGTCCGAGGTTTGGAAACCCTGCTCAATCAGACAATCAAAAAAATCGGGGAGGATATTGAAAACCTAAAGATGAAAACAGCTGTTTCGGCGTTGATGATATTGCTCAATGAGATGGAGAGTGGGGCGGCAAAATCCGCGTATGAAACTTTTATAAAACTACTCGCGCCTTTTGCGCCGCATATGGCCGCCGAGCTTGCGGAAAAGCACCGTATAAATCTTGCGGAATGGCCCGCGTATGACGAGTCAAAACTAACTACCAAGACGGTAAAAATTGCGGTTCAGGTCAACGGCAAAGTACGCGGCACTATCGAGCTTCCGGTTGACGCTCCGGAGGAGGATGCTGTCCGGTTGGCGCGTGAGGTAGCGGGGAAGTGGCTCACGGGGCCAGAAAAAAAGGTCGTATATATCCCCGGTAAAATAGTCAGTTTTGCGGGTTGACTCCTAAAATTAGGCGTGATATACAATACCACACATATGACAAACCAAACGGCGGACAAGACCGGCTTTAAACCCAAGGCAATCGTCAAGCGGCTTATGGTTGCGCTCCCGGAGCGTTCTCGTATCGTGCTTGAGTCACGCTTTGGCCTCGGCGCCTCGCCCGAGCGCGTGACACTGGAGGCAATCGGCAAGCGCTACGGCATTACCCGCGAGCGCGTTCGCCAGATTGAAAATCATGCTCTTGCCGCGCTCAAAAAATCGCCGGCGTTTGCGGGCGCGGAAGCGGCCTTCCACGAGCTTGAACGTATCATCGACAGCCTCGGCGGTATCGTTTGCGAAGACGACCTGCTCAACTTTATGACCAAGGACAAGTCGATGCAGAACCACATCTACTTCCTGCTCGTGCTAGGCGATCCGTTTAAATTCCGCAAGGAGGACGACGAGGTCAACCGCTGCTGGTATGTCGACACCGAGCTGGCGGCAAAGGTTGAGAGCGCGCTCAAAACCCTGTACGGCGGGCTTTCCGACGAAGACCTTATACCGGAAGGCGAGATGATAGACCGCTTCCTTAAAGAGCTTCAAACTATCAACGACAAACACCGCAACAACGAGGTTCTGCGCCGCTGGCTCACCATTTCGAAGTCCATCGGCAAGAACCCGCTCGGCGAGTGGGGTCAGGCAACATCGCAAAATGTTAGGACTAAGGGCGTGCGCGACTTTGCTTACCTGGCGGTCAAAAAGCACGGTAGCCCACTGCATTTCCGCGAGGTGGCAGCCTTGATTGAAAAGATGTTCGCCCGCAAGGCGCATGTTGCCACCACTCACAACGAGCTTATTAAAGACCCGCGTTTCGTGCTCGTCGGCCGCGGCATGTACGCGCTCGGCGAATGGGGTTATACACAGGGCGTGGTGCGCGACGTCGTCCGCGAGGTTTTGCGCAAAAACGGGCCGCTGACCAAAGACCAAATAATCGAAAAGGTACTCAAAGAGCGCCATGTCAAGCCGGGCACGATTGTTGTCAACCTCCAAAACCAAAAATACTTCAAACGCGGCAAAGACGGCAAGTTTTCACTTGTAAAGTAATTATTCTTTAGGAGGAAATAGTAGTTTTTTGAGCGGTGGGATCCAGGCGGGGGAGAGGAGTATGACTACCAATATCAACGTAGAGGAGGTAGGCACTTCGCCCAAAATCACTCGGATAAACTCCCACACGCCGAGCGCCGCCATGCACAAATAGAGCCCCCACAGCGCGCGGGTGCGCGCGTGCTCCATGTGGTTGGCGTCTTCGCTGTAAGAAAAAAGATGCCCGATACCGCCGAAAAATCCTGCAACAAACAAAAGAAACCCAATTGCGCCGACGGCGCTTAAAAAGTATCCGATATAGAGAACAGGATTTTGAGTGATGGCAATAACAAAGTTTTCCATAGGATAGCTAGTGCTATGCGTATATTATATCGTACAATACGGTATATGCTCCTGCACGACACCGCCAATGGCGCAAACAGTTGGTTGGATGGCTGGCACATTGAGACGCTGTTGGTCGCGGCTTTGGGGATGCTTATTTTTGTGTGGGTTGCATTGGAGGCCGACGCGGATGCGATACTGGCAGCGGGGACTGCCTTTATTACGCTCTCGCCGCTGTGGCTGCCGGTGATACTCTTTGTCATATTTTGGAAGATATGGATACATTACATACGCTATACGTTTTGGTTTAGTACGCCGATGACACTCCTGCATATAGAGTTGCCCGCCGAGGTAACTAAGTCGCCAATGGCAATGGAAGTATTTTTGACGGGCCTGTGGAACTACGGCGGCGAGACGACGTTCATCCAACGCATGTGGAAGGGGCAGTACCGCGCTATTACAACGCTGGAACTCGTGAGCAACGAGGGCAGGATAGGCTTTTATATACACCTGCGCAAAAATTGGAAAGAATTTATAGAAGCGCGGCTCTACGGCCAGTTCCCCGAGGCTAAGATTACCGAGGTGAGCGACTATGTCGATGAAGTACCGTACGATCCGGAGAACTACGACCTATGGGGGACCGAATACAAAAAGACAGATGCCGAGGCGCTCCCAATCAAAACCTATTTGGATTATCAGTTGGACAAAGATACCGATACTCCGGAGGTTACCGTTGACCCGCTCACTAACATTTTTGAGTTTCTTTCAACCATCAAACCAGACGAGTATGTCTGGATCCAAATAGTGATGCGGACGCGCAAAAAAGACGAGTGGTACGGTTTTTATACGGGCGATCACTGGAAGGACGATGCAAAAAATAAAATTAAGGAAATTACGGAAGGCGCGATAAAGCGCTCGCAGGAGTTTATTGAGAATCCGGAGTCTCAAGAGCGCGCGGCCGAGCGCGCCGGTATGCTGATGAACAAGGGCGAGCGCGAAAAGGTCGAGCTTATCGAGCACTCTTTGAGCAAACTGGTCTTCGACTGCGGATTCCGCGCGATATATATTGTCAAAAAAGACAAGTTTGACCTCACCCGCATCGGCAACATGGTCGTGCTGTGGAGTCCTTTTCGCAGCGAGACCAACAATAGTTTAAGTGTCACGAGAGGCAGGGCAATATTCGATTATCCGTGGCAGGACTGGGGCGACATCCGCAAAAGGATGATAAGCAAAAAATTGTTTTTTTGGTACAAGCATCGCGCGTACTTTTACGTGCCGTACGACCAAAATCCGGTATGCATGACCACCGAGGAGCTCGCGAGCATCTGGCACTTCCCCGACTCGTCCGTCAAAACGCCTGCTCTGCAGCGCGTCCCGAGCCGCCGCGCGCCTGCGCCGAGCAATCTGCCGGTATAAAAACATGGAGTGGCTCAGGCATTTTCCAACCTTTCATGCGCAGTATTATGGCATTGCGCGGTGGTATGGCGAGCGCGATATTTTTGAAAAGGTCGTCATCAACGCTATTGCCTGGTCTGGGGTAGCGTATCTGCTTTTTGTAATTCTATTTTCTGCGCCCGTCGGATATCCAAGCGGGGCATACGTAAGGGTGGGCGACGGCGCTCCGCTTAGCGAGGTTGCAAAAACTTTCGAGAGCCGCGGCATCATCAACAGCGCCCGGCTGTTTGAGGTTGTGACAATGGTGCTTGGCAACGACCGGCGCATCCAGGCAGGATACTACTTCTTTTCCCGACAGGAGAATATGATATGGGTGTCCATGCGGATCCTTACGGGCGACTTCGAGACAAGCGCCATCCGCATCACTATCCCGGAGGGTACGAGCGTAAACGGTATTTCAAGAATATTGCTGGAAAAAGTACCCGAGTTTAACAACCGCGAGTTTATCAGCCGCGCGCGGGAGGGCTATATGTTCCCCGACACGTACTTCTTCCGGCCGGGGGAGTCGCCCGAGGCGGTTTTGAGCGTATTTGACAACACTTTCCGCAGCAAAATCAATAAAATCCAAAAACAAATTACCGCTTCCGGCCATACGCTCGACGAATTGCTGACGATGGCATCGATACTCGAAAAGGAGGCATCTAAAACAAAAGACCGCCAACAAATAGCCGGAGTGCTTTGGCAGCGCATCAAAATAGGCATGCCCCTGCAGGTGGATGCCGTATTTCCGTATATTATGGGCAAAAATACGTTTGAGCTTACTCGCGAGGACCTGCAGTTTGACTCGCCGTACAACACCTACACAAACAAAGGCCTTCCGCCCGGTCCCATCAACAACCCCGGACTCGACTCTATTCTTGCCGCCGCCACGCCGACAAAAACAAAATACGTTTACTTCCTTTCTGACAAATCGGGAAACTTCCATTATGCTGTGACATATGCCCAGCATCTGGCCAACAAAAAGAAATACCTCGACTAAAGGTCGGGTTTTTGTCGGGCTTTCCGGCGGGGTGGACTCGGCTGTTTCCGCCGCTCTTTTGCAAAAAGAAGGGTATGAGGTAACCGGTGTTTTTATCCGAATCGCGCTAGAGGGCTACCCGTGCACGGCCGGGGAAGACAAGATTGATGCTATGCGGGTCGCGGCACATCTACGGATTCCGTTTTTGTCGGTTGATTTATCGCAGGAGTATATAGACCTGGTGTTTGAGACATCGGTTAAAGAGTTTTCAAAAGGCCGCACACCAAACCCAGACGCGCTGTGCAACCGCGAAATAAAATTCGGTTTGTTTTTTGATTGGTGCATGGCGCAAGGCGCTGAAATGGTGGCGACCGGTCACTACGCCCAAACTTGGTCATCCGATGACCAAGTTTTATTGCTGGCAGGGGCGGACGAAAACAAAGACCAGTCCTACTTTCTTTGGGCCGTGCCTGAAACAAAACTGCGTAAAACGCTGTTTCCCGTCGGAAGTCTTACCAAGCCGGAGGTGCGCCGGCTCGCAAAAAAGTTCGGTTTGCCGAACTCGGATAGAAAGGACAGCCAAGGGCTTTGTTTCCTCGGGCCGGTATCTATAGATGAGATGCTGCACAAAGAATTACAACTTGTTCCCGGCAATGTGGTCGATGAAAACGGCGCGGTTGTAGGCAAACATGAAGGTGTACAGGCTTATACGCTCGGCCAGCGCCACGGGTTTGATCTTAGTGCTCAAACGCCGGACACGCAGCCGCATTTTGTGATTGCAAAAGACGTCGGACGCAATACTATTACCGTCTCTACAAGTAAATTTCCGGAGCATGTACGCGAGACGGTAGTGGAATTAAGCGAAACAAATTGGATAGGGCCCTACTCCGCCAAGGCTACGCAGGGCGAAAAGCTAATGGCAAGATACCGCTATCGGCAGAAACTTATTCCTGCCGAAGTTAATATTGAAAAAAGTACAGTTACGCTTTTCGAGCCGCACTTTGTGCCGGAAGGACAGTCGCTTGTGCTCTATGACGGCGCGCGATGCGTCGGCGGCGGTGTTATACTGAATTCCAGATATGGCGATACTCATCGCAAAAGCTGACGGCGAGCAAGAACCGTTTAACCCGGAGAAGCTTATTTCCTCTCTTATGCGCGCCGGCGCGGAACATCCGCTCGCGCGCGACATCTGCCGTGGCATAGAAGTCGGCCTTTATAACGGAATAACCACCCAGGAGATTTATCGGCGCGCGTTTTCAAAACTGCGCGATGCGCGCCGCGGAGCGGCGGCGCGCTACAGCCTCAAGCGCGCGATACTCGACTTCGGCCCATCAGGTTTTCCGTTTGAGTCGTATATTTCGGAACTGTTCTTGGCCGAAGGCGCGCAAACGCAGATTGACCAAATAATTAAGGGCGCGTGCGTCGAACACGAGGTGGATGTCGTAGTTACTAAAAATGGCGTCACCACTTTTGTCGAAGCAAAGTTCCACAACGCAGCCGGCTTTAAAACCGATTTAAAAACAGTGCTCTACGTCAAAGCGCGCCTCGACGACATCGCCGCGGCGCGCAAAAACAAGGGCGTCAGCGAGCCTATGCGCGGACTGGTAGTCACCAATACCAAATTTACTAGCGTGGCACAACAGTACGCCGCCTGCGCCGGGGTGGAGGTTTTAAGCTGGGAGGAACCGGCCGGACACAACCTGCATGACCGCATAGACGCAGCAGGCATCTACCCCGTAACCGCGCTCACCACAATCAATAGGCGCGAAAAAATGGCTCTGCTTAGCCAAAAAATAGTACTTTGCAACGCAATAAGCGCGGATACCCGTGGGCTGGCCATGGCAGGCGTAACAGGACAAAAAGCCGATAGTGTGCTCGAAGAAGTTGGAGCCTTGTGCGTACCGGGGCAACATATAGAATAGGGGGCAGGCAGGGAGGCCTATTTTATAAAAAGCATTTAAATACAGTAGAACCGTATGCAAGAATCGAAAGAAGATAACAAGCAGGGCGGATATACTCCGCCAAGCCAGAGCGGGCTTTCGTGGTCAACTCCTGTGCAGAACCCAATGCCGGCACAAAAATCGGCCGTTACTTCCAAAGTGCAAGTGATGCCTGCGACACCTGCATCAAACTCGGCCAAATATATTGGCATGATAGTATTCGGCGTTATTGCCGGCATTATTATCGCTTGGAGCTGGTCTTCGTTTAATTCTCCAAAAGGATCTACATCAACCGCCGGTACAGAACTTGGCGTCGACGCTTCTACCGCTCTTCCACTCGGCTCCGGTTTTGGTCTTACTATCGCGAGTCCGCAAATAGCTGGCAACTCCGTTGTAGTCGCAAAAGTGATAGTATCGTCTCCGACCTGGGTAGTCGTCTACGAAAACAACGCGGGGCAGCCGGGCAACGCGCTTGGAGCGGCGCTCTTTTCACCGGAGTCTCAAACAGGTACGGTGGAACTGCTCCGAGGAACTACTGCCGGCAAGTCGTACCTGGCCACCGAACAGGTAGACAACGGCGATCGCAAGTTCTCTCTTAAAGACGACCAGTTCTTGAGCAAGGACGGAGCGCCGCAGTGGGTAACTTTCGAGGTCAAATAAAAAGTGGGGTAGTATTACGCTATGGGATTGGAAAGTGAGCTCATCTTGCGGCTTTGCATTGCGGCGGTTCTCGGCGCGCTACTCGGGCTTGAGCGCTCGCTCGCGGGCAAACACGCGGGCATGCGCACATACGCCATGGTTAGCTTAGGCTCCTGCTTGTTTGTCGTCATCGGCGAGCTTTCGAGTTTACAATTCTCGATGTTCGCCGGCCTTAATCCGATCCAGATAGCCAGTTCGGTCGTCATCGGTATAGGATTTATCGGCGCCGGGCTGTCAGCATTACATGGAGAGCATCCCGAGCTCACAACCGCGTCCGGTATTTGGGTTGCGGCAGGCGTCGGCATGGCCGCCGGTTTTGGCTTTTATTTTATAGCTACCAGTTCAGTACTAATAGGCCTAATTATTTTTTGGGTATTTGCTAAGGTGGAACACCGTATGAGCGAGCGCTACGGAGTAAAACATGAATGAGCCAGTTTTACAAACCAAACCGCAAGCCGGATTATAACTACAGCGGCTCTAAATGGACTCTGTCGCGCAGCAAGATTGAGCTGTTTATGGACTGTGCGCGCTGTTTTTATATGGACAACAAGCTGGGCGTTGCGCGCCCGCCCGGCTATCCGTTTAATCTCAACTCTGCTGTTGATGCGCTGCTAAAAAAGGAACTGGATACTCATCGCGCGCGCGGTACTCAGCACCCATTGGCTGCGGCGTACGGGCTCGACGCCATACCTCTGGCACATGCGCAAATGGATGAGTGGCGGGATGCTCTGCGGAACGGCGTAAAGTGCGTGCATAAAGAAACCGGCCTTACCGTGCGCGGAGGCGTGGATGATATTTGGATTAATAAAAAAGGCGAACTTATCGTCATTGACTACAAGGCCACCAGCAAAGACGGGCGCATAGAAAGTTTAGACGAAGAGTGGCACAAAAGTTACAAGCGCCAGCTCGAAATCTACCAGTGGTTGCTGCGTCAGAACGGCTTTAAGGTTTCTGATACCGGATACTGGTTTTATGCAAACGCTACTAAAGACCGCGCGGCGTTCGACGGCAGGCTCGACTTTGAGCTGACTCTCGTGCCGTATACCGGTTCAACAGACTGGGTGGACGGCACGCTAGTGACGTTGAAAAAATGCCTCGATAGCGACGCACTTCCGCCGGCTGGCGAGGATTGCGACTATTGCTGCTACCGGCAGGCGGTCGGAGCGGTATTGCAAAAGTATGAAAAAGGTAAAACGAAGCCGCTCTTCTAAAACAAAACTTGGTCATCCGATGACCAAGTTTTCGGAGCGAGTGTATAAAATAGTGGCCAAAATTCCGCGCGGCAAAACCATGACTTATAAACAGGTAGCGACTCGTGCAGGCAATTCAAAAGCTGCGCGCGCTGTGGGGACGCTGATGTCCAAAAACTATGACGAAAAGATACCCTGCCACCGCGTCATCCGCAGCGACGGCAAGGTGGGCGACTACAACCGCGGCGGTCCCAGCCGCAAGGTAGAACTTTTGCTGGAGGAGGCATATCGTCTATGATAAAAATTGAGCCAGGTTGGAAGGAGGCTTTACAGAAGGAGTTTGGCAAGGAGTATTTTTCTGCGCTTACCGATTTTGTAAAAGAGGAATACAAAACCGGAACGGTCTTTCCGCCCCCAAAAAACATTTTTCGCGCGTTTGATTTGACGCCCTTTGATAAAGTTAAAGTAGTAATACTCGGCCAAGACCCGTATCACGGAGCGGGGCAAGCCAACGGGCTGTGCTTTGCCGTGGGAGAGGGCGTCGCCCTGCCGCCGTCTCTGCAAAATATTTACAAAGAATTAGAGAGCGACTTGGGTGGGCCGGTTAAGCGCAACGGCGACCTTGAGCGCTGGGCTAAGCAGGGAGTTTTGCTTCTTAACGCGACGCTTACTGTCCGAGCTAACATCGCCGGTTCGCATCAAAACAAAGGCTGGGAGGAGTTTACCGACGCGGCGATTAAAACGCTGTCCGACCAGCGCGAGAACCTAGTATTTATTCTCTGTGGCAACTATGCCAAACAAAAAGGCGCGCATATAGACCGCTCAAAACACTTAGTCATCGAGTCCGCCCACCCGTCGCCCTTGTCATCGCACCGGGGCTTCTTCGGCTCCAAACCGTTCAGCAAAACAAACGAATACCTAAAATCCAAAGGCCAAACTCCAATCGACTGGCTTTAAAAATCCTATGTTATTCTTTAATTCGGGCGAATTGAGGAGTAATAGATCATAAAATTATACTTATGAAAAACGTACGCCTAGTCGAGCCGCAATTGAAAGCGCTGGCCAACAAGCGCCGGTTGGCGATCCTAAAATTTTTACAGTCAAAAGATAAAGCCTCGGTAGGAACGATTGCGGAAGAAATAAAACTTTCTTTCAAAGCAACCTCAAGCCACCTTCTTATTCTTTCGGCGTGCGACCTTCTTGGAAGGGAACAAACAAGCACCACTGTCTTATACTCTCTGCCACGACCTCTTTCGCCCCTCTTAAAAACAGTATTTACTATTCTCTAATTCGCCCGAATTAAGGAATAAGGGCAGGGGACTACCAAATTCGGGCGCGGGAGGCGGGGTTTCTATACAGACGGTCGGTTTTTTTTAGTTTGAAGGTTTGGTAGAACGGCTCAAAGTTGGAGAGCGGCCCGTTAATGCGCCACGAGGCCTCGGCATGCGGGTCGGTCAGCGCCGCGAGCTTCCGTACTTCCGGCCGCGCGGCCTCCTGCTCCATTTGAGCGAAGCTAAAAAAGAAGCGCTCTTCGGGCGAAAGGTCAGCAATAATTTTGCGTCCGGCTTGTGGTGAGCTTGTCGAACCATTTTTT
>ORMF010175381.1_pt1 | contig 18860 bp, 9 predicted proteins | sample 1779871 | NCBI WGS metagenome assembly ORMF01 (sample SAMEA104232316, study PRJEB22302) | groundwater metagenome | biome: forest; feature: aquifer; material: groundwater | place: USA | collected 2011-08-07 | depth 5.4 m | reverse complement strand
CCCGGGCAGGAATCGTTGCGGACCCGAGATGCCCGGGGGCGGCAGTGGCGGCAGTTCCAGGCTGGGGTCGGGTGGGGGGGAGGCGGGGAGGGCGGATGGAGCAACCCATGGCAAGGAGTCCAGCGGCAACCGCAAGCCCATCGGCGGATCGCCCGGGATAAGGAAGAGGGTCTCCGATCGGAAAAACCAGTGGCTGCTGAACCACCTGGGATTTGGCTTCAGAGGGTCGGTATGCCTCACGGGGAGCGCATAGCCCACAACCTTATCGAGCCCCTTCTCGAACAACCGTGCCAGACGAACGCGTTCTTCCTCATTCTCGAGCTTCGAGTGGAGCGGGTTAACGTTCGCAGGCAGACGCCGTTCCTTCCAGAGATAGTACCATACGTCCTCATAACCTGGCAGGATGAAGCGGGAATCGATGTCCAGGCGACGGGCTAGGGCCGTGATAAACCGAAGGGCGTCCACCCGCGTGTGGCCGTAATGGACAGACTCGTCGGCGATGAGGGAGTCGTCCCGCCACACGGGTTCGCCATCGCGGCGCCAATAGCAGCCCAACGCCCATCGGGGAAGCGATTCGCCTGGGTACCATTTGCCCTGGCCATAAAAAAGCAAGCCGCCCGGAGCGAAGTGACCGCGAAGGCGCTTGATTAGGTCGCCGGAAAGCCGGCGTTTGACCGGGCCGAGAGCTGTGGTGTTCCACTCCGGCCCGTCCATGTCATCCACTGAGACAAACGTTGGCTCACCGCCCATCGTCAACCGCACGTCCCCGGCCGCCAGATCCTCGTCAATTCGATGCCCCAGAGACTCGATCGCCTCCCACTGCTGCTCCGAGTAGGGACGCGTGACCCGCGGCGACTCATAGATCCGGGTGACGTACATCTCGTGGTCGAGCTTGGACTCGCACGGGTCAACCGCTCCGGTGACGGGCGCGGCGCTGCTCGGGTCCGGCGTGCAGGCTAGCGGGAGGTGTCCCTCACCGGCGAGCAGCCCGGAGGTCGGATCCAGGCCGATCCACCCGGCGCCGGGCAGGTATACCTCAGCCCAGGCATGGAGGTCCGTGAAATCGTGGTCCGTCCCAGAAGGGCCGTCGAGGGCCTTCACGTCCGCGGCGAGCTGAATGAGGTACCCCGAGGCGAAGCGCGCGGCCAGCCCCAGGCGTCGTAGCACCTGGACCAGCAACCACCCCGAGTCACGGCAGGAACCGCTGCCAAGCTCGAGGGTCTTCTCCGGCGACTGGACACCCGGTTCAAGCCGGATGAGGTACTTCACGTGCTGCTGCACCCGGCGGTTCAAAGCGACGATGAAATCGATGGTCCGCCCGTGATCCCCGCCGGCGCTCTCGCATAACGCGTCAAACCTGGGACCGGCCCCCGAAATCTCCAGGAAGGGCGTGAGCTCCTTGGCGAGGCCGGGTTCGTACTGGAAAGGGAATGTCTCCGCACTCGGCTCCAAAAAGAAGTCGAACGGATTATACACGGCCATCTCAGCCACGAGATCGACCTCGACCAGGAGTTCTCGTGTCTTCTCCGGGAAGACAACACGGGCGAGGTAATTCCCCTGCGGGTCCTGCTGCCAGTTCAGGAAATGCTCCTCGGGAAGGATCTTAAGAGAGTAGCTAAGGACGGGCGTCCGGCAATGCGGCGCGGGCCGGAGCCGGACGACGTGCGGCAGGTGCGTCACCAGACGGTCATAGGAGTAACGCGTCCGATGGTGGAGAGCGACATGAATGGCCATGAAGAAGAGGGTCGGTCAACTTACTGGGAGGTCTGTTTCGCCGCTTTGCGGGCTGGTTCGGGGGATTTAAGCGCAAAAAACGTGTCAAAGATCCCACCGCCGAGGAGGTTGATCTTGCCCTGTAATTCGTCGAGGTACTCGTGCAACCCCTCGGCGATAATATCGTCCACGGCCGCGTAAGACAGGTCGGAGCAAAGCTGGCCGAGCAGCTTTTCCGGCGCGCTTTTGAACGTGCCCAGCGGCGTGCCGGAGATGGCGTGCAGGGAGTCCCGCGCCGCCAGAAGGCCAAACCGGATCGCTCGCGGAAACTCGGGGTCAAGCATGAGGAACTCGACCACGCCTCGAGGGGAGATCCTCCCATGCCGCTTGCGGTACATCTCGAAAGCGCTGGCAGACCTCAGCACCGCCGACCACTGGATGTCATCCAGCGGCGTGCCCACATCGTCGAGAGACCGCAGTAGAATGTAGTACTTCACGTCCAGGATCCGCGAGGTCTTGTCCGCTCGCTCGAGCAACCGGCCCAGCCGGCAGAAGTGCCAGGCCTCGTTCTGAGACATGGTGGCGTCGGTGATTCCCGTGAAAAGGTGACTGGCGAGTTTGACCTCCTCAAAGAACTCCGATGTCGACTCGTCGCCGTTCCCTGCCGCCGCTGCCGAGTTGACCATCAGGTAGAACTTGTTCAACTGGAGCCACATCTCCGAGGAGATGATCTCGCGCACCGTGCGGGCGTTCTCTCGCGCCGCTCGAAGGCAGGAGAGCATCGAGTTGGGATTGTCGGCGTCGAACGTGAGAAAGTGGATCACGTTGTACGCGGAGGCATCCTGGTACCGCTTCTTGAAATCCTCATGGTCGCCGGTGGTATTGACCAACGGGAGCCACTGCTGGTCCCCGCCAGGGGCGGCGTCGAGCGTCAGCTTGAGGTTCACATCGATGAAACGGGCCACGTTCTCAGCCCTCTCGACATACCGGCTCATCCAGTAGATGGAATCCGCAACACGGCTTATCATAATCTTAGGCCCCGGCTGCGAGCGTGGAAGATTGCGACATCGAGGGGTGCGCTCCGGTGTCCGGAGCCTCCGCGAGCACCCAGGTGTCCTTGCTGCCGCCACCCTGCGACGAATTGACCACAAGGGAGCCCTTTTTCAGCGCGACCCGTGTCAGGCCCCCCGGTAACACGAAGATCTCCTTGCCGTAGAGGATGTATGGACGCAGGTCCACGTGGCGGCCTTCAAAATGCCCGTCAACGATCGTCGGCACCCTGGACAAGGCGAGTGTCGGCTGGGCGATGTAGTTCCGCGGATTCGCTTTGATCTTTCCAGCGAACTCGCTCTGCTGCTGGCGAGTGGAGTGAGGTCCAACCAGCATGCCGTAGCCGCCGGATTCGTTGGCGGCCTTCACCACAAGCTCATCCAAGTGCTCGAGCACATAGGTCAGCGCGTCCGCTTCGGAGCAAATGTGCGTGGGGACGTTCGGCAGGATGATGTCTTCTCCAAGGTAGTATTTCACAATGCGGGGCACGTAGGCGTACACCACCTTGTCGTCCGCCACACCCGTTCCGGGCGCGTTCGCCAGCGCCACGTTGCCGGCTTGGTAAACCTCCATCAGCCCCCGTACCCCAAGAAGCGAGTCGGACCGAAACGCGGCGGGGTCCAGAAAATCGTCGTCAATCCGGCGATAAATCACGTCCACGCGCTCGAAGCCTTTGGTCGTGCGCATCCTGACCGAACCGTCGTGAATCACCAGATCGCGACCCTCGACCAGCTCGATCCCCATCTGCTGGGCGAGAAACGAATGCTCGAAGTAAGCGGAATTGTGGATGCCAGGCGTAAGGAGAACGACCCGCGGCGAGCCCACCGAATCGGGCGCCAGGAACTCGAGCATGTCCCGCAAACGGCTGGGATAATTCGACACCGGCCGAACGTTGAGCGCGGCGAAGACCTTGGGAAACATCGACTTCATCACCTGCCGGTTCTCGAGCACGTAGGAGACCCCGGAGGGGCAGCGCAAATTGTCCTCGAGCACGTACACTTGCCCGTCGCTGTGCCGTACGAGGTCGGTGCCGGTAATGTGGCACCACACCCCGCGCGGCGGGTTCAGCCCCATGCACCCCTTGCGGAAGGCCTTTGACGAAAGCACGATGTCCGCGGGAACAACCCCGTCCTTCAGAATCCGCTGCTCGTGATACAGGTCGTCAATGAAGAGGTTCAGCGCCTGGATCCGTTGCTTCAGGCCGCGCTCGATCCTTTCCCACTCCCCGGCGGGCACGATTCTTGGCACCAGATCAAAAGGAAAAATCCTTTCCGTGCCGGCACGCTCACCGTAGACGTTAAAGGTGATGCCCATGTGCAGCAGTGCCCGCTCCGCAGCCTGCTGGCGGCTGAGCAGTTCGCCCTGCGTCAACCCCTCGATATTCCTCACAAGCGTGCGCGCCGCGTCCCGCGGCTCGCCGTCTCCATTGAAGAACTCGTCAAAAAACGGCCCGACTTCGTATTGGCTAAATCTCATACAGTCATTCCTCCGCCGGAAGCCCTTCAGAGCCCGGTCCGTGCGGCGGAGTCCGTCGACCCAAGAGCAATCGGCGTGCCGTACGCCCGAACGACCGCGGTTCAGCCAAACAAATACTGGTTCTCTCGGCCCCTCCCCCATTCCTTCCCACACCCCACGCATCCGGATAGCGTCTACGCTCAAGCACGCCGCAGAGCCACCGAGGGAACGCGGTCAGGATGCGGGTCCTTCTCCTTGTTTATTCTTTGGCGGCGTGGGCAAAAGAAGCCAGCGATTCTGGTCTGTATGAGCCCGGGCGCCCGACCCCAGCCTGTGAGCGGCACCGGCCAACCGCTTTCCGTCCCGGCGCGCGGAACCGCTACCCCACCGACGGGCCGGCCAGATCGCGCAGTAACGTCAAATCATCCACCGTCAAAGTGCAACTGAAGCGATAGCCCGCGAGGACCTTTGTCGGGCGCAAATCCGGGAGCTCCAGGTAGGGGTGGTCGAGGATCCGCAACGTGGCCTCTCCTTTCCAGATCGTCGAGACGCGAACGTCGCGCGATTTCAACTGAACCAGCTCATGCACCGCGGGACGATCGTGCAACCCCGCGACGAGTTCCGGAAAATATCGCACGTTGACCGCCCGAGCAAAATTGGGAATTGGGAGCTGGGCGGTCTGTTCGCGCAGCGTCACAACCGCTTCCACCAAGCGGCGGTCTTTCACCGCGAGGGACGCGCCGAACTTGCCCCCAGGCCCAAGAACCGGGGCCGCCTTTGAGGGCAGATCATACGCCCGAGTGATCCAGGTCGAGCCGATCTGTTTGGGCCAGCCCTGCGCCAGCCCGCGCATCAACGACACATCCTGATCCACCCAGATGAAAGGACAATACGCGCAAGCGGCGCCCTCGTAGGTCGCCGCCAGGAGGATGATCGTCTCACGATACTGACTGCGGATGGGATCAAGGAACTCCTCGCCGGACTCGCTTGCGTACTGCCAGTCCGCGAAGTAGGCGGCGCATTGGCCCGAGTGAAACTGCAATCCCTCTGGAAGAAACGCCGCCACCGCCTCCGGGTTCGCCTCGAACTCGACCGCGAGGCAGTTGCCCACATAGTGCCAAGGCGGCGCGGGCGTCAAGCTGGATGCGCCCTTGGGAGTAAGCGGGGATGTGTAGCCTTTGAGCATAAGTTTTCCCTGTGTAGCCCCGGCCGAAGGCGCACGTCAATCGCATTCGATCTCGCGGAACCGGCCGGTCCGGCATACGAAAGTGACCTAAGTCGGGAGACGCGCCTTCATGACGGGGGAGACCGCGTCAAGCGAAGGAGGGGGACCGAGGGCCCGCGGCGGCCCAAAGGGAGGAGCCTTCTCAGGGGAGAAGCGCCTCTCCGCGCCCTCAACCACCCAGCCGTGAGGACTTAAGGAAGCGCGAGGATCCGATAGAAGCGAGGCGTGGCCGTTACCAGCTCTGTGATGCAAGTCTTTGGACCTGTTGCGGCAACGGCATCACCTACGCTAATCCATTGGCCGCCCGCAGGATCCGTCCTGTACTGGACTTGGTATTTGCGATTTGCCAACGTCGTCCAACACAGTTGAACCTCAGAAACGGTGATGGAAAGCTCCGGCTGGTCGAGGGCCGGGTTGTCGAAATCAATTTGCAGGGAATAGTAAGTCCTGTTAATGAGTCCAGCGAAATCCAACTGGACGTAGTTCTCGCCGACCGACAGCGCCCCCTGAGTGAGGTTCAGCCAGTTAGAAGCAGGGTCCAGCCTGACGTTCCTGAATGCGGGGCTGGGGAGGGCCGGGAAGGTGAACCGGACGGCGTTCAGAGAGGAGCCGAAGTTTCCGTTCTTGAGGCCGTGTATTAAGATTCCCGCTTGTGCGCCGTCCATGTCAAACAGGTCGAACGATAAAGACCCACCGAGAGGGTTCGACGGCACCTCGACTGAACCAGAGGTGGAGTCAACGACGATGGCTGTGATGGGTGTCACCCCGGACCCGCTTATGTAATCGATCTGGACTCGTTGCCCATTGATGTATTGCGCTTGGAGCGAAACCGCGGCGGCAACCGAGGCGGCGGCAGCAACCAGCGGACGGAGATGGCCGCTGAGGCAGGACAGGCTAGACCTGCGCGGAGGACTGTTGTGTGCCCGAGCTGACGCCAGCCCGGCGCTGCCAGCGTCAGGACAGTGGTTTTGATTGCCGGCATGCCCACTGGATTGAAAAGGAGCTCTCATAATGCTTGTTTGGTTTTCTACGGTTTGATTTCGTATTCGCGGAGCCGATTCCCTTCGCCCTGCAAAGTTCATTGTCTCCAGTTAGGGAAAAGGAGAACCGCCTAAGAGGTTACAGCGAGGCGCTATTGCATCAGTGCCCGATAGAACTGCGCGCTAGTCGGACCGTTCGTGTCGGTAACCGTCCACGGCATGGATGCCGGTGAATTCGTGATGAACGGGGTCCAGTCGGTGAGCGTGGATGACCTCAGGATCACGTAATCGGGGCCGGCGACTCCTTGGACTGTCATTGTCCACTGGCCGTCGATGACGCTCACCGGGACCAGAATTATCGGCCCGGCGGCGCGTACGATCACGCTGAAGGCTTTCACATCGGTGAGGACTGGAGCACCGTCGTCGGCGACCTGGACCGCGATGACGTTTGTGCTAGCAGACTGCGCGACGGTTGGACGCCAGCTAACCACTCCAGAAAGAGCATCAATGTGAGCCCCCTCGGGGGACGAGACCAAGGTGAATGTCAGGCGGTTTGGCGGGATGTCCACGTCGGTTGCGCTGGTGGTGATGCTAAGCCGCTCACCCGGATTAATCGTGTAATCGTCAATCGCGGCCAGAACAGGCGCATTGTTCGCGCGGCGCAGGACGATGGAAAATGTGTTCGTGGCGCTCAAGGCCGGCATGCCATCGTCGGTAACCACAGTGGTGAAGGTATTAGTGCTCGATGGGTTGCCCACGGATGGAGCCCAAGTAATAACACCGGACGAGTCGATGGCCGCACCGGACGGCGCAACCAGCAGTCGATAGCTCAGCCTGTTTGCCGGAACGTCGGCGTCCGCGGCGGTGTTGGTCACGACCAACTCCGTCAGGCCGTCGATCGTCGCATCGTTCAGGGGCGGCAACATCGGAGGGAGGTTCACCTCAGTGACGACCACATCGAAAGCGTTGGTAGCGCTCAGAGGGGGTATGCCATCATCCGTGACCACCGTCACAACGGTATTCGTACTGGGCCCTTGGGCCTCTGTTGGTGTCCAGGTGACAACTCCGGACGAGTCGATGCTTGCCCCTGGGGGACCGGTCAGAAGGAAGTAGGCAAGACCGTTACCCGGAACGTCCAGGTCGGTGGCGGTGTTGGTGACGATCAACTGGGCGAGTTCGTTGACGGTGCGATTCGACTGATGGGGTAGTACAGGGGTGCTGTTTCCTCGGGCAGTCCATGCACGTCCGGAGTGTTGGGCGTCGGCTCGAAACATCGGCCAAGGCGCCTCGGCGGCAGGAGCCCCACCATAGATCGCATACAGGGTTGGATCGCTCGACCCCACGTAGATCGTGCCGTCTGGGCCAATTGTCGGAGAAGCTTGATTGTCCCCTGATCGGATCTCTTTGCTCCACTTCGCCACTCCAGTGAGCGCGTCGAGAGCCGAGAATTTTGCCAGATCCAGGACATAGAGCGTGTGATCAGCGGCGAGGGCCGGGGACTGTGACGCGTTACCATAGCCGGTCTTGCTCCAGTTTGCGTTGCCCGTCGCGGCATTCAACGACTCAGCCCTGCCCCCTACCTGGTAGTTTCCGCTGTATTTTACGATGTAGAGAGTCCCCGCGGCATCGATGGCTGGTGCCGAGACGAACATCCACGATGATATGGTCTTGACTGCCTTGCCCGTGATGCCGTCCACCACGGCAATGCCCGGGAAGGTGTATACCCGGCTATCAGCACCGACACAGAGCCAGGAGGAACCTGAACTGGCCGGCACACCAATCTCCGACCATTTCTTCGTGCCCGTGAGGGGATCCAATCCGTAGAGCTTCCCGCTGTCCGAAGCGGCGTAAACGGTGCGGTCTGGCCCAATGACGGGCGCATCGAACATTCCAGCGGCGGTGAATTCCCACTTGGCGGCTCCCGTAGCTCCATCCAGGGCGTAGACCTTGCCGTTCGACCCAACGTACACGGTGCCGTCGAGTCCGATCGCGGGGGCCGAAGACAACACCTTCGTTTGCCATTTCCTCACGCCTGTCAAGGCGTCCAGCGCATACATCGGTTGATAAAACCACACCGACGGGGCGGTGTAGATTGTGCCAAAAGCGCCAACTGCCAACGTGTCGCAGCTATACAAGGCTGCCGTCTCCCACTTCTTAGCCCCTGTCACCCCGTCCAGTGAGTAGATTTTCGAGTCCCCCCCTGCCACGTAGACCGTACCATCGGACCCGAGTGCCGGCGAACCCGCCGGCCCACCCGTCTGGAATGTCCAGCGTAGCTCGCCAGGCCTGGGAGCGCGGAGCGTCAAGGTGGCCGAGTTGCTTGTCACAGGCCCGCCCAGCGTATTTTGAACATCGACAGTGTAGTCACCCGTATCCTCCGGCATCACTCCGTCGAGCGTCAGGGTGGCTGCATGCACCCCGACCACACGATCGGTCTCCTCAAGGGCGATTCCGTCCCTTCGCCATTGGTAAGTGAAGGGTGTGGTACCGCTGACGTGAACCGTAAACACGGCAGTTGTCCCGCGGATGACCGCCACGGATTGCGGACCTCTCCCGATGACAGGCGCTCCCTCCACCGAGTAGCGGGCTGAATGCCTCCCGTCCCGCCCGAGCATCGGCCATACGCCGGCGGCCGGTCCACTGGTACCGAACACGGCGTAGAGGTTCTTATCGCTAGAGCCGACGTAGATGGTCCCGTCCAGCCCGATCATTGGTGCAGTGCGCAGGCGCGCGCCTGTCAGGAATTCCGACCTCTTGGCGCCGGTCGAGGTGTCGACCTCCCACAGGCTCCCATCAACGACCACATACAGAATCCCATCCGCCGCAAGGGCAGGTGGGCCTTTGATTGACCCGCCCGTGGATAGTCTCCACTTATTGGTCCCGCTCCTCCCATCGATGGCGTGGAGTGACCCGTCACCCGAGGTCACGTACAGGGTCCCATCGGGACCAATCACGGGCGAGGAGGTATCCAAGCCGCTGAGGCCGTAGGCCCATTTCTTTGCTCCCGAGGCTAGATCCAGCGCGTATAGGCTCAGGTCCCATGACTTGAAGTACACCAACCCCTCCGCCCCGATCGCAGGTGAGCCCTGGACCACTTTACCGCCGGTGAGAAACTCCCACCGCTTTGCTCCGGTGTCCGGATCGAGCGCGTACAACTTCTTATCCTCGGTACCCACATACACCGTCCCGTCCGGCCCGATTGCGGGGCAGGAATAGACTCCCGCACCCGTTACAAATTCCCATTTTGTCGCTCCCGTTGTGCTGTTCAAGGCGGAGACCTTCTTCGTGGAGGATCCCACGTAGACCGTGCCGTCGGAGCCGATCGCGGGCGAGGACATGGTGCCGTCGGCTCGGCTCAATCCCCACTTCAATGTCCCGTTTGTGGCGTCGAACGCACTCACGCTTCCGTGGTTGCCGCTCACGAGGATCGTTCCATCGTCGGCAACAGAAGGGGAGGAAAAGTCTCTGTCCGCCGCGGCTGCCCATTTTCTGACTCCGGTTGCGCCGTCAACCGCGTAGAGGTTTTCGTCGTCGGAACGAAGGTATACCGTGCCGTCCAAGCCGATCGCTGGGGTGACCGCGATCATGCCGCCCGTCTGAAATTTCCACCGCAATTCCCCCGCAACAGGCGCGCGCACCGTGAGTTCCGCAGGCGCGCTCGTCACCACCGCCGCGGGTGCGTTACTCACCACCACCGAGTATTGACCCACATCGTCAGGCCTCAGATCGACAATTTGTAGAACGGAGCACAGCACGCCCAAGAACCGCCCCCCTTCCACCAAGTCGATACCGTCCTTTCGCCACTGGTAAGCCAAGGGCTTGGTCCCACCAGCGACGACGCCAAAGCGCACCTGAGCCCCGCGGGTCCCCTCGGCAGGCGCTGGCTGTGAGAGGATGACGGCGGAGCCGTCCACCACGAACCGCCCCGTGTGTCGCAGGTCTCGACCGCGCATTGGCCACGGGCTATTCGCCAAAGGAGCGGTCCCAGCAAGCGCGTACACCGTCCCATCCTCTCCGCCGATGAAGACGCTGCCATCAGCTCCGATGGCTGGGGATGAACGAAAACCGTATTTTGACGGTTTGACTTCCCATTTCCTTGAGCCGGTGGCGGCATCGAGGGCGTACAGGGTTGTCGTGCTCCCGACGTAGATGGTTCCATCAGCCGCAACTGCCGGGGAGCCGAAGGCGAACCCACCGTCCGCGGCAAATTCCCACTTCTTCAGGCCGGTGGTCCCATCCACCGCGTAGACTCTCTGGTCGCCTGACCCGAAGTACACCGTGCCGTCCGACGCAATCGCAGGGGAGCATGAGATCGAGTCGCCCGTCTCAACTTCCCACTTCTTGGTTCCAAGCGCCCCGTCCAGCGCGTACAGCTTGCTGTCAAGCGATCCTGCGTAGACCATGCCGTCCATTCCGATCGTCGGCGGGCCGTTGATGGTATCCCCAGTCAAGAACTCCCATTTCTCGTGTCCGTCGGCGCCGTCTAACGCGTATACCTTGCCGTCACGGCTGCCGATGTAGATTGTGCCATCCGCCCCGACTACCGGGGAAGATCCCAGGTAGTCGTCCGCCTTGAATTCCCATCTCTTGACGCCCGTGCTCCCGTCCAACGCGTAGAGGCTAAAATGATAACCGGAAGAGTCCGAGGATCCGATGTAGACGGTTCCATCGTCGGCTAGAGCTGGCGAGGTCTTATTCCCTCGGTAAGGTGGAGCAAACTCCCACTTTTTGACTCCACTCGCACTGTCAAGAGCGTAAATTGGGCCTTTGTCCGATGCGAAATAGACCATTCCATCCACGCTGAGTGCCGGTGCTGCGGTGATCGGCCCAGTGGTGGTAAATTGCCATTTCTTAGCCCCCGTCGGGCCATCCAGGGCATAGCCGTTCTTGTCGGACGAACCGATATAGACGGTCCCGTCGGGCCCGACGGCTGGGCTGGACTCGATCCCGCCTCCGGTGACATACTCCCACAGCTTATCTCCCGGCGCCGCGAAGGCGCTGAGGTTGATCGCGAGAGCAAAAAGAGTGAGAACCGGTGCCAAACGAGATCGACCTGGATCGTCCCAACGTCCTTCGTGCCCAGCCAATGCCTCGGATGCTGGGACGCTGGTTTGCGGCCCGTGACGCTTCGGCGGTTGAGGTTGGATAGGGGTGGGAGTGAGACACTCCCGCGTTCGTGGAGGATTGTTATCGTCGTTCATGGGGTTTCTTAGCGCGATCTGCTCTTCCGCAGCGCCCGCTTGGCATCCTCTGTGCGAGCGCCTGGGCGGGGTGATGGTTTCGTCCCGCGCCGCGGGCACCAACGTGCTGCTAACTCGTTCGCGATCATTACGGGCTTAAAAGGGAAACCCACCCGAAGGTTACAGGTCCGCGACGACTTTCCCGGCGGGACCATGAAATTGGTTTTTTTCGCTGGGGCGCCAAGGGGGCACCATCCTTGTCGCTTTCCCCTTCTCACGCGACCTGTCTTCGTCGTAGGCTCCGTTGGTGAGCAACGAAGGCATTAGAAGCGAGGGTCAAGGCCCGGCTCCCCCATTGTTCATGACAACCCATTGGAGCATGGTGGGGCGTGCCCGGGATAAGTCGGAAGCGTCCCTAAATGCCCTGTTCCAGAGCTACCGAACCCCGCTCGTGGTCTGGCTCCGAGCACGCCATTACTCCCCGGAAGATGCCGAGGATCTTGTGCAAGGCCTCTTCGCGGGTCTGCTCCGACATGACTTCCTCGTCGGGGTGAGTCGAGAGAAAGGCAAATTCCGCACCTTCCTCCTCACCTCGCTCAAGCATCATCTGAGCGACGCGCGTGACAAGGAGAACGCGCTAAAGCGTGGTCGCGGCCAGACTCCGGCCTCGCTCCAGGAAACCGACGAGGACGGCCAGGTCCGCCACGATCCGGCTGGGTCTGACCCGGCACCGGACCTGGAATACGATCGCGCCTGGGCTCGGGCGCTGCTGGTGAATTCCCTGCGCGAATTGGAGGCCGAGTGCGCGCGCACTGGCCATGAAGAACTCTGTACGGCTCTGGAGCCTGCGCTGTTTGCCGATGACACTGCCTCCCCGTACGGGGAGATCGGCGAGCGGTTGGCTATGAGCGAAGGGTCGGTGAAGGTCGCCGCCCACCGCATTCGGGCCCGGCTCAAGGGGATCATTCGGGAGAGTATCCTCCAGACGGTGGACACCGAAGAGGATCTGGGGGATGAACTCCGTTACCTAGCCAGCCTGTTCGGGAAGTAGCCGGACTGCTGTAACCTGCCGGCGCTTTCCCCTTTTAACCTGCTGATGAGCCAGAGCGAATCACCGGCTAACCTCTGTCCGCGGTGCAGGGCGGAACTCCCGGCGGACGCGCTAAGGGCCGTGTGCCCCCGGTGCGCACTGGGGGAGGCCTTGGCTTCGTCCTCCGAGGAGCGCGAGACTCAGTTCCTCTCCCTCCACGACATTCCGGCGCCGGGGCAGAAGGTACCCTACATCGGCGACTACGAACCGCTCGAAGTCATTGCCCGGGGCGGCATGGGGGTGGTCTATAAGGCCCGCCAGTGCACGCTAAACCGGACCGTAGCGCTCAAAATGCTGCTGGGTGGCGCACACGCCGGCGATGATTTCAAGCACCGCTTCCGGCGGGAAGCCGAAACCGCCGCCAAGCTGCAGCACCCGAACATCGTCCCCATCTACGAAGTGGGAGAGCACGATGGGCAGCCTTACTTTGCGATGGAATACGTGGCGGGCGAGACGCTCGCTCAGAAGGTCCAGGACCACCCGCTGCCAGCCGACGAAGCGGCGAGTTATGTGAGGGCGGTAGCCGAAGCGGTCCACTATGCACATGGGCAGGGAGTTCTCCACCGGGACTTGAAGCCCTCGAACATCCTGGTAGGCGTTGACGACCGGCCAAGGGTGACGGATTTCGGACTGGCCAGGCAGGAGGAGTCGGCTTCGGACCTGACAATGAGCGGGCAGGCACTGGGAACCCCCGGGTATCTTCCCCCGGAGCAGGCGTCAGGCAGGCGAGGCGATGTGGGGCCTGCAAGTGACGTATATGGCCTCGGAGCGGTGCTCTATCACCTGCTGACCGGGCGTCCGCCATTTGTAACCAACTCCGTGGCGGAAACGCTCGAGCAGGTGCGCCACGCAGAGCCGGCTTCACCACGGCAGTTAAACCCGGCAGTGCCAAAGGATTTGCAGACGATCTGCCTGAAATGCCTCGAGAAAGAGACCGCGCGGCGCTATGGAAGTGCGAAAGAATTGTCCGCGGAGTTGGGGCGATTCCGGGCCGGGGAACCGATCCTGGCAAGGCCTCCGGGCTCCGTTGGGCGAGCATGGAAATGGGCCCAACGCCGGCCGGTACCGGCCCTGCTCAGTCTCGCCCTCGCGCTTGCGGTCTTGGGGGGCTGCGTTGGGGTGACCTTCCAGTGGAGGAAAGCACAAGCCGCCGCTGTGGGCTTGAAGAGGGCCTACGCGGCCATGGATGAGGCCCTCGCGCGCGCGGACATGCAGATAAGCGAGGGCCTATTCCAGAAAGGCGACGATGCCTATGCCGTCGCCTTCCTGGGGAGGCTGCTGAGGCAACACCCACGCAACGATGCTGCGGCAAGTCGTCTTGCTGCCGCGCTCGCCGAGCCAGCGATCGCGGGGCCTCTGCGGGAATACGGCGGGTTTGCGAACCTCGCTATCGCGGCGGCCTTTTCTCGCGATGGAAAGCGGATCGTCGTTGCTTCTGGTGACTCAACGGCCCGGATGTTCGACGTCGGATCGGGGGTCACTCTCGCGACATTCACCAACCACACGGACACCCTGTGGGGAGTCGATTTCAGTCCAGACGGCACCCGCGTAGTGACGGCGTCCTCCGACGGAACGGCCCGCATTTGGAGCGCCTCCACCGGGGCACAGATCGCCTCTCCTCTCCAGCACACCAATGCGGCCCGGACGGGCAGCGCTCAGTGGGTTACCTGCGCGCGATTCAGCCCGGATGGGCGCACCGTGTACACGGCCTCCGAGGATGGTACAGCGCGTGTGTGGGACGCCCTGACCGCAAAGCCCATCTCGGAATGGCTCGTGCACGACGCAGCCTTAAGGTCGGGTGGGTTCAGCTCCGATGGATCGCGTGTTTTGACCGCTTGCTGGGCTGGCTACGCGCAGGTTTGGGATTGGCAGTCGGGAAAGCCGCTCAACGGCCGCCTGCAACACGGCCCCGGCGGGGCAGCCGTGAAGTGGGCCGAGTTCAGCCCGGACGGACGACTTGTCGCGTCAGCCTGTGACGACCACACCGTGCGGATCTGGGATGTAGAGAGTGGCATGCAGACCCACCCGTCATTCCTTCACGAGGATATGGCCGTCGTGGTCTGTTTTAGCCCGGAGAACGGACGCGTCGCCGTGGGCACTGAGGACGGGGCGGTCGCAATTTGGGAAATCCAGAGCGCCAGGCGTATTTCGGGTGCGATGCGGCATGCGGGTCGAATTAACCACGTCGAATTTAGCGGAGATGGTCTCCTTCTGGCCACTGCGGGAGACGATCACACAGCCCGTTTGTGGGATGGCCACACGGGGTCTCCCCTAGCGACGTTCCGGCATTCTACTACCGTCAAGCAGGCCCGACTGAGCCCCGAGGGACGCTATCTGCTAAGCGTTTCGGGCGAAGAGGCAACCGGCGAGGGGCTTGCGCGTCTCTGGGACATCGGCCTGTTCTTCCCAAGGTCCGTCGACCTTCATCACGGGCGGCCGGTGGGGCATGCCGCTTTTGGCCAGGGAGGCGATCAGTTGGCCACCGGCTCGGGAGGCGGGACCGTGAGCGTGTGGAGTCTGCTGGACGGCAGTGCGCTGCGGGCTCCCTTGTCCGTTACCGATGGGACCGAGCCTGTCTCGTCATTGCTGTTTTCGCGTGATTGCCGGGAACTACTGGGCCTTTCGGCTTCCGGTCGCCTGAGCATCTGGCGATCCGACCAGGCCGAACCGCGGCTACGAATCTTGTATCCCGACTGGATTTGCTCGGCATCGTACAGTCCAGACGGAACCAGACTGGTGACCGGTTCTCGAGACGGAGTCGCAGGAATATACTCCACCGCAAACGGTGTGTTGCTGGTAACGAACCTGGAGCCGCACCCCGGCTGGGTGCTGGGCGCGAAGTTCAGCCCGGACGGAAGTCGCTTCGTCACGTTCTCTACGGACGGATCCGCGCGGGTATGGGATGCGAACAACGGCCGCCCCGTCACCAATCCGCTCCGACACAATACCGCGGTGAACGTAGCGACGTTCGATCCCAGGGGCAAACTCGTTGCCAGCGGATCTGCGGATGCAACTTCCCGCATCTGGGATGCGGCTACCGGGGAGTTGCTCTCGACCATGCACCATGCCGGCCCCGTTGTCTGCGTCTCATTCGACGGACGGGCAGAACGCCTAGCAACGGCCTCCTGGGACCACGCTGCTCGCATCTGGGATGTTGCCACCGGGAGGCTTCGAACGCCACCATTCCAGCATCGGGACCGCGTGACCGCGGTTCACTTCAGCCCGGACGACCGTTGGGTTGTCACCGCGTCTGCTGATCACACGGCACGCGTTTGGGAGGCTAGTACCGGGCTCCCTGTGACAGCACTTCTGCAACACGCGGGGACGGTCAACGAGGCGCAGTTCAGCCCCGATGGGCAGCGTCTGGTCACCATCTCGGACGATAGCACCGCCCGTGTCTGGGAGTTGCCTCCGCGTGCCGGGATTGGCGCCGAGTTCTTGACCCAGCTTGCGGACGCGACCACGGCGCTGAGACTCGAGGAGGACGACTCCATCCGCGCCATCCCATTCTCCAAAGTCCAACTGCTCCGCTCCAACCTTCTCAGCGCCCCCGACTCCGAGGCGCGACGACGCTTCGCTGGCTGGGTCCTGGCTGAACGGGCTCGACGTACCGTAACTCCGACCTCGGCCTTGGCGATTCCTGAGTTCGTAAGGCGTCTCTTAACACAGGATGGCCGTGGTTCGGCGGAACTGGCCGTTCGAATGGAGCCGACGAACCCGCTCGCTCTATCGAGACTCGCGGCGGCCACCGCGACCGACACCAAGAATCCCCTGCGTGCTGGTGAAGCCGCCATGTACCTCGGCCGTGCGGTTGGCTTTGGTCTCGATGTGGGGGAGGCAGATCGTGTGCGTGCCATCCTCGCCGAGTTGGCGGGTACGCCACCGTGAAGAGCGAGCTGCGTTCGTCGGGCCGACGGAGGCGGTGAAGCTTCCGACGATTTTCTCGGTAGAGGCGGCCGCAACGCGGCTCTTCCTCCTTCGGTTGCCGGCCCAGGCGACCCGGCGGCTCAGGGCAAAAGAGGAGGAGACGAGGAACGAGGAGCAGAAGAAGTGGTAATCGAACTTCAGAAGCCGCCCCGGGGGCAGTCGGTCGACGGCTCCCCCGATTGACCCTTTTGGTCCCATCTGAACATGTGCCCGAGGTCGTCCAGAAGCGAGTAGGCCACTGGCGTCACCACCAGGGTCAACAGCAGGCAGAGCGCCTGCCCGCCGATCACCACCACGGCCACCGCGCGGCGTTCCTCCGCGCCCGGTCCCGTCCCCAGGGCCATCGGCAACATGCCGGCAATGAGCGTCAGAGTCGTCATAAGGATGGGGCGAAGCCGCTCGCGATTCCCCTGGACAATCGCCGCCGCGCGCTCGACCCCTGCGGCGCGTAGCTTGTTCATGTGATCGATCTGGAGAATCGCGTTCTTCTTCACGACCCCGAAGAGGACGAGCAGGCCCAGCGCCGAGTAGAGGTTGATCGTTTGGTTGGCCGCCAGCAACGAGATGAAGGCGAACGGAACGGACAGGGGCAGGGAAAGCAGGATGGTGAACGGATGGATAAGACTCTCAAATTGCGACGCAAGGATGATGTACATCAGAATCACCGACAGTCCGAATGCCCAGAGAAATTGTCGAAACGTGGTTTCCAGCTCACGGGCGCGCCCGGACACTCGGGCTGAATAACCGGTGGCGAGGCCCATCCGATCCACCTCCGCGCGCAGGACGGCGAGACGGTCCGCCTGGGCGAAACCGGGGGCCACAGCGGCGCGCAAGCTGACCTGGCGCTGTCTGTCCAGGCGGTCGATCCGCGACGCAGCTTGTGTCGGCACAAGCTTCACGACGTTGTCGAGGCGGGCCAGGCCGCCTCCCTGCCGGGGTACAAAGAGCCGCGCGATGGTGTCGGGCGTGTCGCGATCCCGTTCCTTCAAGCGAACCTGGACATCGTAGTCCTCGTTCATGCTCTCATCTCGGAAACGAGTGACGCGCAAGTCCCCCCCCACCATGATGCGCAAAGCGTCGGCGATATCCGCCGTGTCCACGCCCAGGTTGGCGGCGCGCTCGCGGTCGATCCGGACCTGGAGTTCGGGCTTGTCGAGCTTCAGGGTGGTGTCTGCATCCAAGAGGCCCAGGGCCGGGGCGTTGGTGCGAAGATGCTCGGCGTATCCGTTCAGGACGTCGAGATCGGGGCCGAGCAAGGCGAAGTCGATGTCAGACCCGGGCCCACCGCCAACGAAGGTTTGCGGATTGCGAATGACTACGCGCACGTCGGGCAATGCGCGGAGCCGGCGCCGAATCTCCTGCTGGACGTCGCGCTGGGTGAAATTACCTTGCCAGGCGCGCCACGGCGGCCAGCTCAGTAGCCGGCCCCAACGGAACGTGCGCTCGTCATGCGGGGTCAGGCGCACGTAGAAGTTGGCGCTGTTGACGCTGCCCAGGAAGCTGCTCCCCGCCGTTGTCAACACCGTGCGCAGCCCGGGGATCGAGTGAAGCACCTCTTCCACCCGAAGGGAAACGTCGTTGATCGCGGCCACGCTGGTTCCCTCCGGCGCGGTGACCCTCACATCGAACTCCCCTTCGTCCACGTTGGTGGGCAGATACTCCTGGCGCACCATCCGGTAGAGCGGCACCGAGGACGCGACGACTAACAAGGCGAGCGCGGCGACCAACCAACGGCGGCGCATGGCCGAGGTCAACACACGGGTGTAGCCTCGATCAATCCGGCCGTAGAAGCCTCCGCGCGACCGCGCTCCCGTTCCCCCGCCCGCGGTGTTTTCGCCTGTCACCCGCAGGAGCCGGGCACTCATCATGGGCGTGAGCGTGAAGGAGACCAGCAAACTGACGAGCACCGCCACCGCCGCGGTCATGCCGAACTGGTAGAGGAACCGCCCGGAGATGCTCGCCATGAACGACACCGGCCCAAAGATCACCACCAGGCTGAAAGTGGTGGCCATGACCGCCAGGCCGATTTCCGCGGTGGCAGCCCGGGCGGCTTCAAACGGGCCCATCTTCTTCTCCTCGATGAACCGGAAGATATTTTCGAGCACGACGATGGCGTCGTCGATCACGATCCCGACCATCAACACCAACGCGAGCATCGTCACACTGTTGAGGGTGAAGTGGAGTGCCTTCATCATGCCGAAGGATGCGATCACCGAAGTGGGAATGGCCACCGCCGCGAT
>ORMF012122789.1_pt1 | contig 18866 bp, 17 predicted proteins | sample 1779871 | NCBI WGS metagenome assembly ORMF01 (sample SAMEA104232316, study PRJEB22302) | groundwater metagenome | biome: forest; feature: aquifer; material: groundwater | place: USA | collected 2011-08-07 | depth 5.4 m | reverse complement strand
TTGTTCTTTTGACTGTTACCGAGCTTACAGGCAATAACACTCTTAAAGTAATTACAGGTTACGAAGGAATGTTATGCGGTGCCATTGCCATTTTTGATGCACTTTATCAGATGATAAAAACACACTTGACTGAAAATAAAGCGTAAGAATTCGGTTCTAATCTTATTTTTGCGATTTTATTGTGAATTCTTTATGAAGGATCGCATGATTGCGCATGTTTTTCCACTCATATTCTAACTTATCTGTAAAAGATTTAACTAGATGTATTCCGAAACCGCCTTTTGAGAGGTTATGCTCTGTGTCATTTAAATTAGGCGGTTTAACTGTGAGGATATTAAACTGCATGCCGTCATCAATTATTCGAAGAATAACTTTGTTTTCAGCTTCATTAATTTCTAATTCAAGGGTAATATTTCCAGGTTTTTTTTCCTTATAACCGTAGCTGATAATATTTACAATTAATTCTTCTGCAGCAAGTACAAAATAATTTAATTCTTCATCGCTGACCTTTAATTTTTGCAATCTAGTTGATATAAACTGAAGCATTTCATCCATATTGGGAATGGTTGCTTGTTTTGTTAAAGTGTCCCTTCGCATTGCTTTATCCCCCTTCAAATTAATAATTAGTAAAAATATATCTTTTATAGGGAAATAAATCCATAATTAATTAGAGTTTATGAATATTTTTTAATTTTGAATTAAGCCTAGATGCCTGTAGAAGAAATGCTTCAAGATTTGCCTCTATATGTTGTGGAAATGGAGCACCATCTGTTTCTATTGACAAAAAAGGCAAAGATGAATCAAGATCTAAAAGTTCATTTTTAGTAAAATGAGATGAAGCTCTTAACTTTCCATCTAAAGTCATTTCTTTTTTTAATATCGATTCTGCAAGGCGCGAAGGCATACAGCCAAAAGGACCTATCGATATTACTCCGCATGAACGTTCAAGTATTTCGTGCATAGCCAAACCAACCGTTAAAACTGCCTCACCTAAAAGATGTTCACTTATCAAATGTTTTGAAGCATTAATTGTTTCTTCAACACTGTTCAATTTAAATGAATATAAATCAGATTCAGCCATTTTTAATTTTATTTTTTTTTCAATTTTATCCTGAATATATGTCCCTATGGTAAGTCCCAATTTAGGAAGGCGTTTCATTGGTGACTCAAACTCTTTTTTGATAACATAACAACAATAGTTAGCCCACTCACTTATAGGAGCTACGTGCGCACAAAATCCACTCTCTTCAAGATAGCTGATAAGTCTTCCTCTTGAAAATTCATCACTTCTAACATATATCTCTCCAACAATTGTGATTATTGGGACGTCTTTTGGGTTTTTAGCTAAAGGTATGGCTTTTAATTTTTTAACTACTGAATTTAAAATATAAGAAAACTTAGTACTACTTTTCCCTTCAATTTTTTTAATAATTCTATTCCAACATGAGTTAAAAACTCTCATAGCATACTCTTTGTCCTGAGCCGTAATTCTCAGCATATTTCTTATATCTGCAAAAACATCTGCCACAACAAGCCCACGCCAGGCATTAATGACAAAATCCTGACCCAAAATTTTATAGACATTATCATTATCGTTGAAAGTAAGAAGGGCACAGTTTTCTATTTTGTATTTGTCAATTAAATTATTAAACGCAACATGGTACTGACCGAATCGGCATGGACCATCTGCTTTTCCCATAAGAAACAGTGTGATTTTATTTGGATCTTTATGCTTTTGCAGATAATCCATAAAAAGACCAGTAGTTAAAATGTACGGAAGGCACTCTTTGCACGAAGAGTTTTTTTTGCCAAGCAACATGGAATCATTATCTGATTGAGGAAGAAGCTGGGCATTAATTCCACGTTTTCTAAATGCGGCTGCACTTGATTCTGATGCCAATAATCCCATCGGCGGTATTAAAAGCACTACATTTTCACTGTTAAATAGAGGATATTTTTCATTATATGACGAAATAACGTATGGTGTTTTACCAAGCACGGCTTTTGCCTTTGTGAAAGGTAAATCGTCGTGCTTGAAAAGTTTATTTTGGTTTTTAAAAAATGTCTGCATTATGTCAATCGCAGCCTCAATTCTTGTATCAACTCCAGCATCTGCCGTGTGTTGATCAAGCTCTATCGTCAAAGAAGGCTTCTGCCCCATTATTTTTCGAAAATAATCAAGCACAAATGAATCTGGGCCACACGAAAAATTAGTTATAAAAAAAGCGAAGAGATTTTTTCTTTTTCTAACAAATTCAGCCGCTGCAAGAATTTTTTTCCCCATTCCCCAATACATATTATCAGTTTCTATTTCTTCAAAAGGAAGCATGTCGTACGGCAAAACCATGTGATTTCTGGTTAGCACTTTGTGCGGAATATTCATGTTCATGTCTGAAGTTAATGAGTTGTATGGTCTTCCGAATATTACAATTCCAAAGGTTTCAGAATTATTATCAAGTTGCGTTAAAAGTTCTTTCACATGATCTTTGACTTTTTTTTCAACCTCATTTTGAGTGGCAATTGCATTAAACCATTCATTTTCTATTTTGTTTTTAGAGAAGTCTTTAAATATTGCTAGTTTAAGAAGTTGAGGAGGTAGTTCTTCTTTTGCGTTTGAAAGCCTTAAAACTGGAGTAATTAATTTTATGTTGTTTTCTTTTATTATATTTCTGTATGTTGCTTTAAGATAATATGGTTCACCTTGAACAAAAACACATGTCTTACCTTTATCCTTTGAAGAAGGTGATGGTATGGTTATTATTTGTGGAAGAAATATATAATCGGTTTTTTTGTTTAAAATATTATAAAAAAGCGAATGACTTACCTCAACAGGGAAGCAAAATGGAGCCTCAGGCTTTTCCCTATCCGCAGCATTGTAACTATCAGATATTACGACTTTGAATCCAAGATTTTGAAAAAAACTTGAAAAAAGTGGCATGTACGAATGCATGAGGAATGATTTTAAAATCCCTATTGTTTTGCCTGTATTCGGAATGTGATTTTCTTTTGGGTAAAAATTTGATATATTTTGCTCACGATATGCGACAAGATTGTATTCAGAAAGTGCACTTGTTGTGCCTAGTCTTAAATTGTAGTAAAGATTGCATGCTCCTCCAAACGGATATATGTCTCCTTCTATTTTTATGCGTGATATTGAACATTTTCTATCGCATTTGTCTTTTCCACCTAAACATATAAATGGTGAACCGTATTCCATTTTTCTATTTATAAGAAGGTCAAGCGAATAATTTTGTTTAGATAATGTCTTTACCGATATTTTTTTTGAAACTTCTATTGCTACTCCCAACGCTCCCATGAGTCCAGCATTTTCGGGTACAATTATTTCACTGTTTAATAAGGAAGCCATAGCATATGGGACGGCTTTGTTATAACACACACCGCCCTGCATAAAAATTTTTTTGCCAATCGGTCTTGCTCCCTTTACTCTGTTTACATAATTCATGCAAACAGAATAAACCAACCCTGCAAGTATATCGTTTTTAGTAAAACCTTCCTGTATTGCTTTTGTAATATCGCTGGCAATAAATGCAGAACATTGATCTGAAAAATTTAGCGGGTTTTCTGCTGAAAGCGCATAATCTGCAATTTCAGTAGTTGCAACATTTAACGATTCTCCTGCCGACTCTTCTAAAAATGATCCTGTTCCTGCGCTACATGCTTCATTCATTGCATAGTCAGTAGGGATGCCGTTGACAAGATAAGTATATTTTGCATCTTGTCCTCCGATTTCAAATATTGTATCTACATCTTTATCATAAAATGCTGCTGCTGTCGCATGTGCAATTATTTCATTAATTACATCTTTTGTTAACGAATGAAGCGCAGCTATCTGTCGTCCTGAACCTGTCACTCCAAGACCTATAATTTTATAATTTACGTTTTCTGTCTTTGCTTTTATTGCCTTATAGCATTCAATAGAAGCTTCTATTGGATTGCCGTTTGTCCTTAAATAAACAGATGTAAGTATCTCATTTGTGCGATATCTTGCAAGAACAGCTTTAGTTGTAGTTGAACCTACGTCTAATCCCAATACAGTTTCGTCGTTTTCTTTTATTTGTGAAGCGACGGATCCTTTAAATTTTACCAAATCTGCTGATTTATTCAGTTGTTCCAAATGAGAAAAAGACTTTAATAAATCAGTGTTGATTTTAAGATTCTTTAAATTATTTTCAGCGAAGATTGAACTAAAACCTGCAACAGCCGCACCGTAAGCTTCAAATGAAAATGCTACTTTTTCAGGAATTATTACATTTGAGTATCTTTTTTTTATAATGTCAATTAGAAGCGTATTATTGGTGCCTCCACCGATTAGCATTATGTTGGAATCTGCCAGTTCTTTAATCAATTCGTCAATTTTATCAGCTATCATGACGCATAGCCCTGACAATAAATTCGGTTTTGGGATTCCTTTATTTAATGCGTGCGTACAGTCGCTTTTACAAAAAACACTGCACCTTCCTGCAACCTTATAAATTTCATCTGTATATTTAAATGTGTTAATGTCTTCAATATTTATATTCATCCTTTTAAGCTGCTGCATGAAAAATTCGCCAGTACCTGATGCACATTTATTTCCAGTATGAACAGATTGAATTGCCCCATTTGAAGACATTTTATATACGAAAATATTATTAGCACCTAAACTAACTATTATTTTGGGCTTTTCTTCTTTTTTATAGCATGAAAGTGCATATTCAATAGCCTCAGGTTCAGAAATCGAAAATATACCGATATCCTTTCTATAACCTCTTCCTGTTACAACTATCCTGTCGGCGCTTTTTATCTCATCTGTCAATAATAGAGACAGCAATACCTCTTTAGGGTTCCCCTTGTGAAAAATGGAGTCAGTTTTAAAAATTAAAAAATCATTATTAATTTCTTTTTGCAATACAACATATTGTACTGATGAGCTGCCTATGCATATTCCAGCTGATTTCATAATTTGCACCTAGATGTATTTAAATCTTAAATTTTTTTATCAAGCTTATATATTGGTTTCGTTAAAAATACTATACCCATAACTAATTGGTTTTAAAAAACTATTTTTAATGGATGAAAAAGTCTGCAATAATAATATATGAATATGACACTTTTAAAATATCATATTACATCTTTCACAAATAAACTTTTTCAAGATGAGTTACATAAATTATAAATACCAACTGTTTATAATACATAAACAATCGGATAGAATTATAAAAAAGTTAGGTCTGTTATTGTTAATAATTCTTACAAAAAGTAACACTACAATGAAAGTGGTGAATTTTTATGATTAAAGTTTTTTCTATTCTTATCTTTTCTCTGTTTGCTATTGTTGGGTGTCACACATTTAAACCAGCACCAATTTCATCTATAAATTTTGGTGTACGCTCTGTCTCTCATGAAAATAATCTTGTGAAAATAACAGTAGCTGTACCAGATGACAAGGAATCCGAAATGCTTTTCGACGTTCCTTTGTACGATTACGATATACAACCTGTTTGGATTCAGATTGAAAACAAAGGAGAAAATGGGATTTGGTTTCTTCCATTGGATATAGATTCCAATTACTTTTCACCATTTGAAGCTTCTTACAAGTTTAATTCATTTTTTGATACTAACTACAACGAAGAGATAAATAACTACTTCAAAACAGAAGAAGTGAAGTACTTTATTCCTGCAAAAAGTACTGTTTCAGGATACGTTTATACGAATCTGGACAAAGGTTATAAATATGTTCCTGTTACTCTTATCGCCGATAAAGAGTATAACAGATATATTTTCACAATCGATGTAGGTGAGATTTCACCCGATTATAAAAGTGTAGCTTTTAAGTCACTTTATTCTCAATCTGAAATAAAAAACCTCTCCCTGGAACAATTACGAAGCTTTATAAAAAATTTTCATTCTAACAGTACAGATTCTTCAGGAAAAGTTGATGGCGATCCAATAAATTTAGTGTTTATTGGAAACAGTGATGAAATTTTGGCTGCGTTTAAGGCTTGTGGCTGGAATGAAACTGAAATTATTGATTTTAATACTTCTTTAAAAACAGTTTTTTCCTTTCTATTTAATACCGAGTATAAATATATGCCGATTAGTCCATTGTATGTATACGGCAGAGAACAAGATGCTGGCCTTCAAAAAGACAGAGATACCGTTAATGCTAGGAATCACATACGGCTTTGGTTAACACCGATGAAGTATGATGGAAAGCCAATCCTAATTGGTCAAATCAGCAGAGATGTAGGAGTAAAAATGACAACTAAATTACCATTTGTAACACATAAAATTGACCCTGATATTGACGGTGCAAGAAATTATCTTCTCCAAGATCTATTGAGAACACAGACTATAAGTGCATTTGGCTTTATAGAAGGAAAAGGCTTCACCTCAAATGAAAAACCTATGTACAACTTAGGAGGTGATCCTTATTATACTGACGGTCATATCCTTGTCGTCATTTTTTCTGAAAAACCTGTGTCTTTAAAAGACGTTCACATATTGTGGAGGGAAAAATTAAGCAAAACAAGCCTAATTAATAATTAATTCGCCACAGCATAAATTATAAAAATTTATGAACTTCGCTCTCTTTTTTGTCATTAAAATAATAAATATTTTTGACTATTCCATAATCTCATCTACATTCTCTGTGGTCTACATTAATATTAACCAAGGGGATACTAAAATGACAAAAAAAATGACAGTAAGCTTAATTTCAATAGCAATCATAGCGTTTCTGCTGACATTCATTACTGGAGCAATAAATACAGTACCGTATACCGGTGTAAGAGATTTCGCCGTCCAACAATTTCATTCTACTGACGCAGCGATAGGTTACTCATTCGCATTATTTCAAGTAGGATACTTTGTAGGAGTAGTGCTTAACGGTTTGCTTTTTAAAATATTAAAAACAAAATTGGAAATATTTATCACAATGGCAATATATGTAATTGTCAGCCTATTCCTCTATGCTATTTCCTCTAACTTTGAACTCTCTGTCATGCTTTTAATCATGGGATTTGGTATCGGTATGGCATATACTATCCCAAACTACCTAATAGTAAACTCATTTGAAGGACGAACACGTTCATCAATACTTAACATAGGCGACTTTTTTTTCAGCGTTGGTTCTTTTGTAATACCTGTAGTTGCAGCATTTGTTTTTGCACATAATTTAAGCTGGCAGCTTGTATATGCTTCTTTATTTGTGGCATTTGCAGTAATTATAGTTTTAACCTGCTTCTCAAAATTTCCAAAAACAGGAAGAGAATTAAAACTTGAACAAAACAATAAAATTATCGCTTATTCTAAGTGGAATAAAAATATATACTTAATGCTTGTAATGGTTTTCTTTTATCTAGTTTCATATATGGGCTTTAATTATTGGACATTTAACGATATGACAGTCAATTTTCATTCGTCAATCCCTGAAGCAACATCTGGAATAATGTATTTTTGGATCTTCTATGCGGTAGGCTGTGCAATATCAAGCGTAGCGTTAAAATTTGTAAGGATTCATAAATACTTAATTGGCTCTTTCATCCTTACCATAATAGCATTCATACTCATTTTAAATGCAGGTTCTGCTGCAACTTTTTGTATCTACATCTCTATCCTAGGATTAGGATGTGCTACTATATTTAGTTCATCTCTTTCATATACTACACTATTAATAAAAAAACCTTCTCCTATGCTCATATCTACATTTATTGCAGTATGTACGATTGGCTCTATTGTAGCACAATTTGGAACAAGCTACATTCAAGAAGTTTATGGATTAAATGCTGTAACTATTGTAAGTCTAGTTGTCATGATTATTTCAACCTTGCTCTTTATTTCAGTAGCGTTGAACAAAAAAAATAATCCTGCTTAAATGTTTTTTAATGGTTAAGTTTATATAAAATTTGAATTTTCCAAGATTTGATGTTTGTTAATGTTAACAAACATCAAGGAATTTTATGGAATTCACGGCAAAGCAACAAAAAATAATAGATGTGTCAATATCTTTAATTGCCGAAAAAGGGATACAAAATTTAACTATTAAAAATATTGCACAGGCAATAGGAACTTCTGAACCTGCTGTATACAGGCATTTTGAAAACAAATTTGACATCATAATGTGCATACTAGAATCATTTGATTTTGATGCAAACAGCGTACTTTCAAATAAAACTAGTACAGGCGCGCTGGAAAACATACGCACATTTCTCTTTGACAGATACAAAAGATGCTCCGACAAACCCAATATAGCAAAAGTATTGTTTTCTGAAGAATATTTTCAAAATGACGAATTACTTTCAAAAAAAATTTTAAATATTATGCATAACCATAAAGGACAGATAGATGCCATCATATTAGAAGGACAAAAAACTGGCGAAATAAGAAGAGACATAGATCCTAAATCTATTTTTAGAATAATTTTTGGTTCTGCCAGACTATTAATCAAGCAATGGGCACTAAGCAATTACTCCTTTAACTTACTAGAAGAAGGCTCAATGTTATGGGAGGCTCAAAGTAAAATATTAACTAAATAATTTAATCGCAAATAATAGCTTACAAACAGTAAATACATGAGGTTTAGAATGTTGTTTTTCAAAAAAAAAGAAATAAAAGCAAAATCCCAAAATAATGAAAATTCATCAGCACATAATAAAATGTTTTGCTATCAATGTCAGGAAGCAAATAAAAATGAAGCCTGTAAAACCATTGGAACATGCGGCAAAAAACCAGAAACAGCAAATTTGCAAGATCTTTTAATATATGCCCTTAAAGGTGTTGCATGTTCATTAACCGAAGGAGATATGGTAACGAATCCAGAGATAGGTAGATTTATTGCAGATTCATTATTTGTGACCATAACTAATGCCAATTTCAATGACGATGCTATTTCAGATAGAATCACTAAGGCCCTTTCAATTAGAGATAATCTCAAAATAACAAATGCAGATAAAGTTAAAGATACAGCATCTGATCGCATGGTTTGGACAGGAACACCAGCCACATATCATCTAAAAGCACAAAATGTAGGCATTGAAAACTGCAAAAATGAAGATGTTCGTTCATTGCGTGAGCTTCTCATTTACGGCGCAAAAGGTATTGCTGCATACGCTCATCATGCGTCAGTTTTAGGCAAAGAAGATTCTCTAATATACACATTCCTTGTTGATGCTTTAGTTTCAACAACCAAAGACTTATCTCAAACTGAAATGGTAGAGATGGTGCTCAAAGCAGGTGAAATAGCAGTCACAACTATGGCTCTTTTAGATTCTGCAAATACTGAAGCTTATGGCAGCCCTGAAATAACTAAAGTTAATTTAGGTGTAAGAAACAACCCAGGAATTTTAATATCAGGTCATGACTTGAAAGATCTTGAAGATCTTCTGAAACAAACAGATGGCACAGGAGTCGATGTATATACTCATAGTGAAATGCTGCCTGCTCATTATTATCCTGAATTTAAAAAATACAAACATCTAGTTGGAAATTATGGCGGAGCATGGCATAAACAGGACGAGGACTTTGAAAAGTTCAATGGTCCAATCATAATGACAACTAATTGCATTACGCCTCCAAAAGATTCATATAAAAATAAACTCTTTACTACAGGTTCCGCAGGATATGCAGGGGTAAAACATATTGCTGACAGATATGAAGATACTGCCAAATCTGGTCAGAAAAATTTCAAAGAAATTATAGAAATGGCAAAAAAATGCAAACCTCCTGTAGAGCTTGAAAAAGGTGAAGTTATTGGAGGATTCGCACACAAACAAGTTTTAGCACTCGCAGGTAAAGTTATTGATGCTGTAAAAAGTGGGGCTGTAAAAAGATTTGTTGTCATGGCTGGTTGCGACGGAAGACAAAAAGGAAGAAATTATTTCACAGAAGTTGCCGAAAATTTACCTAATGATACGATTATTCTTACAGCAGGTTGTGCCAAATACAGATATAACAAAAAAAATCTTGGTGACATCGGCGGGATTCCAAAAATACTAGATGCAGGACAGTGCAACGACTGTTATTCACTAGCTATTATTGCGTTGAAATTAAAAGAAGCTTTTGGTTTAAAAGATATAAATGAACTTCCAATTTCATTTGACATAGCATGGTATGAACAAAAAGCAGTAGCAGTATTGCTTGCCCTTCTACACCTTGGAGTAAAAGGTATTCGCTTAGGGCCAACATTACCTGCATTTTTATCCCCAAATGTCGCAAAAGTTTTAGTAGAAAACTTTGACATTAAGCTAATTTCTGATGTGAAATCTGATATTGATTCCATGATGGCAGGCAAATAACAACTGAAAATTCAATACAAAATTCAGCTATATCGATATTAATTCGATATAGCTTTTTTATGTATAAGCATCAAATTATTTTAGGTATAAATGAGTTACGAATGGACAAAACCACTTTTATTAAGCAATAAAATATCTCTTCCTTCCAGAATCATGCCATCTCCAATGGAAGGGATAATGACTCCCCTTTTCTGTCAAGCAGTAAATGAACTTAACTGTTTTGACTATTGGATAACCCCATTTATTCCTATTTCTTCAAGCATCCCCAGCATAAAAACAATCAAAAAAAAATTAGAACCATATTTATTTAACAATAAAATAGTTATAGTGCAGTTGCTTGGAAATAATATAATTAATTTAAGAGAGACTGTTAAAATTTTGGCTGAACTTCAAATAAAAGCAGTAAACTTAAATTTTGCCTGCCCAAGCAAAAAGGTTCTTTCGAGCAAATCGGGTGGCTACTTACTAAAATATCCTGAACAGATAAGAGCAATTTCAGAAGAAATAAAAAACAGTGTTCCGAATATTTCATTGAGCCTCAAAATAAGAAGCGGCTTTGAAAACAGTAACGAAATGCCACTAATATTAAAAGAATTAAAAAAGATAAACCCAGATTTTATTATTATGCATTATCGAACTGTTGCCGAGGCATACAGAAGTACAAATTTTCAAACAGAGAGAATAACTAAAGCCATTTCTATTTTAGAAAATATTCCTCTGATAGCTAACGGCGACATTACGTCACCACAAACAGCTCTTGAACTTTACGGAAAATCAAATTGTGCAGGAATTGCAATTGGGCGAGCTTTAATAAAAAATCCTTATGTTTTAAAATCTATTTCATTGCGTATAGTAAATGGTATTGAATATGAAGATAAAGACTCTCAATCAGTTTTTACCCAAAAAGTATTTGAAATTTTATTAAAGAAGCCACTACTTTACAGTCATGGAAATTTTTTAGAATTAATAAAATTTATTTGGGGAGAAAACAGTTCACTTTTTCACCTACTCAAAACTAAAAATAAAAAAGAAACTCTAAAATTAATTCCGACGTTATTAGATTTAATTACTGATAAAAATATTTAGGAGGACAATATGCCTGGAAGTTCTTTTGGTCAAGAGTTTAGAATTACAACGTTTGGCGAGTCACATGGCGGTGCTATTGGAGTTATAGTAGAAGGCGTAATACCCAATATTCTCATCTCTGAAAAAGACGTACAAATTGAACTGGACAGAAGAAAACCAGGCCAATCAAGTATAACAACTCCAAGAAATGAATCAGATATTGTCCATTTTATGTCAGGTATTTTTGAAGGGAAAACAACAGGCACCCCACTGGCAATGATTATTTACAATGGTGATCAGCAGCCAGAAGCATATGACTCAATTAAAAATCTCTTCAGACCAGGGCATGCTGATTACACCTATCAAAAAAAATATGGGATAAGGGACTATAAAGGTAGTGGCAGAGCATCAGGCAGAGAAACAGCAGCTAGAGTCGCAGCTGGGGCTGTTGCAAAAAAAATATTATTGGAAAAGTATAATATAAAGGTAACTGCATACGTAACAAAAGCTGGTGGTATCGAATGTCAAACACATAATTTAGATGAAATTGAAAAAAACATTGTAAGAGCCTGCGATTCTACCGCGGCTAAAACTATTATTGACATCATACATAAAGCAAAAACGAAAGGAAACAGCATTGGCGGAATTGTAGAATGCGAAATATCAGGAGTTCCACCAGGATTAGGGGAACCTGTTTTTGACAAGCTTGATGCTGACTTGGCGAAAGGAATTATGTCGATTGGAGCTGTAAAAGGAATTGAATTTGGAAGAGGTTTTGCTGCCGCAGACAGTACTGGCAAAGATAATAACGACTGCATGGATAAAAATGGGTTTCTTTCTAATAATTCGGGTGGAATAATTGGCGGTATCTCTAATGGTGAAAAAATAATTTTTAGAGCTGCTATTAAACCTACATCATCTATATCACTACCACAAAAAACTGTAGATTTACAGGGAAGTGAAACTACGTGTATTACAGAAGGAAGACATGATCCTTGTATATGTCCAAGAATTGTACCAGTGATAGAAGCTATGAGTGCAATTGTGATAGTAGATCATATTAAACGGCAAAAAGCGTTATTTTCTTAACCAGAAATTAAAGGTAACTATAATGAATGTTGTCATACTTGGCGGGACAAAAGGTCTTGGTTCATCAATATCAAAAATCTATCAGAAATTAGATTGGGATATTTATATATTAGGAAGCTCTACTTCAAATAGGAAAACTGGAAAAATAACTTATATAAATTGCGATTTAAATGACATTAATAGTGTGCACACTGCAACTCAAAAGCTAATAAATATAAAAATAGATCATTTTTACTGGGTTTCAGGTGTTATGATTAAAGGAAATTTTTCCACTTCAAGTTTGAATGAATTAAATAAAGGAATTGATGTTAATTTTAAAAATCCACTTCCATTGTTGCAAACAGTTTGGAATTCATTACAAAAAAACAGAGATGAATCAAAATTTATAACTATTTCATCAACGGCTGGTTTACGCCCTAAAAAAGAAGAATCTATTTATGTCGCAACAAAATTTGCACAAGTTGGTTTCATAAAAAGCTTAGCAGCAGAAAATCAAAATCCTAATTTAAAAATATCCTTAATAGAACCTGGCGGGATGAAAACAAGCTTTTGGAACTCTTGTGACAACATTGACATTAGTTCGTTTATGGACTCTGACAAGGTGGCTTTAAAAATTTATGAATTTATATTAACCCAACAGACTCTCTTTTCTGAGTTAGAAATACCAAGAGGCAGTTTGTAAAAAATAAATTTTATGGAGAATAAAATGAATATTGATGAAATCTTCAAAAGAGATGATGAAGTAAGAGATAATGAAACAGACCTACAGGGAATAGTGAATAATGCTAATTACTTTATATATATGGCGCACACTAGACATAAGCATTTGAAGGCACTTGGGGTTGATTTCGCAGAAACATTTCAGCAAGGGTATAGTCTTGTTGTCGCAGAAGCTACTATAAAATACAGAATACCACTAATAGCAGGTGATGAATACACTGTAACATCAAAAATAGCATCTACATCAAAAATAAGAATTATGATAGAACATGAAGTTATAAGGAAATCTGATGGGAAAATTTCCGCTACAGGCGTAATAACTTGCACTTCCATCAATTTAAAAACAGGCAGACCTTCTTTTTCTGAAAATTTAAAAAAGCTTTTAAATATTCCTTAATTCCTCTGAAAAATTACTTGTTCGGCTTTAAATTCAAAAATTCGAGTGTAACTGTAAATGTAGAACCAAATAATAGTTGATTAATATTTATCGGTGTACAAAATGAAAACTTATGACGTACATGAAACTGTTGTTAACTACAAAGCAAATCTGCTTACGGAAATACCGCACATTTTTGAAGCAAATTCTCATGATGAAATCTTATCATATTATAAAGCCGAGTACCCACATTTAGTTTTTTCTGAACTTTATAATAGCAAACTGAATATGTACTGCATCTTTGCTGCTGACAATAGACATCACAATAGAAAAGAGTATATATTCAGCGTAATGCCTCTTCCCTTAAAAAATTAAAAACCTCCATGTTTGTTATAGACAAATCAAGGAGGTTAAATATTTGAAATATGGTATTTTTTACTTACCGCTTACTACTCCGTGTACTTTGAAGTGACGTGTCAAAGCGAATTCACCAAGCTTATGCCCTACCATGTTTTCAGTAACAAAGACATTCATAAATGTCTTACCGTTATGAACACTAAAGGTATGACCAACAAAATCAGGAAGAATCATTGATCTTCTAGACCATGTTTTTATTGGTTTTTTCTGCCCTGCAGAATTCATTTTCACAACTTTATCCATTAAATGTCCATCAACAAATGGACCTTTTTTTACAGATCTAGGCATTATTTCTTTCTCCTGCGTTCAACAATAAACTTACCGGAAGTTTTCTTCTTATTTCTAGTTTTCTTACCTTTAGCAAGCTGACCCCAAGGTGAAACTGGATGACCACCGCCGCTTGTTTTACCTTCTCCGCCACCCATTGGATGGTCTACAGGATTCATAGCCACACCTCTGACATGAGGTCTTTTGCCCATATAACGCTTTTTACCAGCTTTACCAAGAACAGCATTCATTTTTTCAATATTGCCTACTTGACCAATAGTGGCCATGCATTCAACATTTACCATTCTAATTTCACCACTAGGAAGCTTTACTTGAGCATAAGCACCTTCTTTGGCTCTCAAAGTTGCTACCTGTCCTGCAGATCTTGCAATTTTAGCTCCACGTCCAGGGTACAACTCAATATTATGAATGTTTACTCCAACTGGAATATTTTTTATTCTTTTCGCATTGCCTGGTTTCACTTCAGCTTCAGAGCCACTCATAACAACCTGTCCAACATAAAGTCCGACTGGAGCTATGATATATCTCTTTTCACCGTCTGCGTAACATACTAAAGCGATATTTGCTGTTCTGTTAGGATCATATTCTATTGAAACTACTTTTGCAGGGATGTTTTCTTTTTCTCTTCTGAAATCTATTTCTCGAAGACTTCTTTTTACGCCTGCACCTCTAAAACGAGTTGTTATATGTCCTTCGTTATTACGTCCACCTGTACTGCTCTTACCTTTTGTAAGAGACTTTTCAGGTTTTTTTGCTGTAATTTCAGCAAAATCCACAACACTCATTTGTCTTGTGCCTGGAGTCATTGGTCTAAATTTTTTTATAGCCATAATATTACCTTAACTATCATTATTGCCTTAGGGCAGTTAGATTAATTTAATAGTTCCTTCCGAAAGCGTAACTGTAGCACGCTTGAAATCTGAAGTACGTCCCATTTTTAATGAACGACGTCCCATTCTTTTAGGTTTACCTTTCCTAACAAGAACATTGACCTTTTGAACTTTAACATTATAAATGGCCTCTACTGCACGAGCAATATCTATTTTTGTAGCATCTTTGCTAACCTTAAAAACATATTTGCCTACTTTTTCTGCTTCAGTAGCTTTTTCTGTTAGCAGAATATTTTTTATAATTGAATATGGATCAAACATTGTAATTTCTCCTTTATAACCTGCCAACGAAATCTTTTAAAGCTTCTTCAGAGAAAAGAATATCGTCGCAAAGAAGCAACTGATATACGTTTACTGCAGAGCTCTTCAACAAAAGAACGTAAGGGATATTCGCTGTTGCGCTGATAATGTTATCATCATAATCTTTTACAACAATCATTACTTTACCCTTAAAGTTAAAAACATTAAGGAAGTCAACAAAAGCCTTAGTTTTATGACTTTCAACAGTAAATGTATCAACAACATGTACTGCTGATTCATTAAGCTTTTCAGAAAAAGCTCTTCTTAATGCAAGCTGTTTAACTTTTTTATTAACTTTTTTAGAAAAGTCACGTGGTTTTGGACCAAAAGCAACTCCACCGCCAACCCATATAGGACTACCTTTAGAACCTGCTCTTGCTCTACCTGTTCCTTTTTGTCTCCATGGCTTTGCTCCAGGTCCGTTAACTTCAGCTCTGTTTTTTGTGCAGGCAGTACCAGCTCTTAAACCAGCTCTATATGCAACAACAACATCCTGTACGGCCTGTTGACCTTTTTCCAGTTCAACCAATCTGTCTTCAATTAAAAAATTTCCAACGAGGCTGCCTTCTTTATTCAATATCTTTATATTATTTTCCATTTTTAAGCACCTCTCTTAAGCTGTTTTCTTTTTGATTGAAGCTTTTACTACAACAATTCCACCTGTAGGACCTGGAATTGCACCTTTTATAAACAATAAATTGTCTGCTTTGTCAATTCTGACAATTTCAAGATTCTGAATAGTTCTTCTTTCATTCCCCATATGTCCAGGCATTTTTTTCCCTTTTTGAACATTACCGGGTTTTTCTTTCATTCCAATTGAACCAGGCTTTCTTTCCCATCCGCCACCGTGAGAAGCACGACCGCCACCAAAGTTATAACGTTTTACAACGCCTTGGAATCCACGTCCTTTTGTTGTACCTACAACGTCAACAAATTCGTTAACATTAAACTGTTCAACAGTTAGTTTTGATCCAATTTCTGCTTCTGGATTCGCTTCTGTTCTGAATTCTTTTACTTTTTTGGGTGGTTTTTCTGCGCTATTGCTTTTTGCATAATGTCCCAAAACAGGTTTTGTTACATTTTTAGCTTTTTTTTCCCCAAAACCTAACTGTATTGCTGAATAACCATTCTTTTCTACAGTCATTAAATCCATTACTGTACACGGACCTGCTTCAATAACAGTCACTGGGGTAATCTTACCCTTTTCATCGTACAGCTGGGTCATGCCCAATTTTTTTCCTAATAAACCTTTCATTTTTCCTCCTTGGCACTTACACGATCCAATAATTTCAGTTTTCTCTGGATTTTGCATTGGTGCCGGTTTAATTACTAAAAACCAACTTTAATAGAGATGTCTACCCCTGAAGGCAGATTTAGTTTCTTCAACTCATCTACTGTTTTTGCCGTAGGATTTATAATATCCATAAGGCGTTTGTGCGTTCTTGTTTCAAACTGATCCATAGACTTTTTGTCAACATGCGGTGAACGGTTTACTGTAAGCCTTTCAATCTTTGTTGGTAAAGGAATTGGACCTGCAACGACAGCTCCAGTTCTTTTCGCAGTGTTAACAATATCTTTAACAGATTTGTCAAGAACTCTGTGATCAAAAGCCTGCAGACGTATACGTATGCGTTGTTTTGAGTTTACTTTTGTGTTCATTTATTTTTCTCCACAATTTGTTCCTGTATGTTTGTAGGTACTTTTACAAAATGGGATGGTTCCATTGTATATGAAGCCCTTCCCTTAGTTACTGACCTAATAGCAGTTGCATATCCGAACATTTCTGCAAGCGGTGCATTTGCTATAATTTTAGTTTCGCTCGAGCCTGTGTTGATTTCTACAACATTTCCTCTTCTGCCAGATACGTCACCTATAATATCTCCCATCGAGCCTTCTGGCGTGCATATTTCAATCTTCATTATCGGTTCGAGAATGACCATTCCTGATTTCTTACACCCTTGTTTAAAGGCCATAGAGCCTGCAATTTTAAAAGCCATTTCAGATGAGTCAACTGGGTGATATGAACCATCAATAATAGAAACATGAAAGTCAATTACAGGAAATCCAGCCAAAATTCCATTCTTAGCAGCTTCCATTATACCTGCTTCAATTGGTTTAATGTATTCCTTAGGAATATTCCCACCTGTAACTTTATTTTCAATTGTTATTCCATGTCCTCTGCCCATAGGCTCAAGGTTAATAATAACATGACCATACTGACCACGTCCGCCAGATTGTCTAACGAATTTCATATCAGATTCTACTTTAGTCAAAACAGTCTCTCTATAAGCAACTTGAGGAGCTCCAGAGTTAGCTTCAACTTTAAATTCTCTAAACAATCTGTCTTTGATAATGTCAAGGTGAAGTTCGCCCATTCCAGCAATGATAGTTTGACCTGTTTCTATATCACTTCTTATTCTGAATGTAGGATCTTCATCGGAAAGTGCTGAAAGAGCCAATAAAAGTTTATCTCTATCTGCTGCGGTCTTTGGTTCAATTGCTATTGACATAACAGGTTCAGGAAAATGCATTGATTCCAAAACAATTTCGAAATTCTGCGTACAGATGGTATCACCAGTTGTGACATTCTTCAACCCAACGGCAGCAGCTATATCACCGCTGTATACAGCTTCTTTTTCTTCTCTTGAATTTGCATGCATTTGCAGAATTCTTCCAAGACGTTCTGATCTGCGTGTTCTTGGATTATAAACAGTTGCCCCTGTAGCAATTTTTCCAGAGTATACTCTAAAGTAAGTCAGTTTCCCAACGTAAGGGTCATTCGCAATCTTGAAAGCTAAAGCTGTAAAAGGTTGTGCATCGCCAGCATGAACAGTCTTTTTTTCTTCTGTATACGGATCTATTCCATCGATATCCCAAACATCAACTGGTGAAGGAAGATAATCAACAATAGCGTCAAGCAAAGGCTGAACACCTTTATTTTTAAATGCTGTTCCACAAATCACAGGTACAATTGCACCCTCAACCGTGGCATCACGTAAAGCAGTTCTAATCTTTGACATTTCAGGTTCTATGTCTTGCAAAAAGTCATCCATTATTGCATCATCTACTTCTGCAAGACATTCTACTATATATTTTTTCCCGTCAATTACTTGAGCTTTATAATTTTCTGGTACTGAATCTTCTCTAACTTTTGATCCAAATTCATCGCCATCAAAATAGATAGCTTTTTGATTTAAAATATCAATTACACCTGCGAAATTTGATTCCGAACCAATTGGTATTTGCAAAGGAATAGGTGTTGCTCCAAGCTTTTCTCTAATGTCACGAACTACATTGTCAAAATTAGCTCCAACTCTGTCCATTTTATTCACAAACGCAACAATTGGAACATTATATTTTTTGGCCTGCCTCCAAACAGTTTCTGACTGAGGTTGAACACCTCCTACCGCACAAAAAACACCGACA
>ORMF010993727.1_pt1 | contig 18867 bp, 26 predicted proteins | sample 1779871 | NCBI WGS metagenome assembly ORMF01 (sample SAMEA104232316, study PRJEB22302) | groundwater metagenome | biome: forest; feature: aquifer; material: groundwater | place: USA | collected 2011-08-07 | depth 5.4 m | reverse complement strand
CTCACTGGAGTATTGAAAATAATCTCCACTGGGTTTTGGATGTAGTTTTCAGAGAGGATGAAAGGTAGACGTCTTGCAGCGGGGTGGAATCATGAGTATCTCGAGAAAATTCTATTCCAAAATTAATATGCGATTGCCCTGGTAATATGGTAAATAATATTGCTTATAATATGTATGAAGACTATACTTTGCCGGGGTATTCCCAATGATTGGTTTTTCTCCAGGCATTTACCGATCCCGAAAGAAAAATTTTTATTGATAGACAGCACAGCGGAAGAGAGGGTCGCTATTTTTGTATCGGAAAAATAGGAAGCGAAGTCTTAACGGTAAGATTTACAATCCGAGAGGGAAAAATTCGAATATTTGGCGCCGGTTTTTGGCGGAAAGGTAAAAAAATCTATGAAAAAAAGTAGAGTAAGAGATATTAATATGCCTATAGGTAAGTTGACGCGGATTCATGATTTTCTGCCGCCTCCGAGTGAGTTGATTATGCCGGACGATACGGTCAAGATCACCATTTTGGTGAGCAGGGCGAGCGTTACGTTCTTTAAAAAGCAGGCTAGGGCGAACGGCACGAAATACCAAAAGATGATCCGGCAGGTGCTCGACGGTTACACCTCCAAATACAAAGCCGCCTGATCGTACGTATGTCGTACAGACTTATTCGTTTAGGTGGATGGTTAATTAACCTGATTCCGCTCGCTCTAGCGCGTTTGTTGTCGCGGCCGATCGGTTTTTTTCTTTTTGTGATTCTTGCGCGCCAGCGTAAGCTCTGCCTGGACAACCTCAGGAAAGCCTACGGTTCGGAAAAATCCGAAAGGGAAATCCGCCGGATTGCCATCGGCTCTTTTGCCTATCTGGTTGAATTTATGGTGGAGTGGTTCCGCCTGCCGATGTTTGCCGCCGAGCCCGGCCGTTATTTCGGCGAGGAAAATGCGGCGGCGGTGCACGAAGCGTTGAAACGGGGAAAAGGGGCCATCGTCATCGCTTCCCACTGTGGCAATCAGGAAGTCATGGCCCTGCTGGCCGGCTATTTTCTGCCCGTGCCCGGCGCCTCTTCCGTTTATGCGCTGGCCCGGCCGGTTAAGAACCGCGCACTTTACGAATTTACGCTGCGCAGCCGCGGGCTGACCGGACTCCGGAGCATCGATAAAAACGGCGGTGTTCGCCCGGTCCTTGAATTGCTTAAGAAAAACAATATCGTCTGCATGTTAATTGATCAGCGGGTGGGCGAGGGCAGCGTCGAGGTTAATTTTTTTGGGCGGAGCGCGCTGACCAGTTCGCTTCCCGCGGTGGCGGCGCTGCGTTACGATACGCCCGTTTTTTACTTATTTTTAAAGCGGACGCCCGAGGGAAGGTACGTCATGACCATGGAATCCGCTCCCATTGTCCGCACCGGCGATCTGAGTCACGACCTCCTGGCGAACACGCAGCAGTTCAACGACCGCGTCGAAGCCGTCATCCGCGAAAAACCCTCCCGCTGGCTCTGGATGCACGACCGCTGGCGCGCGCGCCACGGGTTCAAGATCTCGCGTCATAAATCCTAAGAGCGCGACTCTCGCATTCGCGTCCTGCAGATTTTTAAATTCAAGCTTAGTCTAAATGGGGTCAAATCGGAATTCGGTTTGGGGATTTTCTTTTTTGATGATGTTTTCTATGACTTGTACGAGACGGTGAGCGGTATCCAGCGCGGTAGTTTCTTCTGTTAACGTGCCGAACGGGTCGGATTCGTAGAAAAAGATATTCCTTTTCTTCCGCATCTTTTCAAATTTTTCAACCAACGCCGCGTATTCCTCACCCAGCAGCTTACGCGATATTTCAACAACGGTCCGATGTTGTCCTCGTTTTAAGATCTTTTTTAGCACGGACAATTTGTTTTTCGATTTGTTTAAAATTCACACGTTGATGTTTGAGAAGCCCCTTTTTCATATACGATTCAAACAGCATCGGCGTCACCTTTTAAAAGAACGTATTTATCCGTCAGCACCTCTTCGAGAAACGTATCTTTCGATTTTCTTTTTTTCCTGTATTCTTCTTTGCTGTAGAGCTTATAGTTAATTTCCCTCTGCAGGTTTTTTTCGAGGCGGGGGATTTCCTTTAGAAGTTTGCTTTCTATCTCGGGTTTCCCGACGATCAGTAAATCGATACCGGACGACTCTTGTTCGCGCCCTTTAGCAAACGAACCATATAATAGCGCGATCTGAACGTCTGCAAATTTTTTCATCAGGTCACGGAGCGTGCCTTCGACTCCCGCCGTCTTGGCAACGATTTTTTTGAGTTCCGCGTACAGGGGGTGTTTGGTATTGGCTTTAAAGAACCAGGAATGAGCTCTATACTCGCTTGTGAGAAGATCTTGCTCAACAAGGCCGTTTAACGTTCGTTGAAATACGCCGGGTTTTTTCCCGACGGTTTCGCCCAATTCATGCATATAGTAAGAACGTGCCGGTTTGATGTAAAGGACACGTAAAAACAGAAGCTGGTTTTTGCTAAGCAGGCGTTTCATAGGTTTGCAAGTTGCATACAATTGTATGCAACTTGCATACAAAAGAAAGCGGGTTCCGTTAGAAAAGTGGCTGCTATTTTTAAACAAAAAGAGGACATTTCTAAATTGCGTTGACACAGTTTATTTCATACCTTGACACTCCCTAGCACCGGACTTAGAATACGTCTTCCTTTCAGCTTCTCGCATTATTTCTGTAGGCGAATCAAAGGGATGTTCTTTCGATAGGATTACGGCGCGGGGCGGTCGCAGCGTTCCAAGTTTGCGCAGCCCAGCGCCCATATCCCAAGATACATGGCGCGGGGTGGAGCAGTCCGGTAGCTCGCTGGGCTCATAACCCAGAGGTCGCAGGTTCAAATCCTGTCCCCGCTACCAGCTTTGGCAAGAAAAGCCCCCGTAGTATGACGGGGGCTTTTCTTTTGTGCCAAGCATCGCCAAAGCTGGCCCCAGGAGCACCGGTAGGTGCGACGCGGGGCTTCCTTTTGTTTTATTTTTTAGAAAATCCCTAAAGAAATAAAATTTCCTGCCGAAAATAAAAGCCCGCTTCACCGGATGTTCGGTGAAGTGAGTGGAATAACCGCAGTAAAACCCCCGCTCCTTTAAAAAGAGTATTACGATAAGGAACCCGCCATGGAAGAAAAGACCAGTATCCTCAAAAACTCCCAAATCATCATCTTAGGCGTCTGCATTGCCGCGGCGACCATCGCCGCAAGCCTCATACTTTCCGAGGCCCTTGTTAAAATCATGAAGTTTTCCGCAGAAGTGATCAACGTGACGGGTTCGGCCGAGCGGAAGATTAAGTCGGACTTCATCGTCTGGAAAGCCGTGTTTTCCCGCCGCGAGCTTCAAATGACGCCGGCGTACCAAAAGCTTGAAGAAGACCTAAAAACCGTTAAAAGCTACCTTATCTCCAAAGGAATCAATGAAAAAGATATGATCGTCTCTCCCGTCGATACCGGGATTCTCTATAAAAAGAATGAAAAGGGCTACGATACCAACGAAATCGAAGCGTACCGTTTGAGCCAAACGATCGAAATCAGATCAAGCGAAGTGGATAAAATAACCGATATTTCCCGCCAAGCCACGGAGCTCATCAATCAAGGGATCGAGCTCATTTCAAACGCTCCGGAATATCTCTACACCAGGCTTCCGGAACTCAAGCTTGAAATGCTTTCGGAAGCCACCCAGAACGCCAAGAACCGGGCCGAGCAAATGGCCGCCGCTACCGCCAATAAAATCGGCTTTATGCGCTCCGCCAAAATGGGCGTGTTCCAGATTACGCCCATCAGCTCCGTAGACGTATCGGATTGGGGCGAGAACGACACGACCTCTCTTGAAAAGAAAGTCATGGCGGTCGTGAAAGTCGATTTTTCCATTTTGGGGTAGACGTGACGGAAAGAGCAAGAAGCCCTGGTGGGTATTCACCTCCCTACGAAAAAAGCAACATCCAGATTTGTGAAGTATCAGAGAATTATTAAAAAGACGTTAGGCGGTTCCAACTGCCCGTTTCGTGAAAATTTCTCCTAAGCTGTTTCTCGCTCTCCATCCCTCGGATTAATAAGGCGCATCCCACTTCATACAGTTATCTCAACCCGTCATTGCGAGGAGCCCCGATAGGGGCGACGAAGCAATCTCCGAATAGGTTTGAGATTGCTTTGGCCTTACTTGGAACTTTGCCTCGCAATGACGAACTACTGTATCAAGTGGGACGCACTCGGATTAATATTAGCGATACCGCTTTTTCTACTTTCTTTGCTATAATCCGGCAAAAATTGGATGTACCCCTATGAAACCGAATTGCGGGAATTTCGCATTTATTGACAGCCAAAATCTCAATTTGTCTATTCAAGAGCAGGGGTGGAAACTTGATTTCAAACGCTTCCGAAAATATCTCGAAGATAAATACCACGTTTCAAAGGCATTTCTGTTCATCGGATATGTTGCCACTCAGCAGAGTTTGTACACTGCTTTACAAGAATACGGATATGTGCTGGTTTTTAAACCAACTCTTCTTCTTGCCGAAGGCCGGGTAAAAGGAAATGTTGATGCAGAGCTTGTGCTTCACGCCATGATCGAATTTCCGAATTACACCCAAGCAGTGATCGTAACGGGAGATGGCGATTTTCACTGTCTGGTTGAGTATTTGAAGAAAGAGGGGAAATTGTGCCGGCTTCTCATTCCCAACAGGCATAAATATTCTGCTCTGTTGAGAAGGTTTGCGTCGGATATGGCTTTTGTCAGTGATTTGCGTGAAAAGCTGGAATATAGAAAGAGGGGGAAATAAAAAAGAGGCATTGCCGCGGGACGGAACCCTTTGGCTAGCCCCCTATCGTGATACAGTAAAATAATACGGCAAAATCCAGTCATTTTCAAGGATAGTAAGGCGGTAGAAGACGAAAAAGAGCATTCTTTGCGGGATAACCTTATGAAACGATAATAGTTATGAAATTTGAATCAGGCATTAAAATTGATGATAAATGGCTCACCATTGACCAGATCGCTTTATTTTCGGATCAGCAGTCTAAAAAGCGCCAATTTTCCCTCGACGAGCTTTCAAAAATTCAGGTCGACCTGCCTACAAAACCCTGACCCAAAGCAAAATAAAAAAGTAAACAGTACCGGATCTCCCGGGGACACGTCTGAGTATTTTCCCGACGAAAAGATTGTCGTGACACTGTTAGGGATTACACGAATCCAAAGGGCAACGAAGTCGCTATTTTTAAAGACAGGGTTGAGATTTATAATCCCGGCACTTTTCCCGATGAACTGGCACCGGAAGATTTTATCAAAGGGGATGGGTATTCCGTCCTTCGGAATCCTTTGATCGCCGAGACGATGTATTTGTCCGCCGATATTGAGAAATGGGCGAGCGGGCTTAAGAGAATTTATGACGAGTGCGCTGCCGCCGGAATCAAGGTTGAATTCAAGCGCGTTAAAACGGGTTTTGTCGTTTCTTTTCATCGTCCCAGGTGGGAAGAAGGCGAGGGGCTTGAGGTGGGTGGTCAGAAAACTGTGGAGAAGACTGTGGAGAAGACTGTGGAGAAGATATTTGATCTGATCAAGTCTAATCCGCAGATTACCCAGAAACAAATTATAGATAAAATTGGGTTAACCCGTAGAGGCGTTGAGTGGAATTTGAAAAAACTAAAGGATGATGGGCGCATTAAGCGTATCGGCCCTGATAAGGGCGGCCATTGGGAAGTCTTGCAATAAAGTCAGTAGGCCATTCGATTGGCCCGCAAGCGTTTACTTACGAACTGTCCTTTTTCCACTTCCGCTTACCAATTTCCACCACTTAAAAACCTATCCGAACTCCGCCAAAGCTGTGCTAAACTGCAATATATTTTGACCCGCTTCGATCTTCACTTGATTCGATAAAATTCTCTTTTGAAAGCGGTACGGGAGGGGAATGTGGAAATGAAAAAGATCTTGCTCCTTTGCGCATTGACTACAATTTTATGCAGTTGCGCGACTCCGTACCAGAAGCTCACCTTTAGCGGAGGATATACAGATAAAAAGATTCAAGACAATGTTTTTAGAGTTACTTTCAAGGGAAATGCAGTCACGAAACCTGAGCAGGTAGCTGATTTTGCTTTATTGCGTTCAGCAGAGATTGCGATTGCGAATGGATATAACTATTTCGTGATTGCAGACGGTGGTGTTCGGACGGACAACACCACTTATACCACGCCACTTAGAGCCTATACTACGGGAAGCCAAAATACTTATGGAACCGCAAATTTGTATGGTAATACGGGGACGGTTAGTGGCACTGGCAATTATTCCTCTCAAACCGAGTTTTCCGGCGGGGAAACTTATAACATTTCAGAGCCAACAGCTGGTTACAGTATAGTGTGCTTTGTTGATGTACCTGAGAATGCCAGTGCATTGGTTTACGATGCAAAGCAGGTTATTGATAATCTTCGCGCAACTTATAAAATCAAGCCCAAAGCTCCTCAGCGAGGGAGCGCCCCCCAAACACTTAATGACCAAACAAATACATGATTATCGAATCTAAACATGAGCTCACGGTTCCCTTGCGTTTGATCGTCGCCGCTAGTGGTCCAGTTTTTCCAGACCATTATATAAAACCGAGCCTACAATATGTTTCCTGAGCCGATTCTTGTCATGGGAGTGCCTTTTCATCTCTTCGGTGTTTTTTCTGCGCTTAGCGTTTTTCTTGGATACGTTCTTATCATAAGTGAAATGCGGCGTCTTGGTATTAACGCTGATATCGGATCTGATTTTTTATTGGCCTTTCTCTTGCCCGCCTTTTTAATGGCGCGTTTTGTGTTTATTATCTTCCACTGGCATTTATATGTTGATACACCCCTGGATGTTTTAAAGTTGTGGGAAGGGGGCCTTGTGCTTTCGGGGGGCCTTCTGGGTGGCGCGGCAGGTGTTTACACCTTTTGTTTGATAAAGCAACTGCCGTTTGCCCGCGTAGCGGATGCGACAGCCCCCGGGCTTGCACTGGGACTTGCGGTGAGCCGACTAGGTTGCTGGTTTGCCGGATGTTGTTATGGGCGGCCGACAGATTTACCCTGGGCAGTCAAATTTCAAAACCCGCATACACTTGCCAGACCGTTTGATGTGCCTCTTCATCCTACGCAGATTTATGCTTTTTTAATCGGGCTCGCAATATTTACTGCTGTCATGCAACTACGAAAGAGGCAAACATTTCAAGGTGAGGTGATGCTTGCGTGTTTTATGCTGATTTCAGGCGCGAGAATGTTCCTTGATTTGTTCCGTGGCGATGTGTACGCACCTATGTTTTTACTGACTTTATTTATATGTGCGTTCAGCTTGATTCTATATCTTAACCATAAAGTAAAACAAAGGAAGTGTAATGTGAGAGTAAGAGATTGGAGTTTTTTGGGGCTTATTTTAGCCGTGGCATTGTTTAGTGCCTGCCGGATTATTGAAACGGATAAATTAACACGTGGCCACAACTTGGTTACAGGTGATGTGAATGCTATCCAGAAGGGTGTTACCACAGAGAGAGAAGTTCTGAAATTGTTCGGTCCGCCCACTAAGATACGGGATACGGCCACGGGGCAGGAATTGTTATATGAATACGCGAAAAGCGGTGGGTTGCGGTGGAGCCTTCTCATTAGTATGGGAGGTAGCACACAAACAAAATCGTTAATCGTTTGGCTTGATAAGAATGGAGTAGTTGAAGACTATGCTTTCAAAGTTACTTAAGCTCTTTATTTTATTCGCCATCGGGTTTACATTTTTTGCCTGTAGAAAGGATCCGCTACTACGACTGCCGGATCCTATTGTTTCTAGCGATGCCGACAGCGGTTGGAGGAATTATTAGTAAAATACAAAAACATCTGAAGGGGATACTTCTCATTTAAAACTGTCCCCTCTAGAACCATTTTTGCAGACTAAGGATCTGACATGTCATTTAGAGATAACTTAATTTCAGAAATTACGAAGCGGGCAGTTGTTTTTATTTTTGGTGGTTTTTTTGGTTTTATGGCGCTGTTTCTCCCGCCTAACCAAAGAATCATAATTGCTGAGAAGTTTAATGCGCTTGCTACTGCGATACCATCACCCGTTTATTTACTGTTTATCCTTATAATAACCATCGCTTATCTTGTACATTTTTTATCATTGAGCAAAAAGTTGGCAGAAGCAAAAGAAAGAGAAAAACCGGATGAAGAAATAAGCATGTTCGGACTTAGATGGAAGGTCAGCAAAAAGATGAAATTAATACAAGATCCGTTGTGTCCTGCTTGCGGATCAGCTCTTACCAAATTTCGTGACGATCAGTTTGCCGGTAGGTATCATCAAGGAAAAACTGCTACATTTATGGAGTGTGCGCGCTGCAATAATCAACATTACGCTGTTGATAATAGTGGTTCACCAATGACTTTGAGTATAGCAAAAAGGACAATAGCAGAAACCATTTTTAGATGATAACAAAACCAACTGTTCTCGTACTAGGCGCAGGAGCGAGTGCTCATATAAATTATCCTATCGGATGTACTCTTAGAGAGAAAATAATAAAAAATTTATCTACTGAATCAACTACAGAATTCCAACAAATAGCGAGAGAAGGATTTTCTGAAGAACAAATAAGTAACTTCGTTTCTAAGTTTAGAAATTGTGGTGTTATATCTATCGATGCTTTTCTTGAGCACCAAATTCAATATCGTGAAATTGGGAGATTGGCAATCGCACAAGCTCTTATCCCTTGTGAAAATTTAGATACGCTGTTCCCCATTGATACAATTACTTGGTATGCACATTTATTTAAAGAGATGAGCTGCACCTTCGAGCAATTTGATCAGAATCAGATTAGTTTCATCATTTTCAATTATGATAGATCTCTCGAGCATTTTTTCTTTATATCTTTAAGTAATCTTTACGAAAAGAGTTCTGACGAAGTTGCTAAAAAGTTGGCAAAGTTAAAATTTATTCATATTTATGGTTATTTGGATGATCTTATCTGGCAAAATCCAAAAGGAAGAGATTATACTAAAAAATGTAGTCCGGCTCAGCTCAGACAAGCTGCGTCTAAGATTAGAATCATTCACGACGATGTTTCGAATGATGAGATTTTGAAAGAAGCTTACAATTGCTTAAATAAAGCAAGCTTAATCTGTTTTCTCGGTTTCGGTTATGATCCTGTAAATATGGATAGAATTAGGTTGAATTCCTTAGAACCGAAAGCCAGACTAATTCAAGGCACATGTCATGATTTATTGAAAGCGCAAAGGGTGAAGGTGAACAGTTACTTCTCACATGGAAAATATAATATAAGGCTTTGCGAAGAAGGTCATGAGGTTCTCAACTTCTTAAGAGAAAGCGTGTCATTTGTATAGGGTAAATAGTTGGAGCAACTGTGATTAAAGTTTTGTTTTCAACAGCAATCATATTTATAATTCCATTATGTAATCTCGTACATGCAGCGGTGCTGGTTGGGTATTGGGATTTTGAAGAGGCTGTTGGTAATGCAGTGCTCGATCAATCCGGATTTGGAAATAATGGAACACTTAGCGGAGCTAGTCGATCAGCAGGGAAAGTAGGAAGTGGGATAAGCTTAAACGGTACCGGTGGCGTGACGATTCCGAATAGCCCAAGTTTAGATTCGCTGCCCGGTGGGTTTACAATGTCGGCGTGGATTAATTCGACCAACTTTCCGGATTACACCACCATTTTTTGGAAAACAGACAGACATAATCGTCCCCACATGCTTCATTTTCAAGTTAACGGAAGCCTTTATGCATGCATGAATGGGCCGGACGCAAGTGATGGGCCGTGTGATTTTGAAGGAATTGCTCCTAATACCGTTGGCTTGAATGAGTGGCATTTTGTTGCGTGGACTTATGATCAGCTAACGCATCGGTTATACGATAACGGTACCGAAGTCTTCAATGCTTCTTTCAGCGATCCGTGGGTAGGAAACGATATTGATCTCTTAATCGGTTTTCATCCCGAAGTTCCTTCGGCTAATTTTCGCGGAGTCATTGATGAAGCGCGAATCTATCGCGGGGCATTAACGCAAGAAGAAATCCTTCGTGACATGAATTTTTCGGGCCAAGGCGTAATTCCTGAAATTTCCTCCTTTCTTCTTCTCACAACCGGATTGTTGGGTTTGATTAAATTTAAGCCTTAGAAAGCCTCGGCATGCCTAACGCTAGCAACGCTGTAACGGTTAAGCGGCCCGGTTCCAACGATTTACTCAATGGGGTGAGTAAATCGTTAAAGGTACCTGCTTCCAACCCTAAAGGGCTGCTTCGCCCCCCATCCTTATCTTGAGGCTCCACGATACCGGCTGCGGAAAATGAGTTTTAAACGGGTGTAGTTATTATAAAAAAATGTCATTAAGCTTATTTACAATAGGTCAAAAGACATTATATAACTAATTATCAATTGAATTAATATATAATTTATGCTATATTACTCACATATTATGAGTTATGTAGCATAAATAAGGATTTACTATGGCCACTACCAAAATATACCGGGATTTCTATTCTCAGGGGATCTTCACTTTTCAGGAGCTTGTTAAGCGGTATACGAAGGAAAATACCGAGAAAACCCTGCGAAACCTTGTCTACCAGGGTTTAAAAAAGGGGGACCTCGGGATGGTGAAAAGAGGCCTGTATTTTTTAGTCCCTCCCGGCCAGGAGCCAGCCACTTACCGGCCGGATCCATTTTTGATAGCGTCCAAACTTGGCGGCCATCCTGTCCTCGCGTATCATTCGGCTCTTGCGCTCCATGGAGCAGCGCATTCCGAATCAAACCGCATCTATTTTTTTACACCGACGGTCACCCGCAAATTTAAGTTTGGAGGTGTTGAATATGTACCGGTTCAAAGGAAGGCCTTATGGGGAATAGAAACGGTTCAAAGAGACGGGGGATCCGTGAAGGTGACTGACCGGGAAAGAACGGTTATCGATTGCTTAGACCGTCCCGGCTATGGCGGGGGCCTTGAAGAGCTATTAAAAAGCTTGGAGCTGTTTCCCTCACTTGATCTTGTAAAACTCGAGCATTATCTTTGGAAGATCAACAAAAGGATACTCTTTTCCAAAATGGGTTTTCTTCTTGATCGGATGAAAGATCAATGGAAAGTTTCTGAAGGTCTGTTCGCTAAAATCGAAAAGAAATGCGGAAAAGGAACAACTTATTTTGAGACAAAAAAGGGCCGGGGTATCTTTTTGCCCAGATGGCGCTTAATCGTACCGAAAAATATCGAATCTCTTTCAAGGGGAGTCTGAATGATAGGCAAGAAAGAAATCATGATTCTTGAGGGGAAGACAGGGTTCCTCAAGACCCGTTTGGAAAAAGTTTACCGCTTGCTCGAAGTTCTTAAAGAAATTTCCCGGCATCCGCTTCTTTCCAAGGTTTTGGCGCTGAAGGGCGGGACCGCCATTAACCTTTTTATTTTTGACTGCCCGAGGCTTTCCATCGATCTGGATTTTAATTTTATCGGTGCACGTTCAAAAGAGGAAGCGGACAAAGCCCGCAAAGAGGTCGCCTCCGGTTTGGAAACCATATTCCGATTTTTCCGTTATTCAGCGGAACCAAAATCTTTTGAGGGAATGGATCAGTGGTTTGCTGCCTATGAAACTCTTTTTGGCGGAACAGACCGAATCAAAGTCGAGGTCAATTATCTTCTGCGGCTCCCGCTCCAAAATACAGCCTTCTATCCGGTACGCTCGCCTTTTTCCATGAAGTTGAACGTCAGGGCACTTGGCTTTGAAGAGATCTTTGCTGCCAAATGTGTGGCCCTTTTTGACCGTGTTACTCCGAGAGATCTTTTCGATGTTTATCAGCTCAATAATGACAAAACTCTGCAATATGACGCCGGTACATTGGAAAAATTATTTCTCTTTTATGCTTCTGTATCCCGGTCTTCTATCTTTGATTTTAAGGTCAACGCTATCCAAGAGCTGACTGAAAAAGAAATCAAGGATCAGCTTTGGCCCCTTCTTTCAAAAGAAAAGCGGCCGACCAAAACCGAAATGTTCAAGAAAGTTCAGCCATTTTTACGTGGATTGCTCAATCTTACTGCAAATGAAAATAAATTTTTCAAAGATTACTATCAGGGCGTTCCAGACTTCTCACTTTTATTCGATAACCCGGAACTTATCCGTATTGGCCAGGAGCATCCCATGACTATTTGGAAACAGGCGCATTTAACCAGGGAAAAGGGTTAATGGAGATCTGGGATAAGAAACCGGAAACCGTTTGCAACCGGATTGTTGGGTTTGATTAAATTAAGCCTTAGAAAGTTTCAGTATGCCTAAAGCTAGCAACGCTGTAACGGTTAAGCGGCCCGGTTCTCCCTCCGCTCCCGCCTCTATTGCTTCCTTTGAAACGCTCGTTCGAAAAGTCAAAGAAACATTTCTTCTCGGCCGCGAACGGATTGAGCGGGAGATGGTTCAAACGGGATAAAAAAAGCTTGCAATTTTAAAGTATCACTTTAAAATGGTAGCCATGTACATTCCGAGACTGCTTGAAGAATCGCTCAAGAACGCTTTAAAAACATTTCCTGCCGTTGTGGTGACAGGGCCGCGCCAGGCTGGGAAAAGCACGTTGGTTCAAAAGGCGGGAGGAGAGCGGTACCGGTATGTTTCCCTGGATGAAATGGATATCCGTTCGCTTGCCGTCCATGATCCGCGCGGGTTTCTAGCAAAATATACAAATCCCGTCATTATTGATGAGATTCAGCATGCTCCCGAGCTTCTTTCCTACATTAAAGCCGCGATTGACCGGGACCGGAAAGCGGGGCAGTGGATTTTGACCGGTTCGCAGGCTTTTCCGCTGATGCGCAACGTCGGTGAATCCCTGGCTGGGCGAGTTGCCATTTTGACCTTGTACCCTTTTTCTTTAAGTGAAATGAATCGCAATTTGCGGACCAAACTTAAAACCGCCGAAGGGTTTATTCGCCACTTATCTTCTGCGGAAGCACCGATGAAAAAATCTCTTTCCTGCGGTGACTGGCTTTTGCGGGGCGGGTATCCCCAGATTTTCACTCAGAAAACGACTTCCTTGAAGTTATGGTTTTCAAGTTACCTGCAGAGTTATATTGACCGGGATGTCAGAGGAAATATAAAAACCGCGAATCTAAATGAATTCGAACGCTTTGTGAGACTGCTTGCGAGCCGCACGGCGCAAGAGATGAATTACTCCACTTTGGCAAGGGACGTAGGAATCACGGTTCCCACGATTAAATCATGGGTGTCTTTTCTGGAGTCTAGCTCTCTGATACATCTTCTGTATCCTTATCATAAGAATTTCGGCAAGAGGATTGTGAAGTCGCCCAAGTGTTATTTTATGGATACCGGGCTTGTGTGTTATTTGGTTGGGCTGCAGGATAAGGACCATCTTTTGCAAGGCCCCATGGCCGGAGCGCTTTTTAAAACGGCATGCGTCACCCAGTTCATCAAACGTTTCTCAGCATTTCTTGATCCTTCCTGCCTTTATTATTGGAGGAGTGTCGATGGTTTTGAAGTGGATCTTTTGGCGGAGGTTTCAAATAGAATTTTTCCGATTGAATTTAAGTTATCTTCAACGGTAACTGACCAGCATACGTCGTCATTGAAAGCGTGGCTTAAATTAGCAGGCAATAAGAGCTTTCCAGGACTTGTAGTTTCCAACTCCCAGCAAATGGGCCTTGTTGGCCACAATGTTCATAATTGCCATTTCTCTTTGCTTTAGCCACATTCTGAGTCAATTGCGACATAAGCCTTTGACAGCAAAAAACAAAAACGGTTCTCCCGCCGCTTGAACGAGCGCCGGTCGGGCGCTTGGTGTTGCGGCACCGAACGGTCGGTTCGGCGCAAAAAGAGCGGGACTGCTACGCTGTCAAGGGGACGCTTCTAAATGAAAACCACCTTAATCATGGCTAAACTTAATCAGCTCGTCATATTTTTCTGCGGTATAAGCATTTTATTAAATCCTGGCTGCTCACGCGTGCCTGAAGAGCCCTGGGCTTTACACCGGTTCCAAAATTCAAAAGTTACTTTTAGATTACCAATACATGATACGGGCGCCGAGGTGCAATTAGAGGGCGATGAATTTAAGCATAGCGGTGATTTAATGGAGTTTTATGTGGGGTACGTTGTTTTGGAAGACGTCAAACCAAATCAAGATGTAGAAAGTATTGAAAACCTAGCTCCGGTAGGATTTCCCGGAGGAGCTGTAAAGTTTTCCGAATATAGGAAGACCGGTAACATCCAAGGCTATCCTTATTTTGAAGTAGCAGCCAATCAAACCGTTGGGCTTCTAAAAGTAAAATATATTCGGCGTGTACTTTTAGTTGATAACCAACTATTTGCATTTGAAATATCGGGTCCAAGATATAGAGAGAACGCCGATTCAAAGGAATTTAAAATGACTGCCAAGCGCTTTTTTGACTCAATCGCAATAGACGGAAAAGCGTGATCGATGTAAAAAATATCCTTTGCTTCCTTTGAAACGCTCGTTCGCAAAGTCAAAGAAACGTTTCTTCTCTCATATCCCAAAAGTGCCGCATTTGTTGGTGCGGGGGGTCCATTCAGGACTGCCCCTTAACAGCGTAGCAGTCCCGCACTTTTTACGGGAGAACTTTTTCGGATTATTGGATTATATGGATATCGATCTGTATGATTTTAAGAATGAAATCAGGAATCAAGGATTTCCTTTGAATTTTTGAAGAACTGTTCAAAACTTACCCGCCGCATGTTCTGATGCTCATCCGGGACTTGATTTTTCGGAAGAGCCCCGGCAATAAAAATTCCTTGAGCATTCTTATGCCGGCGTAAAAACGAAAAAAGCAAACGATCATCGTCTCCGCTCATTTTGTTTTTTACTTCAATGGCGATCAGCCGGTTTCCTTTTTGAATCACATAATCCACTTCTTCCTGACGGTCCCGCCAATAAAAAAGATTCATGCCAAATTCCTGGCAAAGCACATGGAATCTGGCTCCTACTGCGTTTTCAATCATTCTTCTCCAAAAAGTTTTGTCTGATTTTGCGTTGTTAAATCCACGTCCCACCGTTCCAGAGGGTTTAAAAGAAAGGCATGTGATAAAAGTCTGAGATAAGACGCCACCGTCGTGGTGTTTCCTGCATCATGAAGAGTCCCAAGCATTTTTTGATAGCTTAAAATTTCGGCGGGGTGTTGAAGAGCAAGGCCGAAGACTTGGCGCAGCAATGCAGGCTTTGAAACCGGAGTCATAAGAAGGACATCTTTTGATAGAACCGTTTCAATGAGTGAATCACGGATATAACGTGCCCAGCGAGTTTCATCCTTGTGAAGTTGAATGGCCACAGGATAACCGCCAAAGTACAGATATTCGTCCAAGCTTGTAGAAAAATATTCGTGGCATTCGGGATAGGACCAATGAGGATGCCTCTTTCCGATTTCAACGATTTACTCAATGGGGTGAGCAAACCGTTAAAGGCACTGTTCCCAAAGCGCCGCATTTGTTGGTGCAGGGTTCCATTCAGGATTACCCCTTTAAGAGTCTTGTTGGATTATTGGATTGTATGGATATCGATCCGGATGATTTGAAAAACTGCGCAAAACTTACCCACCGCATCTTCTAAAGCTCATCCCTGCCACTATTCTGCCCTTGCAAATGCGGTGAATGGGTGCTATATTCTCCGCATGGTAAGCGGAGAATAATAATGCGTTATATTCACCAACTGGATATCTGGCCGAAGTTCATCTGGGATCAAGAAAAGATCGCTGCATTGCTTGGCTCTGTCCGTAACCGCCAAGGCCGGCTCATGGGACGCATGGAGGCTCTTGGATTTTCCCTGCGTACCGAAGCCTTACTTGATACCTTGACGCTTGATGTTATCAAAAGCAGTGAGATCGAAGGCGAGGTACTGGATGCGGCCCAAGTCCGATCTTCCATTGCGCGGAAATTAGGATTGGAGATCGCGGGTCTTGTACCATCGGACCGTCATGTCGATGGCGTGGTGGAGATGATGCTGGATGCCACGCAAAATTTTAATAAAGCACTCACTAAGAATCGTCTGTATAGCTGGCATGCGAGTCTTTTTCCGGGAGGCTACAGCGGGGTACACAAAATTGTTACCGGCGCCTGGCGTGACGATAGCCGTGGTCCTATGCAGGTTGTTTCCGGACCTGCCGGCCGTGAGAAAGTGCATTTTGAGGCGCCGGAAGCCGCCCGCCTTGAAAAGGAAATGACGCGCTTTCTCAACTGGTTCAATGGTTCGGCTGTGCCCGCCATGAAAGGTTCGACTTCGCTCGCCGAAGTTGATCCGGTGCTTAAAGCGGGGATCGTTCATTTGTGGTTCGTAACTCTCCATCCTTTCGATGATGGTAACGGGCGAATTGCTCGGGCGATCACAGATATGCAGCTTGCCCGTGCGGACGGCAGTGCGCAGCGTTTTTACAGTATGTCTGCCCGGATCCGCAAAGAGCGGAAAGCTTATTATGATGTGCTGGAGAAGATACAGAAAAGCACGCCGGGTAAGAGCGCGAGTTCCGTACCTGCTCGCCCCGCAGGGATTGATGTCACGATCTGGTTGGAATGGTTCTTGGGTTGTCTGGACCGGGCGCTGGACTCAACAGAAACGACTCTTGCGGACGTGTTCAGGAAAGCACACTTTTGGGAGCTTCACTCGTCCGGATCGATCAACGATCGGCAGCGAATGATGATCAATGGGCTGTTCGAAGGATTTGCGGGGAAATTGACATCCTCCAAATGGGCTCAGATCACGAAATGCTCGCAGGACACGGCCCTCAGGGACATTCTTGAGCTTGTCGAGAAAGGGATCCTCGTTAAGGATGCCGCCGGCGGCCGAAGCACCAGCTATTCGTTAAAAGATCGGTAAAGAAGTACGCCGCCGCAAATGAAACTCACCCTGAATGTTTAAAGGTACCTGTTCTAACCCTAAAGGGCTGCTTCGCTGAAGTGCTGTATTTGTTGGAATACTACTCGCCAAGTTAGACAATCATTCTCCATCCTAATCTTGAAGTTCACACGATACCGGCGTTTGAAGATTCTTCCTTCCATTGATCGGTTAACCAACATTTAGTCAAATATCCGTATTTGTTAGTTAACCAAGCTTTACGCCGGTTAACCAAAAGTATGAACATTTTTTACTTTTTTGGTTAACTTAAGTCTTGACGCCAGTTAACCAAAACGATACACTTTATCATCATGATTTGGTTAACTGAAATATCAGGATATCTATGAAAACAATGGACGGTATTCTAAAAGAAGAACTTGCAAGGCTTAAAGTAACCGAAAAGGGATACGCCCGCGAAATCCGCAAGCTTCCCAAAGGTACGATACACGAGAAGCGGATAAAGCGGCATCTTTATCCCTATCTGGTTTACAGCAAAGGATCAAAGGTCATCTACCGGTATGTAGGTAAACTGGCAGAGGCGGAGCTTGCAAAACTCAAAGACGATATTGTGCTTCGGAAGAAATATCAAACGTTGCTGCGTGAAACGCGGCAAAACATTCGGCGTATCGAAAAGATTCTCCATGGCAAAAGATGAACAATTTGATGTGCTTCACCGGTTGCTTGTTCAGCTTCAGACATCCGGTGCGCTGGAAGAGTTAATGCTCATTGGAAGTTGGTGTCTTTATTTTTATCGATTTGCTTACGAAGACGCCGATGCTCTTCCGGCGTTCAGAACGTTGGATGTAGATTTTCTAATTCCCGATCCGAAGCAAGTGAAAAGGGAAGTGGACTTGCCCGAGATTCTTAAGAAGGAAGGATTCATCCCGCAATTTAACCGTTCAAGCGGTGTTGTGAAATACAATCATCCGGAACTGCAGGTTGAATTTCTTGTGCCGGAGCTCGGCCGCGGTTCTCACGGGTCGCAGGAAGTAAAACGATTGCATGTCAAAGCCCAGGGCTTCACATGCTTCTTGATTATCCAATGCATGTTTCGTATAAAGAACTTAAAATCTGCGTGCCCGAACCTGCTGCCTTCGCGCTTCATAAATTAATCGTTAGCTCGAGCCTGAACTTTCCTCCTTTATCCTTCTTGCAACCAGACTGTGCTGAATACGCTTCCAAATGAAAAATCGTAAAAAAGAAGCTTTCACGGAAGAAAAAATGAAAATATGGAGCCGGCAGTTGGCCGAAAAGTTAGTGAAAATCTCTTCCGGTAATATGGCGATGGAGTTTCAGAAACCCGATCAGGCTGTTCGCGAGCGAGAAATCAAACGACTTCAAAAGAAAATCCTGAAAAAGCATCGCTCTGCCTTTGACCAGTATGACAAGAAAAATTAATTGAAAAATAGTAAACACGTTAAAAAGGAAATCTGCTATGTCCAACGCTAGCAACGCTGTAACGGTTAAGCGGTCCGGTTCTCACTCCGCTCCCGCCTCTCTTGCTTCCTTTGAAACGCTCGTTCGGAAAGTCAAAGAAACATTTCTTCTCGGCCGCGAACGGATTGAGCGGGAGATGGTTCAAACCTACCTGCAGACCGGAAGCTATATTCACGAACACATTCTTTATCATGAAAAGCGCGCGGGTTATGGGGAGAAAGTGATTCTGAAACTTTCTGAGCGTGCCGGGATAAGTAAGCAATCGCTTCGCGAAATGCTTCAAGTCCATCGGGCTTTTCCTTCCATTGTCCGCGCGCGCGGGCAATTGGGTTGGACACAATTACGAAAGCTAGCTACGATTCCTGCCGGAAAATTACGCGATGAATTCATAAAGCGTGCGTTGAAAGAAGAATGGACGGAGCGGGAACTGCAGTCAAAAATTAACCTTGAGATTCGCCACGATGCCGGATCGAACGGAGCACGTTCTAACGGTTCGCCCAAAAATTCCGAACTGCTCCGCCCCAAACTCGGCACGCTCTACACCTACCGGCTGAAGCAGCCGGATTCCCTTCACGACGGCGATGACCGGTTGTGGATCG
>ORMF010707985.1_pt1 | contig 18870 bp, 16 predicted proteins | sample 1779871 | NCBI WGS metagenome assembly ORMF01 (sample SAMEA104232316, study PRJEB22302) | groundwater metagenome | biome: forest; feature: aquifer; material: groundwater | place: USA | collected 2011-08-07 | depth 5.4 m | reverse complement strand
GTCGTGATGTTGTCCCTCTGGCCGAATTTCGCCGGGTTGACGTCGTACAGCCCTGAGATGACGCGGCCGCTGGCGTCGCCCAGCCGTGAGTCGTTCGGAGCCGTGACGCTGAACGTCGAGAAATCGCCGGCCGTGACTGCGCGGTTGTCGTCCACGGTGAAGTTGCCGTACCACCGCCGGAAGTAGGTGAAGTCCGCGGAGACGCGCGGCACGATTTCGCGCTGCGCACCCGCCGTGAATTCCCAGTTGTACAGGCGATGGCCCCAGCCGGTCAGGACGCTCTCGTCGAAGCTGCCTTCGGCCACGGCCGTCCCGAACCTCTGGTTCGCCACGGCCCCGCACTCGCCGTTGGCGCCCAGGTTCAGCAGACTGCAATCCGGCACATAGTTGCCGTTGGCGTCAGTCCACGACCGTGTGGTCGTGTTGGCGAGCCTGAGGATCGGGTTGCGCGACCCAGCGATGCCTCCAACGGTGTACTGCTCCACGTAGCGGTTGAGGCTGACCTTCACGGCCGTCCGCCCGTCGCCCGTCAGGTCATAGGCCGCGCTGAGTTTCGGACTGAGGTCGCGCAGCGAGAGACCCTCGGTTTCAGGGAACCGGACATTCCGGGTCGGGGCGAGCGGGGCGGGGCCGACCTCCTGCGCCGGGAAGGTGTTCTTGAACCAGTCGTAGCGCAGCCCCACGTTGATCGTCAGGCGCTGAATCGTCCACCGGTCCTGGGCGAACGCGCCGAACTGATGATCCACGTCGACGGCGTAATCCACCGGGAAGGCGCGCATCGTGATCTGGTTGGGCACGCCGTTGTTGAACCGGTAGCTCACCGGATTGAGATCCCAGTCGCGCTGGTTGGTTCGGCCGGCGATGTCGCCCACACCCACCTTGAACGAGTGGGCGCCGGTGATATACGAGAGGGCCGCCCGGTAGAAATAGACCGTGCTCGGCCGATTGATGAACGTCGCCCGATTCCGGTACTGACGTCCGGTGGACTGCTCCAGCACGTTGATCATCGCCGGGTTCATGGAGCGAATCGGATCGCGAATCGCCCGCTCGAACGTGGTCTTCGCGGCGCCGTCAATCAGCAGCCGATTCGTCAGAGGCACGGTGACGTCCCCGGTCACCTGCCGCTCCACGGGGAAATAGTGGTACGGTCCAGCCTCGGCCGCCAGGAGGGTACCGCCCGGGGCTCCTGTGACGTCGAGAATCGACGGCCAGTTGCGCGCAGTCTGTTGAACGTAGAGGACGCCCACCTTCACCTTCGGCGCGGCCTGCACCGTCAGACGCAAACGGCCGTCATTGACGTTGGAATCATTGGACACCGGCCGGCTCAGGTCCGGCTGGTAGGTCCAGACGTTGGGATTGCTGGCGTTCTTGTCGTAGAACTCGTCGGCCATCCACTTGGAGGAGGTGGCGCGCCGGGCGGAGAAGTAGAACCAGACCTTGTCCCGGCGCAGGGGTCCGCCAAAGCCGGGATTGAAGTCGAACATCTTGTTGATCTTGTTGGGCGTGCGGAGACCGGCATCCCTCAGCCGCTGCGTGAAGTTATTGCTCCCGAGCCCTTCGGTGGTTCCGTTCAGGAACAAGACACCGTTGAACGTGTTGCCCCCCTCGCGCGGGATCACGTTCACCCGCACGCCACCGCCGCCGGTGTCGGCGCCGGCGCCCGAATAGTCGACCGCGATTTCCTGCGACGCGGCCATGTTGAAGGTGATTTGGGAATTGGCAGGCGAAATCAGCGCGGCGGTCGACAGCCCGTTTTCCATGAGCGATTGGGAGTTGCCCGTGGAGCCGTGGACCTGCATGGCGATCGCCCCGGAGAGCTGCGTCGCGCCTCCGACGTCCTGATTGGCGGCGTTGACGGTGACGCCCGGGATGAGCGCGATCTGCGCAAACGGCGACCGGCCGGTCGGCAAGCTGTCGATGAGCTCGCGGTCGATGACGCGCTGCCTGGCGGCGCTCTGGACGTCCACGATCGGCGTCTCGCCGGTGACGGTGAGAGTTTCCTGGACCTCGCCCACGCGAAGTTCAGCGTCGATCGTCGCAGTGAACGTACCGGTCAACTGAATGCCCTCGCGCTTCACCGTGCTGAACCCCGGCAACGCAAACGTCACGGTGTAGCTGCCTGGAGGCAGAAGCTCGATTCGGTACTGACCGGTGCCGCCGCTCACCACCGACCGCACCTTTTCGATCAGCGCAGGGCTTGATGCCTCAACCGTCACGCCCGGCAGCACTCCTCCGGACGCGTCCTTCACTTGCCCGGCGATCGAGGCCTGGGCGAACACAATCGCCGGGACGCCTACGAGAACAACCAGGACAGATATGACGACTCGCAATCCACGCATGAGTAACCTCCACTTTGGGACGGCGTTGTCCCGATCCGGGCCGAAGGTCCGCCTGAAGGCGGACACTACCATGATCATCGGTAGTGTCCGGCGTGAGCCGGACGTGCTCGTTAGAAATCGAACTGCATTCCGATCTTCGCGAACCGGGCAAGCAGAATCGACGTCGGCCGCTGCCAGCTGGCAAAGGCATTGTTCATCGTCAGCACCGTGTTGGCGTTGAACAGATTGTTGACGTCGAGATTCAGCGACGTCTTCGTACGGCCGAACCGCAGGATCTTGCCCACACGCATGTCCACCTGGTTCAACCGCTCGCCGTAGAGCGTTCCGGGCTCCGCGATCGTCACGGGCAGGTTCGCGGCGCCACCCGAGAGAGCTCGACCCAGTGACGGCGCGATGACCGCGTTCGTCGCCACGTAGTTGGCGTAGATTTCAGGCCCGGGAATGCTGCGGAATGTTCCGCTGACCAGCACGTCGAGGCGTGGGACGGTGTAGCTGCCGGAGAACTTCACGTTCGTGAGGTACGCCGACTGCTGACGGCAAAACTGCGCGGGTATCCACTGGTTGGCGATCGACGCGGCGATGGACGCCATGTTGCCGGTGGAAACGGCCAGCACCTGAGGCGACGTGGCATTACTGGCAGCAACCGTCGTGGCCAGCAGCATCTCCGGAACCTTCTCAGCGACAGCGCAGATGTCGATCAGCGTGTTCCCCGTGCTGACGCCGCCCTGCAGCCTCAGGCCGGACTGCGGGCGCATGCTCAGGTTCACGTCGACACCCTGCCATCGCTCGATCTGTTTGCCGTAGTTGCTCGACAGCGTCACGAAGTTGTCCGCCGGCCGGCCGAAACTGGCCGGCTTGAGATCGGAGAGACCGGACACGGTGTAACCGCCGCCGCCAGGCAGTCGCGGATCGACCGGCGCGGTGATGCTGAAGCGATCGAAGTCCGACGCGCTCACCGCGCGGTTATCGGTGACGACGAAATTCTGGTACGCGCGACGGAAATAGGCGACGTCAACCGAGGTGCGCGCGAACAGTTCGCGCTGGACGCCTGCGGAGAATTCCCAGTTCGCGGGGCGCTTGTCCCAGCCGCGCAGCAGATCGGGATCGTAGGTGGCGCCGGGCCGTGCGCTGCCGAACGCCGGGTTCGCCATCGCGCCGCACTCGCCGTTGGCGAGCGGGCTCACGAGATTGCAGTCGGGCACGAAGTTGCGGTTCGCGTCGTTCCACGAGCGCGTGGTGCTGGTGACCAGCGTATTGAGCGGGCTCGGTTCGCCGGCGAGCGCCGAGCCGGCCGCTTCGTTCTGCAGGTACCTGTTCAGGCTCACCTTCACCGCGGTCTTCCCTTGGCCGGTCGGGTCGAAGCTCAGACCCAGCCGCGGGCTGATGTCATGCCACGCGGTGTTTTTCTGCGCGGGGAAGGTGATGTTACGCGTCGGCGCGAGAAGCGCCGGTCCGGCGTGCTGCTCCGGATAGCTGCTTGCGAAATAGTCGTAGCGGATGCCGTAGCTAGCGGTCACGCGCCCCACGCTCCATTTGTCCTGCGCGTAGAGCGCGAGATTGTGATCGACGTTGACCTGTCCGTACAGCGGCAACGCACGCTCGGTGATCAGGTTCGGGACGCCGCCGTTGAACCGGTAGGTCAGCGGCTGGCCACCGTCGTTGGTGTCGCGTGCCTCGAATCCATGACTGTGCGTCAAGCCCGCCTTGTAGGCGTGCGCGCCTGTGATGTACGACGCGCCAAAGCGGAGATGGATCGCGTGATTCGGTCCATTGCGGAAGTTGTCCGCCGCCCGGTACCGAAGGCCGGTCGACTGCTCGTTCACCGTGATCATCTGCGGGCCGGAATCGAGCGACGGCAGGCGGACGCTGCGTCCGAAATGATTCGCTCCGCCGGCTTCGAGCAGCAGGCGATTCGTGATCGGTGACGTCCAGTCAAGGACCTGCCGGCGCTGGATTGGAAAACGTTCGCGGATGTCCGCCTCGGGCGCAACCGTCGCGGACACGACACCCACGCAGGTGCAGCCGGCCTGGTCAGCGGCGAGAATCCCGATCTTGTGGCGCGGGCTCACTTGCCACGTAAGCCGCGCATCGCCCCCTTCGTAGTGCGTATCCTTGAATGCCGGCCGGCTCAAGTCGGGATCAAACGTCCAGGCGTTCGGGTTGTTCGCGTTCCTGTTGAAGAACATGTCGGCAACATCGAGCTGCGATCCCGAGTAGAGGGCGGAGACGTAGAACCACACCTTGTCCTTGCGGATTGGACCGCCAAAGCCCGGATTGACATCCCACAGCTTCTTCACAGCGTCGGGCGTGCGAAGGCCCTGGGCCCGCAACTTGTCGGTGAGATTACTCGCCTGCATGGCGTGGGTGGCGATGCTGGAGAAGAACGTGCCGTTGAACGTGTTGCCGCCTTCACGCGGAACGATGTTGATGCGCACACCGCCTGTCGGCACCTCCGCCGTGTTCCCGGAGTAGTCGAGCGTGACTTCCTGCACGCTGGCCATGCTGTAGATCAGCCGCGTGGTGAAGCCGGACGAGGCCATCGCATTCATCGTGATGCCGTCCATCGACGTCCAGCCGTCGTTGCTGCGGCCGCCGTGCGACGACATGCCGGTGGTCGCGTTGATGACCGCGCCGCCGACATCCTGCGGCACGTTGGTGGTGATACCTGGATTGAGTGCGCCGAGCGCCCAGATGTTGCGCCCCGCGGGAATGTTTTCGATGATGTCGCGGTCGACGACACGCTGCCGAGAGGTGGTCTGGACGTCGACGGCGGGTGCCTCACCGGTCACGGTCACCGTTTCCTCGAGCGCGCCGACACGAAGGTCCCCATTGACCGTGGCGGTGAAGCTGCCCGTCAGCTCTATGCCTTCACGCTTGAGCGTGTTGAAGCCGGCCAGCGTGAAGGTCACCGTGTAGCCGCCAGGCGGCAGGTTGACGACCTGATACTGCCCGGTTCCGTCGGTAACCACCGAGCGAACTTTCTCGATCAGCGCGGGACTGGCGGCCTCGACGGTGACCCCGGGCAACACGGCGCCCGACGCGTCCTTCACGACGCCAGCGATCGAGCCCTGCGCGGAGGCAATGGCCGGAATCAAGACTGCGCACGCGAGCAGCGTGAGAACCTTCGCAAATCCGCCCATGGGTGGCTCCTTCGACTGGTTGCAGAAGGGAAACCGGGTGTGAGGTGGCGAGACAGTACGAGACGGATGATGCCGTGTCAAGCAGCGGCGCCAATTGCGCGGGCGGGTGCGGTAAGCTGTGCGCCGTACACGATCTGATAGTCGAGCGAGGCTGGAGGCAGGAGGCAGGAATGGCGCGGCGCGGCAGTTCGTTCAGACTGATCAGACTGAAAGGTATGGTTCTCATGCGCCGAACAACACTTTCCGTTTTGCTTGTCTCGATGGTCGTCGCGTCGATCCTCTCCTATGGGCCGCCTGTTCTCGGCCAGGCCGAAGCGCCCAAAGTCGGGTTCTTCGGAAGCTACAAGGTCACGGCCGACAAGATGGATCCATCGAAATTGCCGATCATCGGCGCCTGGCGGATGAATTTCGAGAAATCGGACCCGTCCATGAAAGCGGCAGGGCGCTTCAAGCCGACGGCGACGACGATCTACGCGGCCGAGAACGGCGGCATCAGACACTCCGTCTTCAATTCCTATCCTCCAGTGGTCGACAACTATAAGACCGTGTTCACGCCCGAGGCGCGGAGCTACTGGGCCAAGCTCGATGGCAAGGGTATCTACGAGAATCCCCAGGGTCCGAATGGCAAGGGTGAGACCGCCGGTCTGTGGCTCGTGGATCGCAACACGATCTTCCGCGAGCGATGGGTCAAAGGCGCGGTTGACGAGCGGACCCTGTATCGGGTCTCTCCGGATGGCAACACGCTGGTCTGGACGAATTTCCCCGCGAGCGGGGACAGCACTCACGTGGTGTGGGATCGAATCACCTTGCCATGACGTGGGCCAGCGTTGCAGTTGCCATCACTCATCGCGTTCAAACAAGGAGGCAGGCAGCATGATGTTCGGACGGAGGCGCCCGATTGTCTGGGCCACGGGAGCAGCGGTTGCGTGCCTGCTCGGCGTCATGACCGCACGTGTGTCAGCACGCCAGGCTGGGTCGGCACAGGCTCCTCAGATGTCAGAAAACCTATTCAAGAACGTCGAGGTTCTCAAAGGGATACCCGTCGACACATTCTTTGACGTCATGGGGATGTTTGCTTCCTCTATGGGTGAGGACTGTACTTTTTGTCATTTGAAGGAGGCCGTCTTCAGGCACGAAGCGTTTGCAGACCCAACCCCGAGAATCAGGCGGGCGCGCCAGATGATTGCGATGATGAAGAGCATCAACGAGACGAACTTCGGCGGCCGGCCCCTGGTGACCTGTTTCACGTGCCACAGGGGCAGCACCAGCCCTGTCAACGCGCCACGTCTCTCTCTCCAGTACGGTCCTCCGGATGACGATCCAAATGTGATCAATTTCCCTCCCGACACCAGGACGTCGGCCGATCAGATCCTCGACAGGTATCTCCAGGCACTCGGCGGGACCGAGCAGCTGGCCAGGCTTTCGAGCTTTGTCGCAAAGGGGACGTACTCGGGATTCGACACGGGCTTCAAGGAGGTTCCCGTTGATATCTACGCCAAGGCTCCGAATCAGCGCACGTGGATCATCCACATGGCTGAAGGAGATAGTCACCGGGTCTACAACGGCCGCAACGGTTGGTGGGCGGGGCCAGACGGACCGGCGCCAATCGAGACGCTGACCAGCGGAAATCTGGACCGCTACAGGCTGGAGGCAATCGTGGCGTTTCCAGCAGGGATCAAGCAGGCCTTCAGCCGATGGAAGGTTGGCCGCACGGCGATCGACGATCGCGCCGTCACGATCGTTCAAGGAACCAACACCGGGCTGCTTCCCGTCAACCTGTATTTCGATAACAAATCCGGCCTGCTGGTCCGGTGGGTGCGCTGGAACGAAACGCCGGTCGGTCCCGTTCCCACTGAGATTAACTACGACGACTATCGCGACGTCGCTGGCGTCAAGATGCCTTTTACCTGGACGGTGAGCCAGACGTATATGCAGATGACCATCAAGCTGAGCGGGATTCAGGCGAACGTTCCGGTCGACGCGGCAATATTCGCCCAACCGACCCCGGGGACGCCCAGGCCCTAGTGTCGTCCGCCGGAGGTATTAGATGAGAGCGCGCGGAATCATAGTGGCCGCCACGGCCGTGGCAACACTGGCCGGCGGTCGACTCGTCCTCGGACAGCACGGCGCCCGGCTTGGCGTCAACGATGCTTCGCCGGCTTATCGCATGGTCAGCGCCGCAGTCCTCACGCGAGCGGGGCTCCCGTCAGAGGAAACTGCAAAGACTGCATTGAGCGCCGCGCTCGCGGGTGTCCGTCATCCTCAGTGGATCGACATTCCAGTCGGATCGACGACGGTTCCCGCCGACGCGGGCGGAATGAACAGCAAGCGTCCGGGTCTGCCTGCAAACTTCCTGATGGCTGCCAAAACAGTGGCCCAGTCGCCCCGAAAGGGCGAGTGGATCGATATTCCGATGGCGAGCGGTACGAAGCTCCACACCTGGATCTCCTATCCCCAAAATGTGGCGAAGGCTCCGGTCGTGCTCGTGTTTCAGCCGGGCCCTGGCTTGGACATGGGCGAGCCGATCGTGAAGGGAGGCGGCGCGAACTGGCTCCGCGCAATCGCCGACCAGTTGGCGTCGGAGGGATTTATCGGGGTCCTCCCCGATCTCACATCCGGGTTGGGTCCCAACGGCGGCAATCACGATTCGTTCGAATTCCCGGACGACTCCGGAAGAGCGCTCAGCCGCATCAGCCACGCGGAGGTCCTGGACCGGATCCGGATCGCTCGCGAGTATGCGCTCAAGCTGCCGATGTCCAACGGAAAGCTTGGGGCAACGGGCTTTTGCATGGGCGGAGGCCTGGCGTGGGAAGCGGCTGCGGAGATTGAAGGCGTGAACGCCTCGGTCGTCTTCTATGGCGCCCCACCGACGGAGGCCGTGATGGCGAGGATCAAAGCGCCTGTTTCCGCCTTCTTTGGCGCCAACGATCTCGGGCTGGCTCCGAGAATCGCCCCGGCAACCGCCGAGATGAAGAGACTGGGCAAGCACTTCGACGTGCAGGTGTATCCGGAAGCGACGCACGTCTTCCTCTATCGGCAGGATCTTGGCAAGAACATGGCGGCCACCGAAGATGCATGGCCCAGGGCGATGGCGTTTTTCAAGCAGCATCTGGTAGCAGCCGCCGGAAGCCGCTGAGCGGACACTGTGTTAGCATCCGGCTTATTCCAGCGCCAGATTTGAAATCTAGGGATATAGGAGGCCAAATGCGCATCAATCTGTCGTTCGCGGCAGTCTCTCTCGGCATACTGCTGGCGGCAACCGCATCGCTGCAGGCCCATCACTCGTTTTCGGCGACGTACGACGGCAACAAGCCGATCACGTTGAGAGGCACGGTCAGCAAGCTTGGGTGGCAGAATCCACACGCACACATCTACGTCGACGTCAAGAACGCGGACGGCAAAGTCGTGACCTGGGAAGTCGAGAGCGCTGGCCCGGCCACACTGATGAGGCAAGGCTTGCGGAAAGAGGACTTCATCGGCGCGGAAGTCGTCATCAAGGGCTTTCTCGCCAAGGACGGAACGCCCACCGTCAACGCCAGCAGCTTCACGCTCGTGGAAGCGAAGAAAGAGTTCGTCAACGACGACAAGACCCCGTAAGGTCTGGGAGTCTGAACCATGACGCGCTTGATGATCGTCCTCAGCGTGGTGCTGGCGCTTGCCGAATACGGGGTGACGCTCGCGCAGGCACGTCCGGACTTTTCCGGCTCGTGGAGATTGAACGTGGGCAAGAGCGGCCCGAGCGTCGCCGGCAACACGCCGAACATTCCATTTCCGAGCCAGATCGTCGTCAAGCAGACGCCGACCGACATCTCTGTTGAGAGCACGAGCGTTCGGCAGCAACCCGTATCGGCCGTTTACAAGCTCGATGGCAGCAAGGTCACCGTCCAAGTGCCCGAGGGGATCTCCGAAACAGGCGACGCGAAGTTAGACGGGGGGAATCTGTTGATCAACTCGCGCCGCTCGTTCTCCTCGCCGGCTGGAGACATCGTCGTTGAATTCAAGGAAGTCTGGAGCCTGACCGGAAACGTCCTGACGATCCAGAAGACTCGGACTCAGAGCGGAGAAACGACCACCGAGAAGTCTCAGGCTGTCTACGACAAGCTGTAGGGGTCCCATGCGAGATCGCTTCGTGACGTGGCTGATCGCCGCGGTTGCCGTTGCGGCAATCGCATATTCCGTATCGCCCGCTCTCACCGCTCAAGCCCCGGCAGGCGGCCAGGCATACACTCCGCCGCGCACCGCCGGGGGCCAGCCCGATCTCCAGGGCGTGTGGCGCGTCTGGAATCTCGCGAAATTCGACCTCGAGGACCACGGCGCCAAGCCCGGTGTGCCCGCCGGGCGAGGCTTTGTCGTCGATCCGGCCGACGGCAAGATCCCCTACCTGCCGTCGGCGCTCGAGAAGCGCAAGCAGAACTACGAGAACAGCAGGAATCCGGATCCCTGGAAGAATGCGGATCCCTATGTGAAGTGCTACCTGCCTGGCATTCCGCGCATGACGTATCTCGGCTGGCCGTTTCAGATCATTCAGACGCCGGAGTCTGTGACTTTCGTGTACGAGTGGGCTCACAAGAAGCGCGTCGTTCCGATCAGCAACACCGCGCCGGCCGCCGACGGAGAAACCGCCTGGATGGGCACGCCGCGTGCCCGCTTCGAAGGCAACTCGCTGGTGATCAACCTGACGAACTTCAACAGCTATACCTGGTTCGACATGGCTGGGAATTTCCACAGTGACGCGCTGAAGGTGGTCGAGCGGTACACGCCAATCAATGCCGACACGCTGCAGTACGAAGCCACGATGACCGACCCAAAGGTGTTTACGCGGCCGTGGACGATCCGAATGACCATCCAGCGCCAGAAAGATATCGGCATCCTCGATTACGAGTGCACCGCGATGCTGGACGAGATGGGCATTCACCATACGTGGCCCAGGGATTTCGACGTCAACTGACGAGGAATAACGCATGAGTACCCGAACCCGTTTTCTGTTGTCGGTCGCGGCAGCGGCCGTCATGCTCGGCGTCACGCCTGTCCCGAGCACCGGTCAGCTAGCGCGCGGCGACGAGAACGCCGTGAAGACTCCAGCCGGTCCCATTCCGCGCCGGGCGGACGGCAAACCTGACTTGACGGGAAACTGGAACGGATCGCCAGGCGGAGTGACGCACACGGTCATCCTCGAAGATCATCCCGCAGGGTTCGGCGTGACGGCCGGGCCGACCCTGATCATCGACCCGCCAGACGGCATCATCCCCTATCAGGCGTGGGCGCTGGCGGAGCGGAACCGCCGCCGGGAAGACTCCAACGGCTACGAGGATCAGGTCGGCCACTGCGAGTTCTATGACCTCGGCCGCATCCAGATCTTCTCGCAGGAATACATGTTTTCCGGGAACAACTTCATCATCAACGCGACGCAGCACATCACGCGCGTGATCCCCATGAACCGGCGCGAGCATCTTCCCGCAGGCATTCGCCTATGGACGGGAGACTCGATCGGGCACTGGGAAGGCGACACGCTGGTGGTCGACACGACGAATTTCGCCGAGAAGCCCCGCATGTCTCTCGGCGGAGATTTTCACGGCGCCGACGCGCATATCGTCGAGCGGTTTACCATGCTCGACTCGAACACGATCAAGTGGACGATGACGATCGACAATCCGAAGGTGTTTACACGACCCTGGACGATGACATCGCCGGCGCCGATGAAGCGCCAGAAGGCGCTCGGTCCGGCCGAATGGGACGTCGAAGATACCTGCCACGAAGGCAACGTTGACCTCGTGCACTTGAAGAACACGTACGACCAGGCTCGAGCGGCCGCCTCGAAAGCCAAATAGGCGGGCCCGGCCCGATCTGCGGCTTACTCACAACCGGCGAACCGGCCCTCGCCCGGCTCGCGGGGAGGCGGAGGGTACCCGTTGGCGTAGATCGTCGCATAGCGAACCCTGCGCCCATCCTTGTCGAGGAATCCCATCGATTGTTGAAACAGCGCCGGCGGCGGTGCACCCGCCGGCACGGTTGCCTCCAGGATATAGAGGCGATTTTCGTGCATGTAGACCGCGGCGAACGTGAGAGACCGATCGGCGTTGGCGAGTTGTATCCGACGCCCTTCAATGCGGTCGCTGTTGCCGTACGCGTAATACGTCACCTTGGCGTCCCGCTTGATGAAATTCCACGCCGCATAGTCGAGCGCGCCTCGCAGTTCGTTGACGTAAGGGTTGTTGCAAAGGTTCGGATAGGCTGCGCAGTTATTGAGTCGCTCTGCGTGTATCTTCTGGACGTTCGCGTAGTCGATGACTGTGACGGAATGGCGACTCGGTCCATTTTCGTAGATATGGACGTGCCCCGGTAAGGTGATGCCAAATTCCGTGGGGTAGGTGACGTCCTGCACCTTCGGTTGACCCGGGAAATTGACCAGGAAGGAATCTGCCCGGCTGTAATACTCGATCCACTCCTGGGCGTAGGAAGGTCCCGACACACACAGGATTAACGCTGCCGGAATGAGTCGAGCCAGGCGCATCATTTTGTCCCCCATCTCTTCGTATCCAGGATTTCCTTATCTGCCTTGCTGAGCCTGATCTGGCTGACCGTACTGCACCCGCGAAGGGGATGGGTACATGTTGGAGTAGATAGTGTCGTAGCGAACCCTGATCCCATCCTTGTCGAGGAACCCCAGCGATTGCTGAAACAGCGCCGGCGGCGGTGCACCCGCAGGCACGGTTGCCTCAAAAATATAGAGCCGATTTTGGTGCATGTGGATCGCGACGAAGGTACGAGATCGATCGGCGTTGGTGAGTTGTATCCGACGTCCTTCGATTCGATCGCTGTTGCCGTACGCGAAATACGTAACCTTGGCATCCCTTTGAACGAAACTCCACGTCGCATAGTCCATCGCGCCTCGCAGTTCGGCGACATAGGGGTTGCCGCAGGTGTCCGGATACCCCTTGCAGTCCTTGACTCGCTCTGCGTGTATTTTCTGGACGTTCGCGTAATCGACCACGGTGACCGAGTATCGGTTCGGCCCATCCTCGTAGCCATGGACACGCCCCGGCAGGGTGATGCGATATTCCGTGGGGTAGGTGATGTCCCGCACTTTCGGTTGGCCTGGGAAATTGACAGTGAAGAAATCTGCCCGACTGGCGTACTCGACCCAGTCCTGGGCGGCGGAAGGCCCCGACATACACAGGATCAACGCTGCCGGAACGAGTGGAATCAAGCGCATGACTTATCCTCCATCACGTCGTATCCAGGATCCCTTTGGCCGTTTGCGGATATTACACCCGCGTCGGGGGGGTGATGGCGAAGTTTCGTGGGTGCCTTGTTTATTCGGCCGCGGCCTCCCGCGCGGCGAAACCTCGGCATCGCCGCGACGTGCTCAGCGGCTCGAGGCGTCCGATTTCATCGGTGATAGACGTGTCCACCGGTGTTGGTTGCCACCAGCGCCGTACTTTGACAGGAGCAGTCGACCGGCGAGGGTCAATCTACCAGGTTCTAGGGGGACCGTCGCGGATGATTTTCGCGAGCCCGAGCAGGCGAGAGCTGAGGCGCAGCCCGGATCGATCGACCGCGTCCAGGTTGATGGCAAAGCGCATCCGTCCGCTTTCGACGTAGAGCTCGATGATGCCGTCCGATTGCGAGAAGTACTTGGCGTCGCTGACGGTCAGCACCGGCAGTGTCTCGATCGCCTCCAATCCGGCGGTCGATCGTCGAATCTCGGCTTCTGCGATGAACAGGAGGTGGCAGCCCCGCCACGTGGCGCTGTCCTGAGGCCGCGAGACATCGAGCGTATGCCCGTTGATGTTCTGTCCGCGGACCGTCTCCACCAGCGCGGCGGCGATCCCATCGTCACTGACGACGCAGAAGGCGATGGGCGCGCCGGAGAGTAGCGCCGGCCACTCGGCGAACTTTGCAAAGTTGTACAGGAGCGCCGCCTTCACGGCGACGTCCGGCGCCGCGTCGGCGCCGGCCGCGATCCCGGGCCCCGTGATCAGCGCTGCCACGAGCGTGACGCTCGTGGTGACCAGACGCCCGCCAAGACCACGTCGCTTCGAGATCATCGAAACGTCCATCGCAGGCGCAGGCTGGCGCTGCGCGGGACCTGCGTCACCAGCAGGAACGAGCCGACGCCGCCGAACTCGGCGTGCGCCAGGTCGAAGAGGTTCTGGCCGATCGCCATGGCGGACACATTTCTGGTGAGCTGCCACTCCGCGTTGACGTCGGTTCGCGTGTAGGCGTCTACATCGAACTGCTCGAGCCGGCCGACACGGAAGATCGCGGCATCAAGTGTTGCGCGCGTGCCGGGTGAAAACGCCGACCGCACCTGCCATTGTGTCCGCGGAGCGCTCCCGTCTTCGCCGGCCGCCGAAGGATCCTGACTCGAGGCGGCGAGCTTTGGGGTGAGATGGAAGGCGGTGTAGCTGCCGCCGAGGCGCCAGCCCGGCATCGGCGTCAACTGGCCCGCGACTTCGAGGCCGCGCGTCGTTGCCTCGAGCTGGTTGCCGAACTTCGCGACAACGATGTGCGGCGCCGGGACGAACAGGACGGCGGGCGCCGCCAGTTCCTGCGTCCGCAGGTGTTCGTAGCGGCCCACGAATCCAGTCACGTCGATCGACCCGGCCGTGCCGCTCTCGAGCCGGTATCCGGCTTCCGCGTCGATGAGATTTTCCGCCACAGCGCGCGCGCCTGGCCCGCGGTGAAGTTGCCTTCCAATGTAAACGCGCCAGGCTGAGTGGTCCAGTCGGCGCGAAACCCCGTCGTGATGCTGTGCGACGCGTCGTTGGCCCGGGTGCCTGGTGCGATGAGCGATTCCTCCAGCCCCGCCCATTGTGCATACAGACGGTAGGGCGTCGCGCCGAGTGTCCCACCGTAGCGGACCGCAGCCTGTTCACCAGAGCGCCCGGCGTCAGCGCGAGCGAGTACGCCCTGCGTATCGGCCGGGGCCTTGGTGACAATGTTGATGACGCCATTCACGGCGTTCGCACCCCACATGGCGGCGCCGGGACCGCGCACCACCTCGATTCGATCGATGTCGTCGAGCATCATGTCCTCGACGTCCCAGAGCGCGCCCGAGAAGATCCGGTTGTAGATGCTGCGGCCGTCGACGAGGACGAGGAGCTTGTTCGCGTACAGACTGTTGAACCCACGGACTGATACGGCCCATTTGTTCGAGTTGATTTGCGCCACCTGAACACCTGGCACCTGTCGGAGCAGATCCGGGATCGTCGTCATGCCCGAGCGGTGAATGTCACGTGTGTGATCACGAAGACTGCCGCGGCGACGTCGGAGGCGCGCTGTTCCTTGCGCGACGCAGACGTGATCTCGATGCTCAGCAGATCTTCGATCGACAGCTGGCCGAGATTTGACGACGGGCTCTGCGCGAGGCCTGGCGACGGGACGGCCATGAGGGCTGATAGCGCGACGAGCAGAAGCCTGCTGACGAGCGTCATGGCTGTCCAGGCGGTCATGTTGCGTTCTTCAAGGCCGCGGCCTCCAACCAAGGTTGATTGATGCGCTTCGAGGAACGAGCGTAGGGCTCACGATCGCGCCCTGCCCCGCGAACTCGGCGTGCGACGGATCGAACAGGTTCTGTCCCACGACCGAGACGGACAGCCCTCGTGTCAATGGCACGTCCACACGTGCGTCCGCGCGCGTGTAGGCCGGGATGATCAGGCGCGGCAGCGCGCCGACGTGGAACAGCATCACGTCGAGTTCCACGCCGCGTGCGATGGTGAACGCCGAGCGCGCCTGCCACTGAGCCCGAGGCGCGTTGCCGTCATACGACGCGGCGTTCGCGTCGTGGCTCGCCGGGGACAGGTGCGGCGTCAGGTGAAAAGTCGAATAGCTCCCATCGACGCGCCACCAGCTGGCGGGCCTCAAGTGGCCGCCGATTTCCACACCGGAGGAGGTCGCCTTGAGCAGATTCCCAAACTGGACGGGAATGAACAGATGCGCGGGGGCCGGTATCAGCTCCAGGCGCGGTGTGAGCGGCTCGCTGGTCTTCAGGTTGTCGTAGCGCCCGATGAATCCCGCGACGTCGATGCTCGCGACCGATCCGATTTCAAGCCGATAGCCACCCTCCGTCGTCACGACCTCTTCGGGCCGGAGGTCGGGGTTGCCCAACGCGCCGACGACGACCGGCAGCCCGCCCGCGCCAACAAATGACGTGTAGTTGTTGCGGACCGACACGTCGCCGAGCGAGGGGGTGTGCAGGGCCCGCGACACGGCCGCCCACGCATGCTGCTGCCGCGCGAAACTCCACATCACGCGTGCCGTGGGCTGAACACCCCAGCCGACGTAGCTGTCGCGCTCGACCTTCGTTCCAAGCGTCAGACGCACCCGCGATCCCAGCGAGATCTCGTCCTGCGCGAAGGCGTTGACGACAGTCTCAGTGACCTGACTCGGGATGATTGAGAAGGTGTATCCACCACCGACGCTTTCATCAATGAGTCGATATCCGGTGCCGACGACCAGATCGTGTCGACCCCGAACCGCCACGTGATACTGGGCCTCGACGTCGGCCAGAATCTGCCTGGGATCGGCGGTATCGTCGTTCTGGCGGAAGTCGATGGACGACTGAATCTGCAGCGATGCGCCGTTGTCGCGGCGATGCGTCCAGCGGCCGAGCGCGACGTACTCTCGCGTGTACGACCAGTCGTTCCATGCCGGCCTGACGGCTGGGACCGGTCCGGACGGCGGATGCCACAAGGCGCGCAGACGACCGCGCGTTGTACCACCCTCGACCATCAGCGCCTCGCTGCCGTCGGTCCAATCGAGGCGAAATCCGTGTGTCTGGCTCTGCCAGGGGTCGTTGGACGGCGTCTTTGCATCGATCAGCGACTGCTGATGACCAGACCATTGAGAGTACACGCGATAGGCGACGGTCCCGAGTGTCCCGCCGTACCGCGCGGCGCCGTGCGGTCCATCGAACGTGCCGACCCCCACGCGGGCCGCGCCGCCAGGTGTATCGGCCGCCGATTTCGTGACGATGTTGATCATGCCGTTGAACGCGTTGGCGCCCCACGTGGCGCCGCCCGGTCCACGGACCACTTCGATGCGGTCGATCTGGTCGAGGGGGATGTCCAGCGATTCCCAGAAGACCCCCGAGTTGAGCCGGTCGTATACGGTCCGGCCATCGATGAGCACCAGCACTTTCTCGCCGAACAGGTTGTTGAACCCACGTACCGAGACTGCCCACTTGTTCGAGTTGATTTGGGCGACCTGCACGCCGGGCACCAACCGGAACAACTCGGGCACGGTCGTCATGCCCGAGCGTCGGATGTCCTCCTGGGTGACGACATAGACGGCGGCTGCGGCATCGCCGACCCGCTGCTCTTTGCGCGACACCGAGGTGATCTCGATGTTCATGAGATCCTCGATCGACGCACCCGTGAGGTCGGGCAGCCTCGTCTGCGCGAAGCCGCTCGTCGGTGAGACGATCGCCGAGAGTAGCGTCGCGAGCAGAAGTCGGATAACGGACCTCGCGATGTTCACTCTCAACGTCCTTCAAGCTGAATTCGACGCTCACGCGTCGTGGGTTTACGGCACACCAGCTGGCTGCTGGGGTCGGGTGTATGTACAGTTGGGACCGCCCGACAGCGGCGATGCAGTCGTCAGAAACGTGTAGGGCGTTCTGGAGACGTTATCGGCGGGTGAGACCGAATCCTTCACGTGCGAGATCGTTGCCAGCCCGCGCCTCGCGCGCGGGGCCTCAGCAACCAATGCGGTTGCATCGGCAGCTTGGAATTCACGTAATGGAGCACAGGGCAGGGCATCACACATGACGTGTTCAAGGCGGGACGCTCCTCCGACCGCTGCGGGCGGGCTCAGGGCGACCTCATGCGTGCCGCCTAAGGTTCCGGATCAGGACACTTTAGTCTCAGGGTTTCTTGATATTGCACCCCCGCCGAACTGGGACCGTTCGAGTGGGCATAGCCACTTTCCGTCGGCGATACCCGCCTCGCCCGTGCAGCCTTCTTCGGGGACCGGAAATCCAGTTTGGGACCGTCAATTGATCCGAAAAACTGGTCGATCCGAACGAAGCCGTGCGGCTGCAACGCAACACCTGTCTTTGAGCGCTGGATAACCCCTTTTGGGTGATAACCCAAGCCTCGGCACTCCACTTGCAGAGCAGCTCGACAGTGCCGACCGAGTCCTTGGAGGTATCCATGGTTCGAACGTTCTGCAAGAGTGGCGAGAACGAGGCGGTCAAAGGTGCGGTGCACGCGGCAGGGTGCCTCCTTGCCGGAGTGATGGCGGCCTACAACATCGCGGCCTGGTGTTATCGCCGCGAGCGGCACCTCGGGATCAACGCGGTCGTCTATTCGCTCGCGACTCTCTGGGAGGTGAAGCAGACGGCGCATCACCTGGAGCGCTGCGACGACCCGCGGAGCGCCCACACACCGACACACAGGACGGCGGAGAAGACGGAAGCAGCCTGACCCTTCCTCCCAGACCCCTAACCCCTAACCCCCTCCCCCCTCCCCCCTCCCCCTATAGACCCCTGGCCCGATGAGTCTTTCCGCCATTTCGCTGAGAGCGCTGGTTATCGCGCTCGTCATCAGCTGCTTCTCCGAAGTCAACATCGGCATTCTCGCCATCGTGTTCGCCTGGATCGTCGGCTACATCGGGGGAATGAAGGTTGAGCAGGTCGTCGCCGGCTTTCCGACCGCCCTGTTCCTCACGCTCGTCGCGCTGACGCTGCTTTTCGCCCAGGCGCAGGTTAACGGGACGCTTGACCGCTTCGCCCGGCGCGCGGTCCGTCTGTGCCGCGGAAGCGCGGGCGTGATCCCGATGATGTTCTTCGTGATGACGGCGTTCCTCAGCTCCATCGGGCCGGGCAACATCGCCTCGACCGCGTTGATGGCGCCGCTCGGGATGGCGGTCGCCGGCCGGTACAACATCTCGCCGTTCCTGATGACGATCATGATTGCCAACGGCGCCAGCGCCGGCTCGCTTTCACCAATCGCGCCGACCGGCGTCGTGGTCAACGGGCTCGTGGCGAAAATGGGCATCAGCAACGCACAGTGGCCCATCTACTTGAACAACCTGATGATCCACACGATGGTTGCCTTCACGGGCTACTTCCTGTTCGGCGGTCTCAAGCTGTTCGCGCGACGCGGGGCGGTGGCGGCTGCGCCTGTTGCCGCGGCAGGCGTCGGCGCGTTCTTGGGGTCAGACTCGGGTGACGATCCGACTCACAATAAGGCTGCGATACGTGAGTCGGACCGTCACCCGAGTCTGACCCCGGATGACACCCGCTTCGCGGCCCGGCACTGGCTGACCCTGGCGATGATCGCGGCGCTTGTTGTCGGCGCGATCGTCTTTCAGATCAACGTCGGCATGGCGGCCTTTGCCTGCGCGCTGGTCCTCACCTTCGCACGAGCCGCAGACGATGGCGAAGC
>ORMF010343905.1_pt1 | contig 18875 bp, 13 predicted proteins | sample 1779871 | NCBI WGS metagenome assembly ORMF01 (sample SAMEA104232316, study PRJEB22302) | groundwater metagenome | biome: forest; feature: aquifer; material: groundwater | place: USA | collected 2011-08-07 | depth 5.4 m | reverse complement strand
GCTGGAAAAGGAATTTTTGGAACGCCTGGCCAAAGCGAAAAGCAATCTGCCCGCTTATCGTGACGGAAAAGGCGTTTATGAGCAGCTTGTGGTGCCGCGCCGGGTGACCTGCCCGCATATTGCGGCCTATTACGCCATTACCACGGTGCTGGGCAAAGAGCAGGAATTGCCGCGCAAAGACCTTCATTATTACTGTTTTGATCTTGAAGTCATGAGCCAGCGGCGCGAATCGTCGGGCGAAATCGTCGCAAACGTGGGCCGGCTGCGCGTGCGTTCGCACATTACCGGCGAGGAGCATGATTATGTTTACGCCGCGCTGCATATCGGCCTTTATGATTTCCGCTGCTGGATCAAGGATTACAGCAAAGAACTGGACCCGCGTAAATTGGAAGCGGAAGTCCTCGACAAATTACAAGCCACGGAAACCGGTAAAATGGTGAAGCACATTGAAAAAGTTTTCGGCGCGCGGCATTACGGTCTCAAAGACCTGCCGCTTGAGCAGCGCATGCAGGTCATCTCGGTCTTGACCAAAGGCATGCTCGCGCGCATCAGCGACGTTTATGAGCGGCTTTACGATGAAAATTGGAAGATGAGCGAGATTTACCGGGCCATCAGCCTGCCGATCCCGCCGGAAATCCGGCATGCCGTCCGGTTCACGCTGTCGCGCCGGCTGATCGCGGCCCTGACCGACCTGGCCCGCCATCAATTTGATTTCGAGCGCACGTCCTTCGTCCTGCGCATTTTTGAAATTGCGCGCCTTTTCGAAGTTAAACTTGAGACCGAGGAAGCCACGATTTTCTTAAGTATGGAATTGGCGCGGCGCAGCAAGGCGCTGCTGGAAAATGTCCGCGAGCCGCTGGTCCGTGAATGCTTTGCCATTTATAAAATCGCGGAGAAAATCGGGGTCGAGCTGCATACCCGGCCGCCCCAGGATAATTTGGTGGCGCTTTTTAAAAAATGGCGCGACAATCCGGGGTCTATTCCTAAAATGTCCACCGAGACTTGGCTGGAATTGTTTCATCTGGCCTCGCTTCTGCAGATCCACGCGGAAGGTTTCCGCCGGGAAATCGAGGGTGCCATGCAAGGAAAGCTGAGCGTTTAATGGAAGCCGAAGAAAATCCCAGCTCCGGGCCGGAAATTCCGCCGGAAAACAACGCCTTGGTCGCATTGGTTGAGAAATATTTTGAGAAAGACCCGGCCGCCGCCGCGCGCATTCTGGAAACTCTGGATGACGATACCGTTGTCGAGGCGTTGAAGCGGCTTCCTTCCTCGATTTCCGCTCAAGCGGTGCGCCAGCTGCCGGATGGTTTTGTGGCCTCGCTTTTGCAAAAGCTGCCTTATCCGCTTTTCCGCGAAATCGTGGACCAGCTTGAACCGCACCGCGGCGCCAGCATCTTTCTCCATTTTCCGGACCACTTGCGCCATCTCTTCCTTGTGCAGATGAGTGAAAAGCGCAAACAGGAACTGCAGGAGCTCCTGACCTATCCGGAGGACAGCGCGGGCCGGATCATGTCGACCCAATTCATGGCCTTTCATGCGGACCTTAAAGTCCGCGACGCTATCCAAAAAATCCGCCAGCTGGCGCGGCAGGGCACCACGACTTCCTATGTTTACGTGGTCGATCCCGACAACCGGCTGATCGGCGTATTAAATATGCGCGACATGCTGCTTGCTTCCGAAGATGCCACGCTGCAAAAGGTCATGCGCCAGGAAATTTTTATGATCCCCAGCTTTATGGACCGCGAAAAAGTGGCCGCGGAACTTTCCGCGCGCAGTTTTTTCGCGGCGCCCGTGGTCGATGCGCAAAACCGGCTGCTGGGCGTAATCCGGGCGGATGAACTGATTGACAGCGCTCAGGAAGAAGCCACGGAAGACTTGCAGAAGATGTTCGGCGCCGGCGGCGATGAGCGCGTTTCTTCACCGCTCAGTTTTTCGCTGCGCATGCGTCTTCCTTGGCTCTATGTCAACTTGGCCACGGCCTTTTTGGCGGCCTCCGTGGTCGCGCTTTTTGAAGACATCATCGCAAGAATTACCGTGCTGGCGATTTTTCTGCCGGTCGTGGCCGGTCAAGGCGGGAATGCGGGCGCGCAGTCGCTGGCGGTCGTGATGCGCGGGCTGGTGATGCGTGAAATTGTCCCGAACCGCGCCGGCCGCCTGATTTTGAAAGAAACCGCGGCAGGCCTCATCAACGGCATTGCGGTGGGCGTGGTGACCGCGGGCATTGCCTGGGTCTGGCAAGGCAACGGATACTTAGGACTGGTGATCGGGCTGGCCATGGTGACAACTTTGATGATTGCCGGTTTTTCAGGCGCGGCCATTCCGATGTTGATGAAGGCCATCGGCTTGGACCCGGCGCAGTGTTCCAATATCATCCTGACAACGATCACGGATGTGCTGGGTTTCTTCTCGTTTCTCGGATTCGCGGTTTTATTCCAGAAACATTTGGTTTAGCGGGGACCTATGGACGAACGGTATAAAATTTTTGAATCCGCCATTACCGGCAAACAATGGCGCCGTCTCGGCATTCGGCGCCGGGCGGGCGTGGCCGTGCCGCTCTTTTCGCTCTATTCCAAAAAAAGCGCGGGCATCGGCGAAATCCCGGACTTGAAGCTTCTGATCGAATGGTGCCAGCAGGCCGGCCTCAGCATTATTCAGCTCCTGCCCATGAATGACGTGGGCTTTGATTTCACGCCCTACGATGCGAAGAGCACCTTTGCCCTCGAACCGATGTATCTCCGGCTGGAAGAATTGAGCGGCGCGGATACGGCCCCGTTTCAGGAGCGCATTGAAAAACTGCGGCGTGATTTTCCCACCGGGACGCCGCGCGTAAATTACCGGGTCAAAAAACACAAACTCGATCTTTTGTGGGAAATTTTTTCGAGCGCCAAACAAGAATCCGCAGAATTCCGGAAATACCGCGAGGCGAGCGGCTGGTGGCTGCGCGATTACGCCCTTTATCAGACCGCCAAAGAAGTCTCGGAAATGCGGGCTTGGTTTGACTGGGAGCCGGGTTTAAGAAACAGGCAGCCCGCCGCTCTGGCCGCGCTCGAAAAAGCAAACGGACGGCGTATCGAATTCTATGAATGGCTGCAATGGCAGCTCTTTGAACAGTTTCGCGCTGTCCGCAGCGCCGCCCAAAAAGCGGGCATTTTTTTTATGGGCGACCTGCCGTTTCTGGTTTCGCGCGACAGCGCCGATGTCTGGGCGCATCAGGAATATTTTAAGCTCAATCTTTTGTCCGGCGCGCCGCCGGACATGTATTTTGCCCAAGGCCAGCGCTGGGGCATGCCGCCTTATCAATGGGCCAATATGGAAAGGCGCGGCTACGATTATTTGATCCAAAAATTGGGTTACGCGCAAAATTTTTACGATTTCTTCCGGATTGACCACGTGGTGGGTATATTCCGCGTTTGGACGATTGCGCAGGATGAGCCGGAAGAATCCGCGGGCCTGAAGGGCCGCTTTGATCCGGAACCGGAACAAGAGTGGGAAGGCCACGGCCGCAAATTGCTTTCGCTGATGATTGAAAATACCGTCATGCTGCCGTGCGCGGAAGATCTCGGCACCGTGCCGGATTGTTCCTACCGCGTGCTGGCCGAATTTGCCATTCCCGGCACGGATGTCCAGCGCTGGGCCAAACATTGGAAAGGCGATTTTGATTTTATGAAGCCGGAGGAATACCGGCCCAACAGCGTCGCGGTCGCAGCCACACATGATTCAAGCAACCTGCAGGGCTGGTGGGAATATGAAGCGGGCACGGTCGATGAAGAGCTGTTTAAACGCAAATGCAATGAACGGGGGATTGATTTCGCGGCGATCCGCCCCCGGCTCGCGGACGAGGCCAAGTCGCATTACGGCCGCCTGCGCTGGCGCGAAGAGCTCCGCACCGCTGACGACCTGCTCGCGGTCCTGGGCCGGCCCTTGGATCAAGTGCGCGACCTGGCGGAACTTTTTTTAGGATCCATTGGCGAAAAGCAAAAATTCTGGCAATATGCAGGCTTTACGGGCCAGGCGAAAGAGATGGCGGATAAGGGCATTATCCGCGCGGCCCTTGAAAAGGCGAGCGAGACGGCCTCCATTTTCAGCATTCAATTGCTTCAGGACTGGCTCTTGCTCGACCAGCTGCGTAACGATTCATGGGAATACCGGATTAATTTTCCGGGCACGTTGAATGAAAAGAATTGGTCGCTCACCGCGCCCATGGCGCTTGAAAAGATGAAAAAATTGGCGGTAAACGCCGAAATCAAATCGATCAACGGCCGGACGGGCCGGCTGGCCGAAACGGTCAATCCGGTTGCCGGCAGTCATGCGCGGCGGCAGCCGGCAGGGACTGAGGCCAAAAACAAAAGGCGGAGTGCTGCATGAATATTCGGTATGTCATCGCGGGATTAGTCATCATCGTTGTGGCGGGCGGCGGCATGTATTTTATGAAATCCCGGCAAAAGCCGCTGGCGGCGGTGAGCGAACAAATCAAAGATAATAAAACCAAAGGCTCGGAGACCGCGCGCATTACGATTATCGAATACAGCGATTTTCAATGCCCGGCCTGCCAGCAGAGCCAAGCGCCGCTGAATGAATTGCTGGCCCGGTATCCGGCACAAATCCGGCTTATTTACCGTCATTTCCCGCTGCCGATGCACATGTGGGCGCCTATGGCGCACCAAGCCGCGGAATGCGCCGCGGGCCAAGGCAAGTTTTGGGAATTTCATGACCGCCTTTATAAAGAACAGCTCGCATGGTCAGGTCCATCGTCGCCGCTTGAAACGTTTCTGCGTTATGCCGGAGAAGCGGGTTTGAATCTTGATGAATTCGGGCGCTGTCTGGCCGATGATCAAGTGCGCCAAAGGATCCTGGCTGAAAAAAAAGAAGGGGATAAACTGCAAATCCAATCCACGCCGACATTTTTTGTCAACGGCGAGCGCATGGTCGGCGCCGTGGAGCTCCAAATGCGCGCCGACGCGTTTATCCGGAAGGTGCTTGGTTTTCCGCCGGCCCCGCCGCCCCCCGTTTTCGCGCCTTCCTTGCCGCCGCCCGCGCCCGCGGAAGCGCCTGCCGCATGAAATTGTCCCGCGAGGATTTTTGGGGACTGGCTTTCCGGTTTTTTCTAGGCGGCATCTTTGTCCTGGCCGGATTTTCAAAGCTGATGGAACCCGTTGAAAATTTCCGCGGGGCAATTGCGGACTACCAGCTGTTGCCTTATGCGCTCGTGCCTTGGGTAGCGCAGGTCTTTCCTTGGCTGGAACTTTTTTTCGGTTTTTTTATGCTCGCCGGATATTTGCCACGCCTTACGGGCGCGGTGCTGGCTTCCTTTTCATCAATTTTTATTTTGTTTTTGACCGCGAGTGACAAATTGCTTTCCGGCGCCGGACAAAATTGCGGCTGCTTTGGGCAAAACGGATTCATCCGGCTCACGGTTTGGCAGGTTGCGCTGCTGGATTTAGCGATTTTAGCCGCCGGAATTTACCTGGCGAGGCGAAAATCGTTTCCGTTCAGCCTCGATGCGTGGCTGCGCAAATCCTGACGGTTGACACTCCTAGCAGGCCTCAAGTATCATGACTGACTCTCAAGGCCGGGTAGCTCAGTGGTAGAGCGAGGGACTGAAAATCCCTGCGTCGGCGGTTCAATCCCGTCCCCGGCCATACTTTTCCTCATGGAAAAGTATTTTGCCGGCAGACCTTGATGGTCTGCTCGGCAAGGACAGTCTCCGCGCGAGCCGGGCGGTTTGCGCTTAGAAGTTCATCAAGAACTTCAAGCGCAGTCCTTGCGCATAAGCGCAAGGGCGTCCCCGGCCACGTTTCCTACATGAGGCCGTCAGCCGAATGAGGAAACGTCCCAATGCGTCAGCATTGGGACACTTTTCGCCTCCCATTCCCGCAGGAAAGCATTGCCTCCGCCGACATCCAAAGCGCCGACTTCTTAAAGCATTAAAGCTGCTTTACTGCCCCTTTTGTCCCCTTTGCACTGACCGCATCCGCCCTAGGACTTACCGCTTAACCCCCCAATAGAACCGCTTACCGGTATTCCGTCGAATATCGGGGCCAAACCTAGTAGCTTTTAACTACGATGTTTACAAAAGTATTAAAAATCCAACACCCTGTGAGGGCACTGACAATGAATATTGCAGCTATAAATCGCGTGATTGCGGCAACACTGATCTTATCCTTTATGAGCACCCAAGTCCTGCCGGCCGGCTTTGCGGCTGCGCTGACTATGGAATCCACCATTAATCAGCCCGAGCAGCAGGCAGCGGAAAATCCGCAGCCTGAGGCAGGAACCGAACCGGTCCCGCCCGCGGAACACGATTCCTTTTTGGACGGGAATACGCTATCGGCCGCGGAACCTGGAATTTTAGAGACGGATTTGCTTGAGCCTGAAAAGGGCGAAGAAGATGAAGTGGAAGCCGAAGTGCCGGCAGGCGTGCGTGAAGCCATCGCCGCTTACCTGGGGATCCGCGTCGAAGACATCACCTCGCTGCGCTATAAAACGCGCAAAGATGTTTTTTGCCTGGGTACCGGCTGCGCGACTTACAGCGGATATTTAGATCTGACGGCCAATGTTAACGGCCAAGAAACGCATTATGCCGGCAGTGTTGTAGGCGGCTGGTTTGATACATGGACCACGAATGACCAGTCCCATCCCGAAAGCTGGCCTTATTATCCTGTCTATCTTCCTCGTTTGCCCGAAGTTTATTTAATCGAAACCGAACTTTCCGTTGAAGCCGTGGCCTCTCTCGCAATACACATGGGCAAGCGCATTGAAGACATTGCCTGGATCCGTTCGGAACAAGATCTCCATGAATGCAACGTGGAAGGCGGCTGCGGAAACCTCTGGAACGTTGACATCGAAACCACGGACGGCAATTTCTTTAAGGGCACCCTGACTCAATTGGACAAAAATTTTACTGCCGAACTGACTCAGTTAACGCCGGAACAAGCCGCGGCGCGTCATACAGTCATGAATCACTTATTGCAAATCACCGGCCTTGATATCAAGCAATTGCGCCGGCTGATCGCCTCGATCGAAGTTGAAAGGTCAGATTTAAAAGCGGGGGAATTCAATGTCATTGCCCGTTTTCAAGAAGGCCAAATGGCCGACGGCCGCTTATTGGACGTTCTCGGCGACGGCAAAATGTTTTCGCATGCCGAGTTTCGCTTGACCCAGATCCCTTCCATCCAGGGCATTACCTTTCAGCTGGTTGACGGGAAGCTGATCTGGGACCAGGCAGATTCCGTAACCGCGGCGAATCTTAATTATATCGAAGGCATCTTGGCGCGCATTTTTTGGACCCGTGACAGCCGCGATGAAAACGGCATGCCCCAGCGGACGGAACTTTATGATGATGTGTACGAGTATACGGATCAAGGGGTCCGGATTTCGCGCACAACGGAATTGTTCGGAACCCGCACTCTTGATGTTTTAACGCTGGAACGGCTCACCGATAAATACTATGTCACCCAAATCGACGAATACACGTTTGATGAAAATCAACAAGTCCATTCGCACACCATCACAAAGCTGAAATATGTAATCGCGATTGCCGACTGCATGATGGACGAATGGGGCGGAAGTAACTGCCTCCCGCCGGCCGCATTTCTGTCCGGTGTCGAGCGCATTAACGGCTTGACCAACGAAGTGCTTTCCACAACGCAGATCACGGGAGCCAATTCCGCCATCGTTGATCTTGGAGACGGTCTCCAATTCCCGATTTATTTCAATAATCTTCGCGAAATGATTGAACAGATTAAAAATGTTGAGAAGCATTATGAGCTTTTGCGGAATGCTGTGATCGCTGACTTGGTCCGGACTTTTGGCATCACCGCGGAAGAGCTCCAGCAGTGGATTAAAGACGGGCTGGTTAAAATCAACATCAACCGCCAGAACCTGTCAGTGGATGTGCTATTTGATGAAAGCCTGCAGGGACTCCGGCGCAGCAACGGAGAAGTTAACCCGCTGGGGGATTTTGTGATCCCGGCATCCATTCAGTACCGTTATGAACACACAACGTGGGACCCCATGATTCTTGAAGCCAATAGTTCAAGCGACGCGATCAGGCCGGTCCATCAGCCGCTGATTCGTGGATTCAAGCTTACCGAAGCGCACGTTCTCTATGCCGAACGCCAGGAAGTCAATGAATGGACCGGCGAAAAATTGGGCATCAAAGAGATCCATTTGGAATACACGCCCGGCGGCCTGCTGAAGCGAGTCCTGATGCTGGACGGTCCGCAGTACGTCTGCTTTGGACCCGGCTGCGAACCTCCCGGCCGCGTGGTGAAAGAAATCATCTACAGCCGGCCTGATCCGTGCACGTACGGCTACTATTGCATCATGGTCATGCCTTGGAAAACGGCCGAAATTTTTTATCCCAATGCCAATGCCAAGGGCGTGGCGAGACGTGTCGTGGATTTCAACATCTGGCAGCAAGAAAAGCCCTTTGATTCGATCCACACCGTGATCGAGTATGACGCGAAGGGCGTTGTGCTGGAGAACTATACGTTCGAATACCTTACCGCCGAGCCCGGCTGCATACAGGGCGAAACCTGCCCATCCGTAACTTATTTGTACAAAATCGTCGGACTGCATTCGACGATTAAGATCAATCAAAAATGGCCGCTAGCTCCCGGCGAGTACATTGCTGAAGTTGTTTTCGAGAGCGGCAAGACGTTCAAAGTCAAATTTGAATCGTTTGAAATGCTCTTCAATAAAGTCCGCAAATACGCGTCAATCCAGCCGGGCGATGTCAATGGCAACGGCCGCTGGGACGTCCAAGATTTGGAGCTGATCAAAAAACATCTGAAGGCTTTGAAAAAAGGCCAGCCGAGCCGGCTGACACTCGAACAGTTCGCGCTGGCAGATGTAGACGGCGACGGCGAAGTGACGTGGCTGGATTTGCGCAACGTGGAGGGTCTCGTAGCCGGAAATTTAACACTGGAGGATGTGCCGATGCCGTTGGAAGTCATTGATTTTGACGGCGATGACGAACTCACGTGGGCCGATAACCAAATTGTTATTGCTCTGCAAAACGGCAGGCTTAAAGCGAATCAGCTGCCCGTGAAGCTCGGTGATTTGTCCGGCAGCGGCAAGTTGACCACCGCGGACATAAAAATCCTTAACGAGTACCTGGCCGGAGACAGAAAATTAACTCCGCTTCAAATGCTGCTTGCGGATCTCAACGGCGACGGCAAGGTAAGCGTAAAAGATAAGAATATTTTGAAACAGCTCGTAGCGGGAACCATTACTTATGCCGACCTTCCGCTGGTCGAATTAAGCAATTTCTCGTCGATTGATCCGGGGCCAAAGTATGAACTCGGCACTTCGCAGATCAGGACAAGACGGCCTTCAACTGCCGGTTTAGGGCAGGTCCTCGAGCGTATTGCCGAGGAAGCCGAAAGAGCGAAAAAGCGCAAAAAAACGGTCCTTTCGCCTTTCTCGATCGCCTAAACATTTCAGCAATCCCGCCCCCGTACCGCCCGGTACGGGGGCTTTTTATTTGCCGCTTTTTCCCGCCGTATCTCATATAATCTTGGCTCATGAAAACAGCGATCGGCGTCGATGTCGGCGGCACAAAAATTTCCATGGTCCTCGGGACGGCGAAAGGCCAAATCCTGGCCCATCGCATGATTTCCACCCAGCCAGGAAATAAAACCCGCGCCTGCGTTCTGCGGATGATCGAAGAAATCAAAATACTTACGGCCGAAGGCAAGCGGCGCGGCCACAAGGTGATGGGCGTGGGTGTCGGCATTCCGGGGCCCGTGAACCGCAAAAAGGGGATTGTCCCGTGTTCGCCGCACCTCGCCGGCTGGCAAAATCTGCCGCTCGCCGCGCTTTTGCGCAAAAAAACGGGACTGCGCGCGGTGCTTGCGAATGACGCAAATGCGGCTGCGCTCGGCGAAAAAATTTTCGGCCAAGGCCGCGGAGTCAGTGATTTTGTTTATTTGACTGTCAGCACCGGCATCGGCGGCGGAATCATCTCGCAGGGAAAATTGCTGGAAGGCGCGTCATGGGTAGCGGGCGAAGCGGGGCATATGACGATCCATCCTCACGGCGCGCCGTGCAAATGCGGCAAGGCCGGCTGCCTCGAAGCTTATGCCTCGGGCACGGCAATGGCGCGCGTCGCCGTGCTCAAAATGAAAAAAGGCCGCAAATCTTCCATTAAGTCTTTCGCGGCCAACGGGGGCATCAGCGGAAAATCCGTCGGACTGGCGGCCGCGGCGAAAGATCCGCTGGCGCTCGAAATTTTCCGCGAGGCCGGCGACTATCTCGGCGTGGGCGTCGCGAACCTGCTGAACATTCTTAATCCGCAAAAAGTGATTTTGGGCGGCGGCGTGTTCCAATCCGCGCCGCCGGTTTTTTGGCAGTCCATGCTGCGCGCCTGCAAACGCGAAGCGTGGCCCGATGCTTACCGCGCGGTCAAAATCGTCCGCACTAAAATTGCGCGCGTGGGGGACCTTGGTGCGCTCGCGCTCGTGTTCGAGCACTGGGACGCATGATCCGCAAAGGCCTGTGCCTGCTCTTGCTTCCGGCGCTCATTCTTAATGGCTGCGCGTCCACGACGCATTCCGAGCGCGAAAAACCGTCTGCAAAACCCCAACTGCTGGACAGCGCATCGGAAGAAGTGGCCATCGGCGAACAAATCCATAGTCAAATTATCTCCACGTTTTTTCCTTACACCGATCCCAAAGTGACCGAATATATTGCCGAAATCGGCCGCAAGCTTGTGCTTCATGCCAAGCGCCAGGAATTGCCTTACCGGTTCACGCTTTTATATGATGACAAAATCTACGCGACCTCTGCGCCCGGCGGATTTGTCTATCTCACGACCGGGATGATTTATTTTCTCGATAATGAAGCCGAACTGGCGGGAATTATGGCGCATGAAATCGGCCAGCTTCAATATCGTGACCCGCGGCTTTCGCACAGCCGCGAAGTGCTGGAGCAAGTGATGCGTACCGCATCCATGGTGGCGCCGGCTTTCGGCGGAATCGGCGCGCTGGCCGCGATCGGATTGGCGCTTGTGCATTCGCAGACACTGCCGAACGAGCGCAGCGCCGAGCAGCGCCTGCGCGATGCGGACCGCCTGGCGCTCAAATATTTGCTGGAAGCGGGTTATGACCCGCAGGGATTCATGGACGTGCAGGAAAAATTTTTGCGGGCCAAAGATGACATGCTGCCTTATTTTTATGATTACTATCAATCGCGCCCGCTGACCGAAGAGCGCTGGCTGGCCCTGACCCATGCCTTCGGGAAGCTGCCGCTGGAAGGCAAGGATTTGTCCACGCGCTACCAGGAATTTCAGGAAGCGACGCGGGGTGTCCGCGATATCTATAAACACCCGGTCTGAGCTTGTTATTCAGGGCCGGATAAAGTACAATCCTCCGCTCGTAACATCCCCAAAGCACGCGATAATCAATATCAATTCTTGCGCCGATAGCTCAGTTTCCGCCAAAGAGCGTGGCGGACCCGCCAGGAAGTTTGGCGGGGGTAGAGCAGGCAAGTTGCAAAATTTTACGCGCCGATAGCTCAGTTGGTAGAGCAAGTGACTCTTAATCACTGGGTCGTAGGTTCGATCCCTACTCGGCGCACCATTTCTAATGAAATGGTACGGCGCTGTCGCGGCCAAGGATAGCCGCGTACCGCGCCGCACCCAGGTGCGCAACAGTGTTCCGCTACAGGATCTACAAGATCCTGAGCGGTAACCCTCGCGCAAAAGCGCGAGGGTACTCGGCGCACTTTTCCCTATGGAAAAGTACGGCATCGCCGCGGCTAAAGAGAGCCGCGTGCGATGCCGCACCATTGCTTAGGCGGCGGTGGCGAAATGGCAGCCCCAACTTACATCAGGTATTTAATTTATGGGAAGTTGGGGCAGTCCCAGCCTACCGATTAAAATTAGATGAAGGCTGGGACAGACGCACGCGAACGTCTGCCAGCTACGGCCATTGGCCAGGACCTAAAATGTTTAGTGGTGAGTTATAAGCGGCGGTGGCGAAATGGCAGACGCGCCAGCCTTAGGAGCTGGTCCCGTAAGGGGTGGGGGTTCAAGTCCCTCCCGCCGCACTTAATCTGATGATTAAGCACGGCGCTGTCGCGGCCAGGGATAGCCGCGTACCGCGCCGCATACTTGTGCCGATGCATAGGGATTTCGCATTTATTCTAAATATTTGATTTGGAAGAGGATAGCTACAAAACCCGCGATTATAGGCCGTTCAGAGCCTTCATTGACAAAAGCCCCCCTCTTTTTTAGAATACGCCCTTTGCCGCAGGGACCGGCAATTCGCAAGCGAGTGTAGCATAGTGGTAATGCGCTGCCTTGCCAAGGCAGTTACGAGGGTTCGATTCCCTCCACTCGCTCCATCTATTAGAAGGATCATTCCATGCTTAAGACAGCAGAAGGAGACCGCAGGGTCGTGAAAATATCCGTTAAAGACGGCAAGCCGTGTGAAAAAATTTTGAAGATCGAAGTCGGCGGCGAGGACATCAAGCGCGAGTTCGAGGAATTTTATAAAGCCATTGCGCCCAAAGCCAAAATTCCCGGCTTCCGGCCCGGCAAGGCCCCGCGCGAAGTCTTGGCCCGTCATTATCAAGGCGAGGCCCGCGAAAACGTTTTGAAGAACCTGATCAGCGAATCTTACTCCAAGGCGCTGCAGGAAAAATCAATCCAGCCCTTGGGCATGCCGCATATCCACGACGTGGATTTCAAAGACGAAAAACTTTCCTATGAAGCGCATGTTGAAATCCGCCCGAAAATCAAATTGTCAAAAGTCACCGGTCTTTCCGTAAAAAAAGAAAAGGTCGAGCTCCAGCCTGCCGAAGTGGAAGAGTCGTTGAAGAAACTGCAGGAATCCGTGGCGCAATATAAAGCCGTGGAAGACCGGCCCACCGCGCTCGGTGATTTCATTATCGCGGATTACACCTGCACCGTGGAAGGCAAAGAAATTGAAAAGCGCAGCGCGGACTGGTTTGAGCTGAAAGAAGAAGAATTCCTGAAAGGCTTTTCCCCGCAGCTTGTGGGCATGAAGCCCGGCGATGAAAAAGAAGTCCAAGTCACTTTTCCCGCGGACATGGGCCCGCAGACTGAATTCGCGGGCAAGACCGGCGTCTTCAAAGTGAAGGTCAACGAGATCAAAACCCGCACACTGCCTCCGCTGGACGACGAACTTGCTAAAGAGTCCGGCGAATTCAAGACCTTCGCCGAGCTGCGCGCCAAAATTGAAGGCGACATGCGCCAGCATAAAGAGCACGAAGCGGATCAGCGTTACGAAAAAGCCATTTTCGACGAGTTGATCAAGCAAAACAAAGTCGAGCTGCCGGAAGGCCTGGTCAAACGGCGCGCGGAAAAGCTGGTGGAAGATGCGCTAAATAATACCCGCCAGCGCGGCGTGGACGAAGCCAAGCTGGCTGAAATCCGCCCGGAACTTGAAAAAGACATGGCCGGCGAAGCGCGCCGCCAGATTCATCTGGCCTTCCTGCTGGATGAAATTGCAGACCGTGAAAACCTTTCGGTGTCGGAAGAGGATATCAAAGCCAAGTATGTCTGGCTCGCCGCGCGCTTCCGCCAAAAGCCCGAAGACGTTGAGCAATATTATTCCGGCCGCGAGGACGCTTTGGAAGGTTTGAAAGAGCAGATCCGCAGCGAAAAAGCGATCGATTACGTCAAAAAGAACACTAAGTCTTAAGGAGGCATTATGAGCGGTTATCTCGTACCTATGGTCATTGAAAATACCGGACGCGGCGAACGGGCCTATGATATTTATTCCCGTCTTCTTAAAGACCGGATTGTCTTTATCGGCACGCCGATTGACGACACTATCGCCAATCTGATCATTGCCCAAATCCTTTTCCTGGAAATGGAAGATTCGAGCAAGGACATCAATGTGTACGTGAATTCGCCGGGCGGTTCGGTCACGGCCGGCCTCGCGATTTATGACACCATGCAGTTCATTAAAGCCGACGTGGCCACTTACTGTATCGGGCAGGCGGCCAGCATGGGCGCGCTGCTGCTTTGCGCGGGCACGAAGGGCAAGCGCTATTCGCTGCCGAATTCCCGGGTGATGATCCACCAGCCTTGGGGCGGTGCGCAGGGTACGGCTTCGGACATCCACATCCAGGCCAAGGAAATTCTCAAACTCAAAGATAAGCTCAATCAAATCCTGGCGCACCATACCGGCCAGCCGCTGGACCGCATCGAAAAAGACACGGACCGCGACTATTTTATGTCGGGTGAAGAAGCCCGCGCGTACGGCGTTGTGGACCACGTGATCAGCTCGCGTTCGGACTTAGGAAAGAAATAAATGAAGCGTAATATCCTGCTGACGCCGGGGCCGATTCCGGTCCCGGAAAATGTCCGGCGTGCGCTTGCTGAGCCCATCATCCATCACCGCACGCCGCAATACCGCAAGATTTTCGAATCGGTGTCGCTGCGCATGAAGGGCGTTTTTCTGACCAAGAACCCGGTCTACACGATCACGGGTTCAGGCACCGCCGCCATGGAGGCCGCGATCGTCAATTTTCACGCGGCCGGTGATGAAATCCTCGTCGTGGACAGCGGCAAATTCGGCGAGCGGTTCACGGACATTGCCAAAGCGTTCGGGCTGATCCCGGTAGTCCTCAAAGTTCCGTACGGGGAAGCCGTGAAGCCGCAGGCCGTCGCGGATGCGCTCCAGAAAAATCCGAAAATTAAATCCGTGACGGTTGAGCTCTGCGAAACTTCGACCGCGGTTCTGCAGGACGTGCGCGCCATCGGTGAAATCGTGGCTAAGACCCAAGCGCTGCTGATTGTGGACGCAATCTCTGCGCTCGGCGCGGACCGGCTTGAGACCGACAAATGGCATGTCGACCTTGCGGTTTCCGGCTCCCAGAAAGCTTTAATGCTTCCGCCGGGCCTGGGTTTTTTAAGCGTGAGCGAAAAAGCCAAAAACCGGATGAAGACCGCCAATCTGCCGCGTTTCTACTTGGATATGCGGCTCTATGAAAAAGCAATTGCGGATTGGGACACGCCTTTTACGCCGGCAATCGGGCTGGTGATTGCGCTCGACAAGGCGCTGGAACAAATTGAAAAAGAAGGCCTCGATAATGTCTTTGCGCGCGCCGCGAAATTGGGCGAATTTACGCGCGGCAAGCTGAAGGCCATGGGCCTCGAGCTCTTTTCCAAAGCCAATTCGTCAACCTGCAGCGCGGCGGTGGTGCCGGCGGGGATTGACGGCGAAAAGCTGGTCAAAATCATGCGCGATGAAAAAGGCGTGACCATGGCCGGCGGCCAGGGCGAAGTTAAAGGCAAGATCGTGCGCATCGCGCATATGGGCTCGATTACGCGCGAGGAACTTGAAGAAGGTCTGAAGGTCCTCGAACAAACTCTTGAAGAGATGGGCGCAAAAAAAGTCGGTTCTTAATCATGAGCGTTGAAACCAAAGAGAAAACAATGAAACAAGCAAAAAGCGGTGTGATGCGCGTTCTCGTGAGCGATCCCTTGGGCAAGGCCGGCATGGCCGAACTGCGCAAGGAAAAGGGCATTGAAGTCGACGAGCGCGCCGGCATTCCGCCCGAAGAGCTCAAAAAAATTATCGGGCAGTACGACGCCATTATTATAAGAAGCGGCACGCGCGTCACGCGCGAGATCATTGAAGCCGGCGACCGGCTGCGCGTCATCGGCCGCGCGGGCGTGGGTGTGGACAATGTCGATCTGGACGCCGCCACCAAGCGCGGCATCATTGTTATGAATACGCCCGAAGGCAACACGATTTCCACCGCGGAACATACCTTTTCCATGTTGATGGCCCTCGCGCGCAATATTCCGCAGGCGTCTTCTTCCGTCAAGCAAGGGGAATGGAAGCGCCACGATTTTCTCGGCACGGAACTGCAGGGCAAGGTGCTGGGCATTGTGGGCTTTGGCCGCATCGGCCGCGAAGTGGCGAAGCGCGCCACCGCGTTCGGCATGCGGGTCGTGGTCTTTGACCCTTTTATTTCCAAAGAGGCCTTGAAAGAATCGCCGGCTGAATTTTTGGAGCTGAAGGCGTTGCTCAAAATTGCGGACTTTATCACCGTGCATACGCCGCTCACGCCGGAGACGAAATATATTCTGAACGCGGAAACGCTGGCGCTCTGCAAAAAAGGCGTGAAGCTGATCAATTGCGCGCGCGGCGGTATTATTGAAGAAAAGGCGCTGATCGAATCGATTAAAGCCGGTCATGTCGGCGGCGCGGCCCTTGACGTGTTCGAAAAAGAACCGCCGGCGGCCGATCATCCGCTGCTGAAACTCGCGCAAGTCATCACAACGCCGCATTTGGGCGCGGCCACGCAGGAAGCGCAGGAAAACGTCGCCGTCGATGTCGTGCGACAGGTTGTGGACGCGCTGAATGAGCGCGCGATTAAAAACGCGGTCAATCTGCCGAACCTGGACACGGAAGCTTATAAAGTCCTGCGGCCGTGGATTAACCTCGCGGAAAAAATCGGCCTGCTCCAGGCCCAGCTTTTCCCGGGCAGTATGAAGTCGGTGACGATCCGCTACGGCGGCGAAGTCACGCGCTACAGCCTCGCGCCGCTCACGATGGCGGTGGTCAAAGGACTGCTGGCGCCCGTTTGCGGCGAGACCGTGAATTTTGTGAATGCCCCGGCCATGGCGCGCGAGCGCGGCATTGTCGTCAATGAAACCCACAGCACGCAGACCGAAGATTTTACGAATTATATCGAGCTTGAGACGCTTTCAAATTCCGACGAAAAGCCGAACCGCATCATGGGCACGCTTTTCGGCAATAAGCTGGCGCGCATCGTGAATATCAATGAATTCTGGGGCCTGGACATCGATCCGCAGGGCTATGTCTTGATCGTGAAAAACGAGGACATGCCGGGCGTGGTCGGGACCTTGGGCAAAATTCTGGGCGACAATAAAATCAATATCGCGGAAATGTCGCTCGCGCGCATCGAGAAGGGCAAGAAGATGCTCGCGCTCACGACCATTAACACCGACAACGAAATTCCGGCCAAAGTTATGGCCGAAATTAAGAAATTCAAACCCATCATCGACGCTAAAGTCGTCAAACTCTAAACCCCTCCCCGGCATGAACCGCATTCTGATCGGCGCCCAATGGGGCGATGAAGGCAAAGGCAAAATCATCGATCTCTTGGCACGCAAGAGCGATGTCATTGTCCGCTATCAGGGCGGCAACAATGCGGGCCATACGGTCAAGTTCGACAACGAAAAATTTGTCCTGCACCTGATTCCTTCCGGCATCCTGCATCCGGACAAAATCTGCGTGATCGGCAACGGCGTGGTCATCGACCCGCAGGCCTTTTTCGAAGAAGTCGAAATGCTTGAATCCAAGCACATCAAAGTGCGCGGGCGGCTCCTGGTTTCGGAAGGCGCGCATTTGCTTTTTCCTTATCACCGGCTCATGGACCAGCTGCGCGAGGGATCGCTGGCCGGCAAAAAAGAAATGATCGGCACGACTAAAAAAGGCATCGGCCCGTGCTATGCCGATAAAATGGCCCGGCTCGGACTGCGCGTGGCGGATTTAAAAGACCTCAGCTACTTTAAAGAACGGCTCGCAAGCGTGCTGCGGGAAAAAAACGAAATTCTGCGGAAAATTTATAAACATCCCGGCCTCAGCTTTAACGAAATCTACCGCAATTACGCGCGCTACCGCACGCGCCTGCTGGACTTCGCGGTCGATACGCCGCGCTACCTTTATGACGCCAGCCGAAAGCACAAAAAAATCCTTTTCGAAGGCGCGCAAGGCACGATGCTCGACGTGGACCACGGCACTTATCCCTTTGTGACTTCTTCCAACGCCACGGTGGGCGGGGCCATTGCCGGCTCCGGCGTCAGCCCTACATTAATCGACCGTGTGATCGGCGTGGTCAAGGCTTATACTACCCGTGTCGGCGAAGGCCCGTTTCCGTCCCAATTTCCGCCGGATTTAATGAAACTCGTCCAGACCAAAGGCGAGGAATTCGGCTCGACCACGGGCCGGCCGCGGCGCTGCGGCTGGTTTGACGCCGTGGTGGCGCGCCACGCGGTGCGCATCAACGGCCTCGATGAAATGGCGGTCATGAAACTCGACGTGCTCTCCGGCATGAAGACGCTTAAAATTGCCACGGCCTACCGGATCAACGGCAAGCTGCGGCACGATTACCCGATTGCGATCCACGAATTCACCAAGGCGGTCCCGGTTTATGAAACCATGAAGGGCTGGAGCGAGGATGTGTCCGGCGCGCGGCGCTGGAAAGACCTCCCGGCGGCTGCGCGCAAATACCTGCGCCGGCTGGAAGAATTGATGGAAACGCCGATCAAAATCGTTTCGATCGGCAGCAAACGCAAGCAGACGATGTTTCTATAATTATGAATATTCCTAATCATGTCGCCATCATCATGGACGGCAACGGACGCTGGGCGGAGAAGAAACATCAGCCGCGCGTGCGCGGCCACCAGGTGGGCGGGGACAGGGTCGAGGAAATCATCCGCTGCGCGCCCAAATACGGCGTTAAATATCTCACCCTCTACGCTTTCTCCAAAGAAAACTGGCAGCGGCCCAAGGCCGAGATCAATTTTTTGATGGAACAGCTGTCATCCTACCTGGATAAAAAATTACCGGACCTGATGGAAAATAACGTGCGTTTCAACGCCATCGGCCATCTTTATGATTTGCCCGAAGAAGTGCGCCAGAAGATCGCGCGCAATATGGAAAAGACGGCGGGCAATACCGGTCTTGTGACGACCTTTGCGCTGAGCTATTCGTCGCGCGCCGAAATCACGGATGCCTGCCGCAATCTTGCGCGCCAGGTGCGCGAGGGCAAACTCGACCCGGAAGCCATCGACGAAAATTCCTTGTCCGCCAATCTCTATACCCACAATCTGCCGGACCCCGACCTTTTGATCCGCACAAGCG
>ORMF011416566.1_pt1 | contig 18881 bp, 16 predicted proteins | sample 1779871 | NCBI WGS metagenome assembly ORMF01 (sample SAMEA104232316, study PRJEB22302) | groundwater metagenome | biome: forest; feature: aquifer; material: groundwater | place: USA | collected 2011-08-07 | depth 5.4 m | reverse complement strand
GGCTCGTCGAGCAGGAGCAGGTTCGATCCCTTCCGGAGCAGCTTCGCCAGGTGCAGACGGTTCCGCTCTCCTCCGGACAACGAGCCGACCTTCCGCTGCTGCTGGGCGCCCTTGAAGTTGAACCACGACACGTAGGCACGCGACGCGACGGGGCGCTTGCCGACCATCAGCTCGTCTTCGCCTCCCGAAATCTCCTCCCAGACGGACTTCGTCGGATCGAGCGCATCGCGGCTCTGATCGACGTAGCCGAGCTGCACGGTCTCCCCCAAGCGAAGCGTTCCGTCGTCCGGCTTTTCCTGGCCCGTCATCATCCGGAACAGCGTCGTCTTGCCGGCGCCGTTCGGCCCGATCACGCCGACGATGCCGCCGCGCGGGAGCGTGAAGTTCAGATCCTCGATGAGCAGCTGGTCGCCAAACGCCTTGCGCAGCCCGCGCGCTTCGACGACGAGATCGCCAAGACGTGGACCCGGGGCAATGTAGATCTCGACCTGCTCGATCTTCTGGGCCGTGTCCTCGTTGAGCAGCGCCTCGTAGGCGTTGAGACGCGCCTTCCCTTTTGCCTGGCGGGCGCGGGGCGACATCCTGATGAACTCCAGCTCGCGCTCGAGCGTCCGCTGCCGCTTCGTTTCCGTTCTCTCCTCCAGCGCGAGCCGCTGCTGTTTTTGCTCGAGCCAGGACGAGTAGTTGCCCTTCCACGGAATGCCTTCGCCCCGATCGAGCTCCAGAATCCATTCCGCGGCGTTGTCCAGGAAATACCGGTCATGGGTCACCGCCACTACGGTGCCCTTGTATTCCTTGAGGAACCTCTCGAGCCAGGCCACTGATTCGGCGTCGAGGTGATTGGTCGGCTCGTCGAGCAGCAGCAGGTCGGGCGACTTGAGCAGCAGCCGGCACAGCGCCACTCGCCGGCGCTCCCCACCCGAGAGCGTCGTCACATCCGCGTCAGGCGGCGGACACCGAAGGGCATCCATGGCGAGCTCCAGCTGCGAATCGACGTCCCACGCGTTGGTCGCGTCGATCCGATCTTGAAGGCGCCCCTGCTCCTCCATCACTTTGTCCATCTGCTCCGGCGGCAGCTCCTCGCCGAGCTTCATGTTCAGCTCGTCGTAGCGCTCGAGCAGAGCCTTGATCTCCGAGACGCCTTCCTCGACATTTCCAAGGACCGTTTTCGCCGCGTCCAGCCGTGGCTCCTGCGGAAGGAAGCCGACGCTGATGCCGTCGGCGGGAAACGCCTCGCCGGTGAAGCCCTGATCCTCGCCGGCCATGATCTTCAGCAGCGAGCTCTTGCCCGACCCGTTGAGACCGAGGACGCCGATCTTTGCGCCCGGCAAGAACGACAGCCAAATGTCCTTGAGAACAACCGTGTCGGGAGGATGCATCCTCCCGAGGCCTTTCATGGTGTAGATGTATTGCACGTAGGTCCTTGGCAGATGGTGAGGAAGACGAGTATATCAGCGGCGCCACGAAGGGACGGAGGTGTCCGAGGTGTCGGTGAGTCGCAAGTTCTCGGTGGCGCAGCGCTTCAGCGCTGCGACGTCGAGCAGCCCTGAAGGGCTGCTCCACCACGCGGCACTTACATCCGCCTATTTTTCCGGCAACAGCGTCACTACAGTGTAGCGGTCGGACGGGAAGTATTTCTTGAACGGCGCGTGGACGTTCTCCATGCTGAGTGACTCGGTGCGCTGCGGCCGGCGGGCGATGCTGAGCGGATCCCACCCGAGCAGGTGGACCGTTTGCAGCGAGTTCATCCAATACGCATTGCTCCTTGCTGACGTCTCGAGCTCGCGGCGCTCGATTTCTTTCACCTTCTGCACTTCATCGGGTGTCGGTCCTTCGGCGCGTAGCCGCTCCACTTCCTTCAGAACAGCAGATACGAGCGTATCCACCGTCTCGGGTGCGCTGCCGAAGCTTACGGACACCGTGCCGTAGCCACCCTGCGGCTGCGGGTTGGAATAGCCGACGCCAACACCATAGGTTCCGCCCAGCTCCTCGCGCAGGAGGTCTCGGAGCCGCATCTCCAGCACGCTGCAGGCTGCGCGAAGCCGGTGCATCTCCATTTCGTCTAGACCGGTGTCGGCGAAGAAGGACATCACCGTCCGACTCTGTGGCTCCTGCCCTTTCTTCACCGTCTCCCGCACGACGTTCGGCGGGAATTGCAGGCGCATGTCGCCAATCTTGGAGGCCGGCGCATTGTTGCTCGGTAAGCCACCGAGGTAGCGCGTCAGGAGCGGCGTGACCTGGGCGATCTCGAACGTCCCGACCATGAAGAACGTAAAGTCATCAGCGTTGGCGAAGCGAGCATCGTAAAAGCCGCGCATCCGTTCTGGCCGCAGCGTATCGAGATCTTGGGGTCGCAGCGGCTTGACGCTGTAGTGCCCCATCGCATTGATCTCGGCCAGTCGTTCGCCGAAGACCGCACTGGGGCTCTGCGCGCGATTGGCGAGCGCGGCCGACAGCTGGCGCTGCAGCAGATCGAAGGATTCGGGAGTGCGATTCGGCGCAATGAAATAGAGGTACAGCAGCTGCAGCGCCGTCTCGAGATCCCGCGGTGTGGACGAACCGCCCATCCCCTGCGTGTAATCCGTGATGAACGGTGACGCCGAGACGAGCTGTCCTGGCAGCAGCTTCTCGAGTTCCACCGGGGTGAACCCACCGATGCCGGCGACGCCAACCAGCGACGTGGCGAGATCGGCTTCGTTGTACTCGGCCGGCGACGCGAGCGACAGGCCGCCCTTCGCGTAGCCCGTGAACAGAATCTGGTCGTTCTTGAAATCGGTCGGTTTCAGCCACACCTCGACGCCGTTCGACAGCGTCAGCACCGTCACGCCGAGTTCGGGAATCTGTCGCGTCGCCTTCAACGAGCCGGCCTCAGGCTTTTTCGGCAGCAGCTCCCGGCCTCCCATATCGTCGCGCCACGCGACCATAGTGGCGCTAAGGCCGACACGCAACGCCGTCCGGAGCGCCGCCTCGGTGGGCGCCGACACCCCCGGCTTGTCGGGTGCCACGGCGAGCACCGCCTGGCTGTTCGCCTGGAGCATGCGCCGCGCAGCATCGGCCGTTTCACGCGCGGTGATCGACGGCATGAAGCGCCGCGCCATCTCGAACTCCGCTTCCATGCCGGGCACCGGCTCCTGCTCGAGGAAGTGACGCACGAGCTCCGCGGCCAGCCCCGCGCTCTCGGCGGTGTTGCGCTCGTTGTGCATGCGCTCATATGCCGCCAGCGTCGCCTTGCGGCCACGCTCCAGCTCCGCCTCGCCAAACCCGTGCTGCCGGACGCGCGCGGCTTCCTCGGCCAGCGCCTGGAGACCTGGCGCAATGCCACCGTCAGCCACACGCGCCGACATGACGAACGCCTCGACGGACTGCCCGAGCCGGTCACCGCCGGTTGACGCGCCAAGGAACGGGGCCTTCGGCTGCCGCGCGATTTCGGCAAGCCGGGCGTTCAGCATCTGGAACGCGAGGCCCTCGACGAGCGACCGGCGATAGTCCGCGGCCGTCCGCTCCACCTCGAGCGGGCGCTTGTAGATCATCGTCACCGAGGACTGCTGCGCCTCGCGATCGACGGCAATCGCATACCGCGTCGCGGCCTGCAGCGGAATCGGGTGCACCGGACGCGGCGTGCGATCGGCGCGCCGCTCGAGTCCGGAAAAATGCCGAGCGATCAACGTCTCCGCCTCCACCGGATCGATGTCGCCGACAATGACGACAGCCATGCGATCGGGGCGGTACCATTCTTCATAGAAGGCGCGCAGCCGCTCGGGCTTGAAGGACTTGAGGACCTCGGTGGTGCCGATCGGGTCGCGCCGCACGTAGCGTGAGGGGCCATACAGCGCCGGCGCCTGAATCTCCTGGACACGAGCACCGGCGCCGCGCCGCTGCCGCCATTCCTCGATCACCACGCCGCGCTCTCGGTCGATTTCCGCCGGATCCAGCGTCATCCCCCCGGCAAAGTCCGCGAGGGCCACCATCCCTCGATCGAGGAAACCGGCCCGGTCCGTCGGCACGTCGAGCATGTAGACGGTTTCGTCGTAGCTCGTATAGGCGTTCACATGCGGACCAAACCTCGCACCGACCGACTCGAGATACTGGACGAGCTCGCCCGGCTTGAAGTGCGCGGTGCCGTTGAACGCCATATGTTCCAGGAAGTGGGCCAACCCTCGCTGGTCATCGGCCTCCTCGATCGATCCCGCCTTCACCGCCAGCCGCAACGACACACGGTTCTCCGGACGGCCGTTCTTCCGGATGAAATACGTGAGCCCGTTCGGCAGCGTCGCCGCGCGAATCGCTGGATCGAGCGGCAACGGCGCGGCGAGGTTCTGCGCGGACGCCGCTGCCGGCACACCCAACGCTGCCAGCAGCACGACCCACGCGACACGGCGCACGATCCACGTGGACAGCGCGACCCACGACCCACGATCTACAACCCACGACTTTGGATATGCTCGACTGATGCGCCTGAAGATCATGCGTCTCGATCCCACGATTGCGCTCCCTTCGTACGGCACCAGCGAGTCTGCGGGCTTTGACCTTGCGGCTGCCCAGGACGTGATTATTGCGCCGGCCGCGATCGCGCTCGTCCGCACCGGACTGGTGATCGAAGTTCCCACGGGGTACTTCCTCGCCATCTTCGCTCGAAGCAGCACGCCGCTCAAGCACGGTCTGGTTGTGGCGAACGGCGTCGGCGTGATCGACCCCGATTACTCTGGTCCCACGGACGAGGTGATGATTCTGCTCCTCAATGTGACGAATCACGAGGTCCAGGTCCGGCGGGGCGATCGCCTAGCACAGGGAATCGTGCTGCCCGCACCGCAGATAACCTGGGAGGAAGTTGCCGAAAGCGGCCGAGCCGCTCGGGGCGGCTTCGGGGCGACAGGACAATGAATGTTCCCGTTCCGGTTCATGGTTCACATTCCGGCTCGAACCTGAACACGAACCATGAACATTGAAACAGGAACCGGAACCGAGCTCATGCGCCGAATTCTCCACATCGACATGGACGCGTTCTACACATCCGTGGAACAGCGCGACAATCCCGACTTGCGAGGAAAACCGGTCGTTGTCGGCGGAGCACCAGACCAACGCGGCGTCGTCGCCGCCGCCAGTTACGAGGCGAGGGCGTTCGGCGTGAGGTCGGCGATGTCCATGGCGAAGGCGGTCAGGCTATGTCCAGCACTTGTCATCATCAGGCCCGACTTCGAGCGGTATCGGACCGCGTCGCAGGCCGTATTCCACATCTTCCGGTCGGTGACCCCACTTGTTGAGCCGCTCTCGCTCGATGAGGCCTATCTGGACGTGACGGAGAATGCGTGGGGAGAACCGCTGGCGATGTCGGTCGCGAGACGACTCAAGGACGCCATCCGCGAGACCACCGCGCTGACGGCCTCCGCGGGCGTCGCGCCGAACAAATTCCTGGCAAAGATTGCGTCGGGGTGGCAAAAGCCGGATGGCCTCACGGTCATTGCACCCGAGCGGATCGAAGGTTTTCTGCAAGGCCTGTCCGTGAACTCGCTGTGGGGTGTCGGTCCCGTCACCGCCCGCAAGTTGCGGGCGAAGGGCATCGAAAAGCTCGTCGACGTGCGCACCGCCGATCCCGTCGTCCTTCGCGAGGCTGTGGGAAGCCTCGCCGACTGGCTGCAGCAGTTGGCTCGCGGCATCGACCAGCGCCCCGTGGTGCCACACCACGAAACCAAGTCATCTGGCAGCGAGAACACGTTCCCGACCGATCTCACCAGCCTGGACGAGATCCGAGAGGAGATCGCCGGCATGGCGACGGACGCGGCTGCCTGGCTCGCGAAGCACGCCCTCTACGCCCGGACCGTCACGATTAAGGTCCGCTATCACGACTTCACGACGATCACCCGCAGCCATACTGCTCTGGCAACACGTGACGAGGCCGCGATCGTTGATCGCGCGTTGGCGCTGCTGGATCGCACCGAGGCGGGCCGCCGGCCGGTGCGGCTGCTGGGCGTCAGCGTGCATAATCTCTGTGAGACAGAAACGGTGAGCGCGGATGACGATGAGCCGCGCCTGCCGTTTGACTGGGGGCGGACCTGAAGGTCCGCCCCTACCGGGACTCTGTAATCGTACGTAGGGGCCGACCTTCAGGTCCGCCCCTACCGGGACTCTGTAATCGTACGTAGGGGCCGACCTTCAGGTCGGCCCGAACATTATGCTGAAAGGCTCCCGCGACGGCGTCCTGCACCGAGTGCAACCGATCAGCATCCACGGGCAGCTCTCCTACGATCTCCACTACAGATTCGTCGACGACGAGCCGGACGAACAGATGCGGGTAGCGCGGGTGGGGCCGGAGGCGCTGGCGGCAGGACTGCAGCCCGGCGATCGCGTCCGCCTCGATTTCCTGGTCGGTGTTGTGACGCAGGTGCACCGCGCGGGTACGTAGGCCGGGTCTTGCTTTGTAGACCCGGCGACCAGTGACGGCGGGCCCACAGCGCAGGACCCGCCCTACGGGAGGACGGTCATTCTCGTCACCTCAATCCGCTCTAGTGGCGCTTCGCCATTCACCGCCACCGCCTCGATCTTCTCCACGACATCCAGCCCCTCGACGACGCGGCCGAAGACCGTGTACTGACGGTCGAGCCCCTGAGCGCGCGCCGTGACGATGAAGAACGACGTGGTGGCGCTCGCCGGGTCCTCGAGGCGCGCCATCGAGAGGATGCCCTTCTCGTGCGGCGTGGCGTTAAACTCAGGCTGTTGGGACCTGACGTTGCGTTGCTGCCGCTCGTCGAGCGGCTCGCGCCGCGTGGGCAGATGGCCCCCCTGAATGACAAACCCTTTGGCAACTCGATGGAAGGCGGTGCCGTCGTACACGCCTGCCGCGACGAGCCGGAGGAAATTGCGCACGTGGTTTGGCGCACGGTCGGGAAACATTTCGAGCGTGATGTTCCCCATCGAGGTCTCCACTCGTACGCGATTCCTGGACAGCTCCTCCACCGTGTCGGTGCTGAACGCCTCAACGTCGGGCGGCGGCGTCTCTCGAATCGTGACCCTGCGGATCTCCAGCCGTTGCGCCGGCACGCCGCCTCCATCGGTCGGCACCGTCGACAGCTTCTGCGCCACGTTGATGCCCTCGACCACCCGCGCGAAGATGGTGTACTGCCCGTCGAGCGCGGGTTGATCGGTGATGCAGATAAAGAACTGCGAGCCGGCGCTGTCGCGGCGCCCAGGAATCAGCACGGCCGCCACCGCTCCGCGCGTGTGCTTCTCGCTGTTCGCCTCGAATCGCAACACTCCCAAGCCGCCGGTGCCGTACTTGCTGCTCTGGGACGGGTCCTTCGAGATCGGATCGCCGCCCTGGATGATGCCCATCGGAATCACTCGGTGGAACACGGTCGCATCGTACGCGCCCTCGCGCGCTCGAACGATGAAATGGGCCACGTGGGTGGGTGCCGCGTCGGCCAGCAGATCCAGCACGAGGGTGCCTCCTGACGTCTCGACCACCGCCTGCTTTCCACGGATCTCGCCAGCGGAAAGAGGACTGGTAAAGAAGGTCGGCGCGGGCGGCTTCGGTGCCGTCTGCGGCAGTCCAAAGAGCGCCAGCGCGAGCAGCCAGGGCATCAGCAACCTCCGAGTCGGATTATAGGAAATTCGTCATATTCCGTGCCCGTCTTGGCTTTTCGGCGTGCCGGTCGGTGTACTCATCGTCGAGGAGGATGCCGACGTCGGCGGTAACCAGCCTGCCCCAGTGAGAGGCGCCACCAGTTTGCGCAACAAAATGACAGGATATGACACGCCCGCGCATAGGACGCTCTCATTTGCCAGGATTCCTGTTATCCTTTCGAGCCAGGTGAGCTCACCCGCGCCCTCGCACTCGCTCGGGTCCCAGTCGTACGAGCAATTTTACGGGTTCGTCCAAGCCCCGTTCACGCTCACCCCGGACCCGCGCTTCCTCTACCGCAGCCATTCGCACGAGGAAGCCATTACGCTCCTGGTTCAGGCGCTTCGCCGCAAAGAAGGCTTCATCGTCCTCACGGGCGACATCGGAACCGGCAAGACGACCGTCTGCCGCGCGCTGCTGCAACAGCTGGATGCGACCACCTTCACGTCGCTGGTGCTCAATCCGTTTCTGTCGGTCGAAGAACTGCTGCGCGAGGCGCTGCTCGACTTCGGGGTCCTTTCACGCGAGGCCGTCCGGAGTGGGCGCATCGCGACCGCAAGTACGCATGAACTGGTCAGCACGCTGCATGACTTTCTACTGTCGCTGGTCGCGATCAATGGCAGCGCGGTGCTGATCATCGACGAGGCCCAGCATCTCTCGGCGCAGGTCCTCGAACAGATTCGCGTGCTCTCGAACCTCGAGACCAACGAGGCCAAGCTCCTGCAGATCGTCCTCGTCGGCCAGCTGAACCTCCTCGACATCCTGTCGGATTCGCAGATGCGTCAGTTGGATCAGCGGATCTCCATCCGCGCCACGCTGAAGGCGTTGACGCGCGAGGAGGTAGAGGCCTACATCGGCCACCGGCTCTGGGTCGCGCGGGGATCAACGTCGGCGTCGTTTACGTCGCCAGCGCTCGATTTGGTGCACCGCTACACCGGCGGAGTGCCGCGCATCATCAATCTGCTGTGCGACCGCGCGCTGATGAAAGGGGCGATGGCCCGGCAGCACGAGCTCACACCGGAGTTCGTGCGGCAGGGCGCGGAAAGTCTCGGCCTGGAGATGCTCGCGGGTGCGAGGGGCCGGTTCCGCATTCCCTTGAAATGGCCGTCGCTGCCGCGGTGGGTAGTTCTGAGCCTCGCAGGTGGGGCCGCAATGCTCGGAATCCTGACGCTGCTGCTGCTGTTCGCCCCGTTGGACCGGCTGATCGACGTGACGCTTCCAGCCGCTCCCCCGGCTCCACGGCCTGTCATCCCAGCCTCGATCAGGCCCAAACAGGTCCCGACGCAAAACCTGCTGCTGCCGTCTCCGATCGCTCCGCCACCCGCAGCAGCTCCGACGGCGCCGCGTCCCGCTCCAAGCGCGCCACCAGCTGCGCCGCCCGGTTTCACCACGAACCAGTAGGCGTAGCTCGCGTGATCTACAACCCGTAGATCTGCGCGTACTTCGTGTCGAGATACCGCAGGTACGGCGCGGGATCGATCCGCGATCCGACCACGCGCTCGACCAGCTCCTGCGGCTGGAATTTTCGCCCATGCTCGTGAATGCCTTCACGGAGCCAGCCGAGGAGTGCCTTGAAGTTGGCAGTCCTCACCAGCTCGTCACGATCCGGATGCGCCTCGAGGAACCGCTCCCACAGCTGCGCCGACAGCAGGTTGCCGAGGGTGTACGTGGCGAAGTAGCCGAACAGGCCGGCCGACCAATGGATATCCTGGAGCACGCCGCTGGCGGCGTCGGCGGGCACGAGCCCCAGGTACTCCTTCATCCCTTTGTCCCAGAACGCCGGCAGATCCTTGACCGAGATGTCGCCGTTCAGCAGGGCAATTTCGAGCTCGATCCGCAGCATGACGTGCAGGTTATAGGTGGCCTCGTCGGCTTCTACCCGAATCAGGGAGGGCTGCACCTTGTTGATCGCGCGATAGAACTGCTCTAGCGTCGCGCCGCCGAGCTGCGCTGGAAACCGGCGCTGAAGCAGCGGGAAATAATGCTGCCAGAACGGCAGCGACCGGCCCACCAGGTTCTCCCACAATCGGCTCTGCGACTCGTGCACTCCGAGCGACGACGCCCCGCCGAGGGCGCTGCGGCTCAGGGACTGCCGGATGCCCTGCTCGTAGAGCGCATGGCCCGCTTCATGGAACGTTCCGAACAGCAGCGAGAAGGGCTGGCCCTCCACGAACCGCGTGGTGATCCGGACGTCATCAGGGCCAATGCCCACGGCAAACGGGTGCACGGCACGATCCTGTCTCCCGCGCTCCCAGTCGAAGCCGAACGCGGTGATGACCTCGACCCCGAAGTCCCACAGAACTTTGTCCGCATACTCCAGGTGCAACACGCCATCATCGACCTCCGGGCATTCGGCGATCCTCCGGATCAAGTCGACTTGTCTGGGCCGTATCACGCCGAGGATGGCCTGCACGTCCGCCGTCGTCGTACCTGGCTCGAAATCATCCAGCAGGACGTCGTACGGATGGGCACCCCGCGGGAAGAACGTGACGTATTGCTTCTTCAGGTCGACGATCTTCTCGAGGTACGGCTCGAACACCCCGAAGTCGGACTTCGCGCGCGCCTCAATCCACGCCGTCTGGGCGGCCGAGGTGACGCGCGCGTGTTCGGCGACAAACGCTCCAGGGACCCGAACTGCTTTGTCGTAGTCGCGCATGGCGATCGCCACGAGCCGCGCGTCGTCTGAATCGCGATCGGCGCCGTCAAGATTCGACTTGGCATCGGCGAGCAGTTCACCGACCTCGCGGGAGATGAACTTCTCGTGAGCAACCCTCTGTAGGGTCGCGAGCATTTCGCCATGAGCGGCCACGCCGCCCGCGGGCATACAGACACGCTCGTCCCAGCCGATCAACGCGGCAGCGTGATGCAGATCCGCCACCTCGCTGAGAACGGCCTGCAGCTTCCCTACTTGTTCGCCCATACGACCGCCCACCTCACCGGCTTCTCTGTTTGTACTGCGTCTTGAGGGCCTTGCCGATCACCTTCGACCGGCGCTTTTCTTCGAGCTGCAGCCGCTCGTCCTGCTGTCGCTCCACGTGTGCAATCTCGTCCTGCAGCTTCAGGTAACTCTCGAGACGGTCGGCCGGCAGGCGGCCTTCCGCCACCGCCGCCTTCACGGCGCAGCGAGGCTCTTCGCGATGCCGGCAGTCCGAGAAATGGCAGCCCGGCGCGAGCGCCTGGACATCATCGAACGTCTGGCGGACAGCATCGCCGACATCCCAGAGCTGCAGCTCGCGCATGCCGGGGGTGTCGATAATCAGCCCGCCAGAAGGCAAGAGCACCAGCTCGCGATGGCTGGTCGTATGCCGACCTTTTGAATCGGCTTCGCGCACCGCGCTGGTCTTCTGCACATCGCTGCCGGCCAGCGCGTTGATGAGCGTCGATTTGCCGACGCCTGAGGAGCCGAGAAGAGCGCCCGTACGACCAGGCGTGAGATATGCGGCGATTGGTTCGAGCCCCTGATGCGTCTTGGGGCTGAGCACGTGCACGGGCACGTCACCCGTCAGGGCCACGACATTTCCCAGACGACCGGCCACGTCGTCGCAAAGATCCGGCTTCGTCAGCAGCACAACCGGCGCCGCGCCACTCTCACGCGCGAGCAGCAGATAGCGTTCGAGCCTTCGCAGGCTGAAATCCTGGTCGAGCGCCATCACGACAAAGACGATGTCGACGTTCGCGGCCACGACCTGTTCGTCGGTCACGTTGCCGGCCGCCTTGCGAGAGAACTTGCTGCGGCGCGGCAGGACGGCCTGAATGGCGGCCTGGTGCTCACCAGCTCCCTTGCGGACAACAACCCAGTCGCCGACGACGGGAAGCTCGCTGCGGCTGGCGGCGCGATGCCTCAACCGCCCGGCGGCCGTCGCCTCCAGCTCGCCGGCCGCGCTCAATACGCGATAGAGGTAGTTGAATTCAATGGCGACGCGGCCTGGCGTGACGTCCGGCTTCCCCGCCCAGGCGGCAAAGTGCTGCGCGAACGTGTCGTTCCAACCCAATGCCGCCAGGTCCATGTGTATGCGGTGGCGCAGCGCTTCAGCGCTCCGAACGTCGAGCAGCCCTGAAGGGCTGCTCCACCTCTGATGCAGTCATCTTTGTCTATGTGTAGGTCTGATGTAGCTGCACCGGTTCCGATTTCGCGCGCAGGCGAAGGTTGATCATCTCCACGAACACGGAGAAGCCCATGGCGAAGTAGATATATCCCTTCGCGATGTGCTGGCCGAGTCCCTCGGCCATCAGCGAAACGCCGATGAGGAGCAGAAAGCTCAGCGCGAGCATCTTGACGGTGGGATGGCGCTCCACGAATTCGCTGATGCTGCCGGCCGACACGAGCATGACGCCGACGGCGATCACCACCGCCGCAATCATGATCGCGATGTCCTCGGCCATCCCCACGGCGGTGATGACCGAATCGAGCGAGAACACGATGTCGAGCAGGAGAATCTGCGCGATCACGGAGCCGAACGACGCGGCCGCGCGCCCGGCCTGCTGGTGCTCGGCGCCTTCCAGCTTGTCGTGGATCTCGTAGGTGCTCTTCCCGATCAGAAAGAGGCCGCCCAGCAGCAGGATGAGGTCGCGGCCGGAGATCTCCTGCCCCAGCACCGCGAAGAACGGCGCAGTCAGTCCCATCACGACGGTGATGGAGAACAACAGGCCGATCCGAATCAGCATCGCCAGGGACAGCCCGAGCCGTCGCGCGCGATTGCGCTCGGCAGGCGCCAGCTTGCCGGCCAGGATCGAGATGAAGACGATGTTGTCGATGCCGAGGACGATTTCCAGAACGGTCAGCGTGCCGAGCGCAATCCAGCCTTCGGGCGAGGCAATCCATTCCATCGGTCTGTCTACTGTTTGCTGTCCACTTCGGTCCGCACTTCCGGCGCCTCCGCGAGCGGCCCCCAGGCATCGGGGTCCTGCCACACGAGCGTCGAGAGGTACACGGTCACGTCCTCCGCCGGGAAGCGGCCGGCCAGTGACGAGGCGGCGGCGTGCAGCGCGGCCGGATCGGGCGGCTCCACGTTTTCATCGGCGATGAGGCCGTCCTCGTGCGCAATGCCTAACGCGTCGAGGAACGCGCCCATCATCGGGCGCTGGTGATCGATGTGGTATGCCACCAGTAACCGCGCCGCCACCATTTCCGACACCGCGGGCAGACCCAGGAGGTACTTGACCTTCTTCTCCATGGGAAGCGTCAGCACGCTCTTCACCCGGAACTTGATCCGGTTGGCGATCGTGCCGATCCCCTCGGCCTGCTCCGAGCCGCCGTTCTCGTCACGCCAGAAGGCTTCCGCCGCCTGGGCGCGGCGCTCGGCGGACATCTGTTTCCAGAGCTGAGAGGGTCGGGGGATAGGCGGCAGGTCCGGCATGGTCAACTCGATACGTTAACATAGCGCCCATGCCCCAACTGACCGTAGAAGGCTTCCCCCCTGTTGACGTGGAGCGTGGCAAACGTCTCGTGCTGGCGATCGAGCAGGACGCCGGCGTCGACGTTCTGCATGCATGCGGGGGCAATGCCCGCTGCACCACGTGCCGTGTCGAGTTCGTCAGCGGCGAACCGTCAGCAATGACGAAGGCGGAAAAGATGAAGTTGGAGGAGCGCGGACTGCAGGGCATCCGGCTGTCGTGTCAGATCACCTGCGAATCCGACATGACCGTGCGCGCAATCAGCCGGCTTGAAGGCAGCGGCCGCCCGGATCCCGGGCGCACGCCGGAGCCGACGATTCAGCCGCCGCCAGAGTGGACGTAGGCGGCTACGGACTGCGGACTACGGGCTGCAGGCATCGTTGGCCCGCCCGTAGTCTGTAGCCGGTAGTCGGTAGCCTTCCTAGTCCAGCGAGATCTTCCTGAGCAGATCGATATTCGACAGGATTGCCCCGGCGCCGAGGACCACCGATGACAGCGGGTCTTCGGCGACCTGCACGGGCAGGCCGGTCTCGCGGCGCAAGCGCTCGTCCATGTTCTGCAGGAGCGCGCCGCCGCCGGTCAGCACAATGCCGCGGTCGCACACGTCGGCTGACAGCTCCGGCGGAATGCGTTCGAGCGCATCACGAACCGCTTTCACGAGATTGCGTAACGGATCGGCCAGCGCCTCACGAATCTGGCCGTCGTTCAGCACGATCGTTTTCGGCTTGCCTTCGAAGACGTGGCGGCCTTTGACCTCCATCTCGAGTCGGCCCTCGAGTGGCCAAGCCGAGCCGAGCTCCATCTTCACGCGCTCTGCGGTCCGCTCGCCGATCAAGAGATTGTGCTCGCGCTTCACGTAGTGCGTGATCGCCTCGTCCATGGCATTGCCCGCCACGCGCACCGATTTGCTGTAGACAATGCCCGCCAGCGAGATCACCGCGATGTCAGTCGTGCCGCCGCCGATGTCGACGACCATGTTGCCCGCCGCTTCCGTGATCGGCATGCCGGCGCCGATCGCCGCCGCCATCGCCTCTTCAATCAGGTGGACCTCGCTCGCTTTCGCACGATACGCGCTGTCCCTGACCGCGCGGCGCTCCACTTGTGTGATCTCCGATGGGACGCCGATGACCACCCGCGGCCGCACGAGCGTCTTGCGGCGGTGGGCTTTTCGAATGAAGTAGCCGAGCATCTTCTCGGCAGCCTCGAAGTCGGCGATCACGCCGTCGCGCATCGGCTTGATGGCCGTAATGCTGCCGGGCGTCCGACCCAGCATCTCCTTGGCCTCATTGCCGACCGCCTCGATCTGGTCTTTCGAGTTGATCGCGACGATGGATGGCTCGCTCAGCACGATGCCGTACCCGCGGGCGTACACGCAGGTGTTGGCCGTGCCAAGGTCGATGGCCAGATCGCTCGAGAACATGGATAGGGCACTGAGAAACACGGGAGCCTCCAGCAATGCTGAATCGTAAATGTCGAGTGCGACGCGCGGTAGGGCAAATGCCATGCCCATACGGTTGAGCCCTGGAACCGACGAAAAAGTGGCGGTTTCCAGCGGACGGGCCTTCCAGCTAGCTCACCCGACGAGGCCCTTGGGCGTCAACAACATGACGCGCGGGTACGAAGGTGTAATCGGCCGAGGTGGCTTGGCACTTTACTGGCAATGCTGAGGACTAACCCCAGTGCTCGCTTCGGTTGACGATTCATGACAGGTGGAGCAGCCCGTTAGGGGCTGCGGGCGAGCGCAGTGCTACAGCGATTTTCACTTCCACGTAGCCACAGAGACGCAAAGACGCCGAGAAACTAAGCCAAGATTTACTCCGCGCCTCCGCGGCTTGTGAGTGAAACGCGCATTAACGCGCTGCGCCACCCTCAACTCGAGCGATCTTCGGGATTAGATAGAAAAATGTATGGCGGTTACTGCGGAGTCAACTCCAGCGTGACCTCTGTCTCGTCTCCGGCCCGCACTTCAACGATCTCCCGCCGTTCCCCGAGCTCCGGATGACGCGCCATGATTTCCCGGGTCCCGATGGTCACGGCTAGGCCGCGCGCCGGCGCCTCTCCAACTCGCTCGCCTTCGACCCAGATCTCAGCGCCCTGCGCCGACAGAACGTGAACGGTCGCCGTCGGGAGCCTCACGGTGTGAGACGTCACAAAGCCCGAACGGACATGAAGCGTTTCTGTCTGTCGGAACTGGTAATGCTCACTAATCAGCGTGACGCGGTGCCGCCCGGCCGGCAGCATCAGCTGCCCGTCATCGGTCGACCCGATTACGCGGCCGTCGACCTGAATCTGCAAGGGAATCCGCGAAAAGACAGCCAGCCAACCTGGAAGCGCAGCAGCGGTGCGGGCCGGTGAACTGACGCCGCCCTTCTTACGGGGGGAGGCGGCGGCCGGCGTCTTCAGTTCAACCGGCGGACCCATCAGCGTCCATGGTGTGGAGGGCCAATAAGCCGTATCGATAGCAACGCCGCCGCTCGAGACGAACAGAAGAATGCTGGCGGCGATGGGCAGCTTCCAGTGCGTACGGCGTCTGGAAGGTCGCGTCTCGGACCACGCGGGCGCGCCAGCTCGTACAGCATCCTGGCTAGCGTTCCACAGCGTGTAGTAGCTACCGCTCGACCGTGTGGCCTCCTGGCGCCCAGCCGCGGCAACCGGCCCGGGCCCTGACGTACGCGCAGGTGCCGGACGCCTGGTCACCGTGACCATCGCCGGCATCGACCACTTCGCCTCGGGCGATTGGAAGAAGCGCGGCGCATCCGCTTCTGCCGCCGCCACCGCGAGAACTCGCGGGCGTGGCGCCTCGATGGCTTGCCGCGCGGCGGCGCGCGCATGCTGGGCGGCGGCCTCCCGCACATCGGCAACCTGTGCGCGGATGGACTCGAGCTCCTCATCGCGCCGCTGATCGGCCTCTGCGGCGACCCGTGCGAGCTCCGCGGACAGTCGCGCATCGGCTTCGGCTCGCACGCGCTCGATTTCCGTTCTCAGCGTTGACGTGGCGGCATGTTCCGCGGCGGTCCGAGCATCGTGCACGGCGCTTTCGCGAATCTGCTCTGCCTCACGGATGGCCTGCGCGCGCTCGCGCGCGCGAAGCTGCTCCGCTTCCACGCGCATCCGGTCGAGCTCCGTCTGCAGCCGCGTCTCGGCCTCGCCCTGCACCCGCGCCAGCTCCGTCAGGCGAATCCGCTCTGCGTCCTGTCTCGCGCGCGTCACCTCCGCGGCGACCGTATGCGCGGCCTCGGAGCGGACCCGCGTCAGCGCCTCCACGAAGGTCTGCTGCGCTTCTGCCCGCATCCGCGCCAGCTCGCGAGCGAGCGCTTCACGCGCTTCGAGCTCCGCCGCGGCTCTCGCCTGCTCCACCGCCGCCTCCCGCACTGCCTCGGCTTCAGCTTGGAACCGTGCGAGCTCAGCGATGCGCCGTTCAGCGGCGGCCGCGCGAACACGCTCGAGCTGCGCCGCTTCTTCCAGCGCGCGTTCGCGCTGCATCGCCTCTTCGAGCTCACGCTCCCGCTGCGCAGCCGCCTGGACCTCACGATCGCGGCGGCCGGCCTTTTCGATCGCGCGCTCGCGCTGAGCGGCCTCTTCCAACGCTTGTCGGTGTCGTGCGGCCTCCTCGCGTGCGCGCTCGCATTCAGCCGCCTCTCTCAAGGTTCGCTCGAGCTCTGCGGCCTCGAGTTTCTCTGCCTCGAGCTCCGCATCCGAGATCGCCTGCACGGGGGAGCTCTCCGGCCGCAGCAGCTCGTCCAGCGAGATCTCGATCTCCTCTTCCGCGTCTTCCGGCGCGTCGTCAAGGCGGACCTGAAGGTCCGAGGAGCCTACGTCGGTCAAGGTGTCTTCGTAGGGGCGGACCTTTAGGTCCGCCCGATCGGCTAGGTCCGCAGCGTCGGCACCGCGAATCTCGCGTGCCCAGGTGAGGTACGCGGACACCTGATCTGCGAACACCTTCGGATCGCAGCCATCGGGCGCCTGGGCGTGGCGCTTGCGGCGACGGAAGAACCCGCCAGCTGGTGGCGGTGCTGCCGGCGCACGCAGCTGCGGGATCGACAGGGTCTGCAGATGCGCCGCGCCCTCGAGCGACCGCAAGTGGGCGACCACCTCTTCCTCATCGGGCGGCGAGAGAAGGGCGCTGAGCAGCACGAGATCCGGCACCTCCTGGCGGAGCGCCGCAAGAGCCGCACTCTTCGAGGTGACGACGTGCAGGCGCGCGTCGCTTCGCTCCCGGAAGATCTGGCGAAGCATCGTCGTCTGCCCGGAATCCGGCTCGACGGCCAGCACAACGCTCATCGTGGGATTCAGACCGGAAGCATCCGCCACGCGCTACGTCCTCAACATCAACAACACCAGCACCAGGCCCGCCCCGAAGAAGGCGAGCAGGTAGCTGTTCTCGAGATACCCGCGCGGCCAGACAGTCGTCATCACGTCCGACACCGCGGATGACGGCGCTTTCCATCCGTCGGTGGCAATGTCCGTCGCGGCGCGTCCGACCCGGCCTCGCACGCGTGCATCGATGCCGGCGAGGACGACGACGAGCGCGAGGAGAATCAATACGGACCCGAGCGCGTCGTGAACCCTTCGTGGCATGAACCCCGGTCTCCCACTAACCCGTCCGTGCAATTCGCAATCGACGTGCCCGGTGACATCTCCCCGGTCGAGCATCATGTCGAGCCCGAATTCATTGATCGAACACGAGGCCGCTCGCGCGTGGCGCGGCGATGCGCGATTCCGCCCGCTGACGATTTACGCGTACGCACTCACGAAGTTGCGATCGCTTCGCGGCGTCGACGCGCGCGTGGCGCGTTGAGCACGCGCACTCGATCAAGAAGGTGCATCCCGATCAACTCCGTGTTTCAGCGCACAAATTTCGATGATCGGCATCGCGATCGCTCACGCGATCCGCGGAGCGCGCCGACGTGCGCAATCGTGCGTATGTCACTGCACGCGCAGGCACTTCCAGGATTCGTACGGCGCTGGCATCGCGCGCAGGCGCGAGTGTTGCTCTAGAGCGGCGTGCTCGCGATCGTCGCGACTCGAGGGGATCGCAGAGACGCGAGCGTTACTCGCGCCGACGAACGGCGCACAAGGAGAATCTCATGAAGCCGTTTATCTACTTCGTTCGCTCGTTCGTCACCCGTGAAGAAGGACAGGACCTTGTCGAGTACGGGCTGCTCGTCGCGCTGATCGCCGTGGTCGCCGCTGCGGGCGTGGGCATTGCCGGCGGCGAGATCAACACCTTCTTCACCAACCTCACTGACGTGTTCAATCCGGCCCAGTAGTAGGTGCACGGCGAGCTGTTGGACGCGACGGTGCTAGCGGCATTCGCCGGCACCGCCGCGGCAATCGATATCGCGACCCGGCGGATTCCGAACGCAGTGCCGCTGGCACTGACGATGGTGGGCGTGACGCTCGCGGCCACGGGAGTCACGGGCATCACGCCGGCCTCATCAGCGCTCGGCATCGCCGCCGGGCTGCTGCTGATGCTGCCGGGACACCTCTTCGGCGCCACCGGCGCCGGCGATGTGAAGCTCTTCGCCGCCGCAGGTTCGGTGCTCGGCGCGGGACAGATGTTCGAAGCGTTTGTGGCGGTCGCGGTCGCCGGCGGGGTGCTCGCGCTCGCGGTGGCGTGGCGGCGAGGTCGAATCGGGCGCACGGTGGCGGGTGCCGTGCAGTGTGCGCGCGGCCCGCGCGAAGCGAAGGCGGAGATCGAGTCGCCGCTGCGAGACAACCGATTTGCGTATGGGCCGGCCGTCGCCGTGGGTTGTATCGTCGCGGCGCTGATATAGCGAGACCGCAGCGCTGAAGCGCTGCGCCACCGGAGTGATGGTACGGTGGACCAGCCACCGGAGTGATGGTTCGGTGAACCAGCCACCGGAGTGAT
>ORMF012595473.1_pt1 | contig 18883 bp, 16 predicted proteins | sample 1779871 | NCBI WGS metagenome assembly ORMF01 (sample SAMEA104232316, study PRJEB22302) | groundwater metagenome | biome: forest; feature: aquifer; material: groundwater | place: USA | collected 2011-08-07 | depth 5.4 m | reverse complement strand
GGATTAAATGCGGGTTAATTTGTTTTTAAAAACACGGAAAAATTGCCAAACTCCAGTTCAAGTAACACTAAAATCACTTTTCTCAGTAGGTTGGTCGTGAATACTGATTGTTGGAGCTGAAACGTATCTTAATGATTTTATTAAGAATCTCCACTACTAACGGTGGGTTGGTCGTGAATAGTTACAAATAACCACTATACTTAACAGTGTTCCGAGAGATCATATGGTAGGACTTTATTATGAGCAGAAATCAAAAGACGCTAGTGGAGAATGCACTAGCAGCAATAAATAAAGCTAACCAACCGTTACATGCGCAGGACCATGTTATGCGTGGGGTAGTGCAGGATGAAGCGATGCGTCGCCTTGACAAACTCAAAGACCTGACTAGTGAAACAGGTAATAAGGATGGGTACCATTTCGCACCCGCCATCACCGCATATAAATTGTCCTTACAGGCCTATATCGCCATTCATTATGACCGGTTAAGTCAACAAGAAATTACAGCCCTGCAAGCCGCAAGCCAAAGTTTGATGAACGATGTACCAAGCGATGCTACTCCAGGTCAAGTAAAGGCCGCCCTAGGAACCGGCCTGAAAGGAGAAGCAAATTGGACAGATCTCTATAGAACACAAGTGCTTAGTGAAATGCCACAACAGGCAAAAGCGGCCGTACCACAATATACTCAAGACCTCTTAAACGGGGCATCTCGACCCGTCATTGATAAAACCTCACCAGTTACCGATTTACAACGAACCTCGGTCAATCCAGATGAAGTGACCCGTGTTATCCCGGCTTTTTTTCCAACTCATCCAAATGCTCCCAGCGGCACAAATGAAATTATTCTGCAAACTGGGGGTTGTTCTGGTCACAGTGCAATGGTGCGCATATGGAAGCAAGGAGTAGATAAAGATGGCCATCCGGTTGCCCACGGTGTGGTACCACATCATTATCGATTCTTTAGAACCATGTGTAATGCAGGCTTGGGATGTAGTTCGTTTCCATCAGGAAATGAACTTTATCATCTTGGTGGCTTGTGGGGTGATGCATATAGTGTTGAAACAAGAGAAATTTCACCACCACCAGGCTACGCGAATAATCCTGTTCAACAATATAACGCAATGCGCGAAATTTTGGTTACTTTAATTAATGCTGAACGGAATTTATTAGCATATAAAGCACCAACACCCGGGCCAAATGGAGAACTTGCGGAGCCAGCGACAAAGGCACAGTGGGATACGTTAAATAACAGCGTGCGACTAGGACCTGTCGTACCGGAAAAATCAGTAAAAACAATGCCACAAACAACGGGTAATTGTACGGTGCGTTCAATTTTAGAATTTTTACGCTTTGAATTGATCCAACAAGGACTAACCCCTAAACAAGCCGGAAAAATATTATCGTCTCATTGGGAATTTGCCGCGCAAAATAATACTGACGCTACACTCGCAGCACTTGCTGCAGCAAAGGCAAGAGCAGAACAACAAACTTTACCCAAACAAGTTGGCGCTAATGAATCAGTTTGCACTATTACCGCTATCAAAAAACTTGCCGGCACTTTTTACGTCATTACTGTGCAAACAAATCCCGCAGATCCCAGTGCATCAATGGATTTCATGTATGATACTGCAACTCAAAAAGGATTTTTGTATGACAAAGTAACAACTGGTTTTTCTGAATCTGTTGCTGATCTCAAATTTCAAGCGGTGCTTAATGCCATGCCCTCCATCAATATGTCTTGCGCAACGCCTCGCGCGGATATCGCAGTTGCCGATTGGTTGGAAGCCAGATGGACTACGACTAACATTGCCGGAAACACCAGAGAAAATACCGGCAAAGTATCTGCCATGACACCACTTTCTAACGGGCTTTTTGCAATAAGCGGATATCTTTTTAATGGTGGCGTAAAAGGAGATGAAAGAGAAGTTATTTATGATCCTGTAACTCGTCAAGCATGGTGGTACGGCAGCGGGAGATTTAATCCTGTTGATTTATCTCCACCACCAAAAACGATGGCAGCGTGTATGGTAGAAAAATTTGCGGAATTAGCACCTGCGTACAATGTTCGCATACCGACAGATCAAGATTTATTTGCAGATATTACAAATAAAAATTTTGATCAAATGGAAGCATTTATTAATTCCTCACAGAAAAATTCATCGCCTCAAGTTCCTATGCCTCAAATCGCTGTTTGTGAAAATGGTCAAAATCATAATTTACCGGCAACGGATCACCCCGTCGTTGTGACAGAAACTGCATTGGGAAAAATGGGAACGCTGAATGTGTGGTGTCCTAATTCACCTGTTTCGCCTCCTATTGCAAAAGCATTGGGAATAGATAAATTCAAGTTAGAAAATGAAAGAAGTCACGAAATACAGATGAAAGCAATCGCTCGATACATTGTAGATTGCTTCAAAAGCGGCGTGACATTATTGGCGTTGCAAGAAATACCGCGACCAGAAACTGATGCTTTTATTATATTAGAAAGGGAGCTGAGAGAAATAGCTGCAAGAGAAGGTGTAAAAATTAATATCGATGATCTAAAAAAATATTATCAACCAACCAGTGGCACACAGTCAGGAACGTCGATTTTAGTAAATCCAGAAGTGTTTACAATTCAAAACAACATTTCTGCGTTGGCATATAATAATGGATTTCGCGGTGCTATTTTTACGATTCATCCAACAGCTCACGCAGACAAACAATTTCAGGTGTTGAATTTTCACGGCACACTCGAGGGTACTCAAGGAAATCTGTGTATGCCTGATGCGCATGTTAAAGAATTACAAAAAAAAATTGATAGTGGCGCTATTTGTTTGGGTGATTCTAATATGCAACGTACTGAACAATGGTTTGAAAACAACAATAACAGTACCGTTTCCGCCTCAGCGTCAACAGTAACAGTAAATGGAAAAACAATTAATGGAAATACACTTGATGTTGTTATTGTTCCACCGAATTTTTTACAGTCTAAACCACAGGCGCAGTTTCAACTTGGCGGTGGCAATCAACAATCCGCTCAACTCGAAACAAAAAAATTACAACCGCCGATCACAATGGCATGGCAAGACAATGGATCCCACACTGGTACCGTAAATACCATTACAAAATTATCTCATGACGAATACAAAATTTCTGGCACGCTATCCGGTCCCAATGGTAAAGCGCGTGAAATTACATACAATTTACAAAGTGGTACGGCAACTTTTCAACTGTCACCCACTGCAGCAGCACAATCTGTTACTGGAGGCATGGGAAAAGCAATGCAAGAGATGGCACCATTGCTGATTGCAAAAGCTGGCTTTCCGGTTGCCTCACAGAAATTAAGGGCGATATGCGTAAACGTATTGAAAAACACCCAAAAAACCAAAGCTGAAATGAAATCGATGATTGAAGAAACAGCGAATTTAATCGTAAAAAGCACGGTGAATAATGTTGATGAAAAAATTAATGCATTAAAAGCTGTATTTGATGCGATGAAAGATGAAACAATTGCGCTTAGAAAAGAAGAGGGGTTTATGCTTGGATTTTTTCATAAACCACAGTCCTATCAGGATGCGTTGATAACCGTGAAAAACGCTGTATTGCAAGTATTAGGTGCTCAAAATAAAGTTGCATCGAATACTATAAATGTAGCTCGTGAAATTTTACAAGAGCAGGGTGAGCGTATATCTGGTGGCAATGTGGCGTCACTTAGGGATGAACGTTTTACAAAACATCAACCACAACAAAATGGGTCACAAGTTAAACCATAAGATCACGAATATAATCTAAACTTTATTTCATATAACTACTTCAACCTCATTCACGCCAATATTGCACACGAGGCAAATGAGCAAATTTTGGAAGGGATAAAAAATGTCGTCCCACCACCCGCAGTGCGACTTCGACAGTAACCTACTGAGCAGTCATCGTTGCATTTTGAATAGGATGATACACATCCCGCCCAAAATACACGCGGCCAAAATGATCCGTCCACGCTGTCATATAAGTAACATAAACTGGCAGCGGATTTCGCAACTGAATGTATTTCGTTTCATAAGTCGATAAATATTGATTCACTAATTCCGCATTTAAATCAGCATTATCGTTATAAAAATAATGCACGAGTGCCATGGGGTCTTCTAGGCGAATACAACCTGAACTTCTAGCACGATCTTTTAATGTAAATAAACTTTTTTCTGGTGTGTCGTGCATATACACATCATGATCATTTTTAAACAGGAATTTTACGCGACCCAATGGATTTTTATCACTCGGCGGTGCGGTGACACGAAACGTAAAATTGCTTGCACTGACAGTTTGCCAATCGATTGATGAAGGATTTATTTCTCTCGCATCTTTGTCATAACTGGCATAAATCCGCATATCATAATGTTCTTTCAAATAATTAGCATTTTCACGCATGCCTGGAATCACATCATGCGCCAAAATTGTTTCGGGCACATTCCAATGGGGATTAAACACAATGGTTGTAATTGTTGAAGACAATGTGGGTGTTGGACGCGACGGACGGCCCACAATCACTTTCATTTGCAATATATCCTGACCATGAGAAATTAATTTCATGCTATAGCTTGGAATATTGACTAACACGTAACGACTACCGGAATCTTCAGGGTATTTTGCCCATTGATTCATACTATCGATCATTTCGCGATAACGATAGGCAGGCGTGACATTTAACGCTTCAATCGTTTCTTGATTAATCACGCCATTTTCTTTTAATCCATGCTCGTTTTGAAATTGCATGACGGCGTGCGCTAATTGAAAATCATATTTCGCGCTTTTGGTATCAGCACCTTCGTAATCACGTAAGGCAGTTAAGCGCTCACGAATAATGGAAATATGTGAATCACGGTGACCCGGCTTAATGGGTTTTTTAATCGCGATTGGCTCCCAGGACAATCTTGCTGCTTTCGCATAAATGGGTAATTTTTCGTAGAGATGCAATGCGACTTTATTCGATGTGTGCGGCTCGCTTACAGAAGGCAGTGATGCGGAAGAGGATGACGGTGTGTGAGCGCAGCTGGTGAGAAGTGATGCGATGATCAGCGCTGCAGATAGCTGGAGAGTTTGCTTCATGTTTTACGTCCTTGTTAATTTATCAGACAGAGCGTGAATACACACTGAAGTGTCAGAAGCCCGCGTGTAGATGCGCAGCATCAAACAAGGGCGTTTAGCAGTTATGTATAATTTGGCATTGGAATATGCCTGACCTCACTGTCAAACGCCCTTGTTTGATTCGCTTTGCGAATCTACACGCGGGCTTCTGAAAGTTCATCGCTCATTTTAAAGCGGTTTGTTTGTTGTGTCCGCAGATTATTTTTTAGCGGCAGTACGTGCGTATTTTTGTTTGAATTTCTCAACGCGGCCAGATGTATCTACTAATTTTTGTGTGCCGGTGTAGAAAGGATGGCATTGTGAACAGATTTCCAAGTGAAGATCTTTTCTGCCCAATGTGGAGCCGGTATTGAATGTGTGGCCGCAGCTGCAGGTAACAACGACTTCTTCATATTTTGGATGGATAGCTGCTTTCATGATAGGTGTCCTGTAGTATTGCTATGGGTAAATATTGCCGCAAAGAATAACCAACAATGCGGCAAATGGCAAGTTCTTGAGGCGGAATTTTCTTCCGCCTTTGTGTGGCTATGGTGTAGCAGGGCGCACTAACGCGTTTGGATCTTCTGAGGGGTGTGAATCTTTATCGTCATTCACTGCCTCTTTGCTAGCTGTACGCTCTACCCTTGATGAAGCAGGGGGCAGAAAATCCTTTGAATTTTCAGAGGATTGTGAATCCATATCGTTTTTCACAGGCTGTGCACTGGGTGTTGAAAAGTAATTTGCAGTTTTGTGTGTTATACCGATTAGCGTTAATCCACAGACGGCGGTGAGTGCTTTATTGGTAGCGCTTGCATTGCGAGCTAACCAGAGTAAAAAAGCGCTGGCGCTAACTGCTACTAAATCAAATAATACGACACGAGCCGTGTCATCATGTTTGTTACGAAAAGCGTTAATATTTTCACGCATGATTGATTTCCTTATTTCTTTAGCTGCGAGATCCATTTATCTGCAGCTAGGTTGCATAATTTTTTCTGATCCAAGCAAACAGAGATAATATCGTTTGCTTGGTTTTCAGCGTAGTGATCATACACCGCAGATTTGAATTTGGCGAGTAATAATGGGATACCATCTGTGCGTCGACGCTTATGTCCGATGGGATATTCCACGGCGATTTCTTCTGTTTTTGATCCGTCCTTAAAAGTAATTTGTATTGCATTTGCAATCGATCTTTTTTCTGGATCTAAATAATCTCGACTAAATTGCACATCTTCAATAACCTGCATTTTATCGCGTAATAAATCAATTTGCGGATTGTTGGCAATTTTATCTTCGTAATGTTCTGCAGTTAATGCGCCATAAATTAACGGCACGGCAATCATATATTCAATACAGTGATCACGATCAGCAGGATTGTGCAGCGGTCCTTTTTTGCTGATGATGCGCATGGCAGGTTCTTGTGTGCGCACAACAATTTTTTCAATTTGATCTAATTTGTTTTTAACTTGTGGGTGTAGTGTTAAAGCGCATTCGACCGCCGTTTGCGCGTGAAATTCAGCTGGGTAGGAAATCTTAAATAAAATATTTTCCATGACGTATTCGCCAAACGGACGCTGTAGAGAAAATGATTTTCCCTTGAATGACACATCATAAAAACCCCATGTTTTAGAGGTTAAAACGCTGGGGTAGCCCATCTCGCCCTTCATCGCCATTAATGCTAATCGCACGCCTCGAGCAGTTGCATCACCAGCCGCCCATGATTTTCGAGAGCCAGTATTGGGTGCATGACGATAAGTTCGCAGTGCTTGTCCATCTAACCACGCATTGGAAACGGCATTATTAATTTGATCCTTTGTGCCGCCTAGCATATGCGTGACAACAGCGGTGGTGGCAACTTTGACTAAAATCACATGATCTAATCCAACACGATTAAAACTGTTATCTAATGCTAAAACACCCTGTATTTCATGTGCTTTAATCATCGCGTGCAAGATATCTTTTATCGTGAATTTTTTATCTTGTGCGCGATTTAAATAATCGGCAATCGCTAAAATACCGCCCAGATTATCCGATGGATGACCCCATTCCGCCGCTAAAAAAGTATCGTTAAAATCCAACCAGCGAATGATGGCGCCAATATTAAATGCGCCTTGGACGGGATCTAATTCGTATTGCGTGCCAAAAACGCGCGTGCCGTTTTGCATGGTTGCACCAGAAACAATCGGTCCTAATAATTTTGTGCAGGCTGGAAATTTCAGTGCCATTAGTCCGCAGGCAAAGCTGTCTAGCAAATCATAATAGGCCGTATTAACCGCTAATTCGCTTTGTATTTTGTAATCACAAACATAATCGGTGATTTGTTGGATGATGGTGTCGAAGGGTTTTTTGTCGTTGTTTTTATAATCGTGCATAGATGCTCCATGATTTCCCGTGCTCGGATTTGTTTGGCTCAGAGAAGTTTAGTCTAGTTGTTGGTTAGAGTGGGGTGGGTGTCCGAGCCAAAAATAGTCTGTTCCGTCCGGCCCTACGCACTTGCTGTCGCGCGTGCTTCCGAAGCAGTGCTTGCCTCTGACACCGATCACCGATCACTGATCACTGATCACCTTATATTCCCTCGGCGTAGGCCCCGTATACTCCGACAACGGCCGAATTAATTTATTATTCGCGCGCTGCTCCATGATGTGCGCAGACCATCCTGCTGTTCGTGCAAACACAAAAATCGGTGTAAACAGTTCAACCGGAATGCCGCAGAAATGATACGCAGAAGCGCTGTAAAAATCGAGGTTTGGAAACATTTTCTTTTCGCGCTTCATGGTGGTTTCAATAATTTCAGAAACCGCATAGATCACTTTATCTTGTGTGGCTTGTGATAATTCATGGGATGCTGCTTTAATAATGTCTGATCGAGGGTCGCCGTATTTATATACGCGATGTCCAAATCCCATGATTAATTTCTTTTCTGCCAGCATCGATAATAATTTTTTTTCTGCTTCATTAACGGATGTAAATTGCAAAATTAATTTTAAAGCCTCTTCATTGGCGCCGCCGTGTAGTGGGCCGCGCAACGTGCCGATTGCGCTGCAAATACAGGAATAAAAATCAGATAACGTTGCGGCTGTGACGCGCGCTGCAAAAGTGGATGCATTAAATTCATGTTCAGCATATAAAATTAACGATAAATTCACGGTTTTTGCTGTCAACGCATCTGGTTTTTTGCCGTGTAATAAATGTAAAAAGTATTCGCCGAGTGTTGCATCGGATAAATTGGTTTCAATTTTTTGGTGATGATGTTGGAAGTGAAACCAATACATCAACATGCCTGGAAAACAAGCGATTAATCGATTGGCAATATCAATTTGTGTATGTGATTTATTTTCAGGTTCCAGTGTTCCTAAAAAAGAACAGCCTGTGCGCAATACGTCCATCGGATGCGTTGTCGCAGGAATTTTTTCTAGCACTTCTTTTAATGCAGTGGGTAATTGACGTAAGCCGATTAATTTTTGCTGATAATCAGTCAATTGATTTTTGGTTGGCAGCTCACCATAAATTAATAAATAAGCCACTTCTTCGAAAGTAGCGTGGCGTGCTAAATCATGTATTTCATAACCGCGATAATGCAAACCGGTTTCTTCATGGCCGACCATTGAGATAGCGGATTGACCCGCGATAATGCCTGCCAAACCAGCTGGCTGATTTTTTGCATTTGACATAACGAATTCCTTGTTGGGGAGATTTTACCTGCCTATCCGGTTAGCACATAATTATTTAGAAGCGATGGAAGCGCGAGCGCTAGCGACCGCAAAGTCTGAATGGATCGGTAAGCAGTATATTCAAAAACACCGTGCCACGCATGCTTTGCGGTCGCTCGCGCTCGCGCTTCCATCGCATCCTCTTAACTTTATGTGTTAACCGGATAGGCATGAGATTTTAAACAAGCGCTGAGGATGTTATTGTATCATTATCAATATAAAATTCAGCAAGGAACTGTTGTGAAAAAAATCTGTTTCCTATTTTTATTTTGCATCTCCCATTTTGCTTTGTCTCAATCGGCAGATCCGGTCAGCAGGCATTGTTTAAAATGGGAAAAGGTGTGTCATCAAAAAGAAGAATGTGTGTATCGACATGGCGCACGCAACAGTTGTTTTCGATGCCTTAAACCCAATCATTATGGGTTCCACTTATATCCTCACCAAATTGATCGCAACACGTGTAACTTAAAAACCGTGCATTATTTTCAAACGATGGGTTACCGTTGTTTTCAACCCAAAGATTCGCAAACTTGCATAAAGAAACAAGTAATCCAAAAATGTGATCTTCAATGTGTGAAATTCAGGAGAATGTGAAATGAAAAAAATCATGATGCTAGGGATTGGTGTTATGTTGTCGTGTGTTTCGTACGCGCAAAATAATTGGACGGACTATGTTAATCAGTTGCGCACTGAGGCGGTTGCAAAAGGCATCCGTCCTGAAATATTTGATGCCGCATTTCAAAACATTCACGAACCGCATCGTTCTGTTTTAAAATTTGATCGCAATCAACCTGAAAAAAGAATTACCTACTTGCAATATCGCGATTCTCGCGCGAGCGCCGATAGAATAGCAATAGGGCGCAGTGAAATGCATAAACATGCGCAGTTATTAAATCAAGTGTCAGAGCAATATGGTGTGAGTGCTTGTTTTATTGTTTCATTGTGGGGTTTGGAAACCAGTTATGGGCGTTTTATGGGAAAATTCCCGGTAATTACCTCGTTAGCAACGCTCGCGTATGATAATCGACGCGCGCCTTTTTTTCGCAAAGAATTATTCTACGCATTACAAATTTTAAATGAAGGACATGTGACTGCTGAGCATTTTAAAGGTGAGTGGGCAGGCGCAACGGGTCAGCCGCAATTTTTGCCATCGAGTTGGCATAGTTATGCGGTGGATTTTGATGGGGATGGTCGTAAAGATATTTGGAAAAGTTATGGAGATGTTTTTGCTTCTATCGCCAATTATTTGACGAAGAATGGCTGGCAAAAAGATCAGCCCTTGGCAATACCAGTGACATTACCGCCGCAATTTTCCGCTGATTTGGCATCGTTAAAAGTGGTGAAGACAGTTTCAGAATGGGAAAGCATGGGTGTGCATTTTAAGCAAAATGAACAAGTGAATGCGCAATTGCCTGCTTCGATTGTGGAACCGGATGGTGGCCCAGACATGATGGTTTTTAATAATTTTAAAGTGTTGATGAAGTGGAATCACTCGATTTATTATGCGGGTACAGTGGATTATATGGCGCAGCGGATTTGTCAGTAATCAATGTTCTTTTAAGGCACTGAACTCACGGAAACGCGCATGGAGCGCGTACTCGCGCGCAATAAGCGTGCAAACCACTCTCAAAACACGCTTATTGCGCGCGAGTACGCGCTCCATGCGCGTTTCCGTGGCTCAGCGTTTAATTGACGACAGATCCTAGTCTGCCATTGCGTGCGCAAGGTATTTTTCTATACAATACGCGGCTTCTGACTGCCAAGAGTGCGCCATGACCTATTCCCCCTTACTCAACGATTTCTATCAATTCACGATGGCCTATGGATATTGGCAGACAGGCATCCATGAGCAAGAAGCCGTATTTCACCTGTTTTTCCGCAGAAATCCATTGAATGGTGATTATATCGTTGCGTCGGGTTTGCAAGATGTGATTGCTTTTCTCAATGCGTTTCAATTTACCGATGAAGATCTCCAGTATCTAGCCAGTCAAAAAAACCCTATTTTTTCCGATGATTTTTTACAATATTTAAAAACACTGCGTTTTACCGGTGATGTTGACGCCGTACCAGAAGGCTCAATTGTATTTGCTAATGAGCCTGTTTTACGAATCAAAGCGCCGTTGATTTTATGTCAATTATTAGAAACACCCTTAATTAATTTTGTTAATTTTTCCTCGAATGTGTCTACCATGGCATCAAGAATTAGAAACGCAGTTGGCAATGATTTGTTATTTGAGTTTGGATTGCGGCGTGCGCAAGGTCCCAATGGTGGCATCACTGCCAGTCGCGCTGCCTTTCTCGGTGGTTTTGATGCAACCTCTAATGTGTTGGCTGGAAAAGAATATGATGTGCCTGTGGTGGGCACGATGGCACACAGTTGGGTGATGGCATTTGATGATGAAGCAGCGGCATTTTCAGCCTATGCGCGCACAATGCCTGATAATATTATTTTGTTGGTTGATACATACGATACGAAAAATGGGGTTGATCAAGCCATTCAGGTTGCCAATGCAATTAAACAATCAGGACATGAATTAAAAGGTATACGATTAGATTCTGGAGAATTGGGTCAATTGAGCTTTTTATCACGTGAAAAATTAGATCAAGCTGATTTATTGAATACCAAAATTTATGTGAGCGGAGATTTAACGGAGTCACGCATTACTGAATTAAAATCAATAAAAGCGCCGATTGATGGCTGGGGAATTGGAACGCATTTGACAACGGTATTCGAACAACCTGCATTGGATTTGGTTTATAAAATGGGTGCGATTTATCAACAGGGTGCCTGGCATTACAAATTAAAGCGCTCAGATAATGAAAGAAAATCAAGTGATCCGGGTATTTTACAAATTCGACGTTATGTTGATGATAATCACCAATGGTTGCGTGATGTGATTTATCACGAGGATTTGGGTGTTTCTGCAGAAGGATTGTGTCAAGATTTATTACTTCCTATTTTTCGTGCTGGACAATGCGTTTATCGAATGCCGACATTGCGTGAGAGTCGATTATTTTGCTTGCAGCAAGTTGCGCAATTTCACCTATTGCGCGGAATGAAATATACTGTTGAAAGAGAATCGCGTTTGGCGCTCTTGAAACAAACATTATTGAAAAGCGTGACATCATGAATTCAACGGCTATCGCAAAAATAGATTTGAGTGCATTAACACACAATCTTAATTTGATTCGCCATCAAATGCCGAATCAAAAAATCATGGCGATGGTGAAAAGCAATGCTTATGGTCATGGGTTGGTGCGTGTAGCGCAAGCCATTGCGGATGTGAATGCATTGGGTGTTGCCACCATCGCAGAAGCGCTGCAATTAAAGGAAGCGGGTATTCAAACAGATATTGTGGTCATGCGTGGTTTTTCTACGGAAGATGAGTTATCACCGTTTTTTTCTGACCCACATTTGTTTGCCTGTATTCATGATGAAAAACAAGTTGCACTGCTCGAAGGAAAAAAATCTGATTTTAATAAATCATTGCGCATTTGGTTGAAGGTCGATACCGGTATGCATCGATTGGGTGTTGCATGTGACAAATTCAAAATGATTTACGAGCGATTAATGGCGTTGCCGTTTATTGTCAAACCGTTTGTAATCTGTTCGCATTTAGCTGATGCAGACAATGATGATCCGCATTTTACACAACAACAAATTGCCTATTTCGATGCATTAGCAAAAAATATCAGCGAAGAAAAAAGTTTATTAAATTCTGCGGGAATTTTAGCGCATGCTGATTCGCATTATGATTGGATTCGTCCCGGATTAATTTTGTATGGTGTTTCTCCGTTTGCGCACAACAGTAAACATCAAACATTAATGAACGATTTCAAACCTGTAATGACACTGGAATCAAAATTAATTGCGATTAAAACAATTTGTGCGGGTGAAAAGATTGGTTATTCCTGCACATTCACAGCGCCCCGTGATATGAAAATTGGTGTTGTCGGAATGGGGTATGGCGATAGTTATCCGCGTCACGCAAAAAACGGAACGCCAGTATTAATTCGCGGTGAACGCTGCCCGATTGTGGGACGCGTTTCAATGGATATGATCACCGTCGATGTGTCGCATCTGTCTGATGTTGAGATCAACGATACGGTTATTTTGTGGGGAAATGGTTTATCCGTTGCTGAAATCGCGCATTACGTGAATACCGTACCGCATGAATTATTATGTCATTTAACGGGGCGTGTGCAGACGGAATATCTTTGATTCATGAGGTATGTACCCAACGGAAATGAAGAGGTGAGATTGATGATGTGACAGTGACGGCACAAACTGTCACCGTCACTTATTCGCGCCTTCATTGGCGATGGGTATATGGTTAGCGACGAGTCATCTGTGGCCTGTACTATTGGTTTATCCCCGAAAAGAGAGCGCGGTTTCAGTGATATCAATTTTGTGCGGTTGAGCGAGTTTGCTCTTTAGGATTGCTACCCCTTCATCAAATGCTGTTTTTTGAACTGGCGTTAGTTTTATATGCATGAATATCAGTATGGCGCGAACTGCCTGCAATTTATCGTAGTGTGAAATCATACCGGTATCGGCAGTGAGTGCAACGAGTGCTGAATTTATCGTGTGCAGCAATATCGTTTTGGAGAAAACGGAACTGGATAACGTATTTCTGCGAGTAATGATTTGCGCCCTATCATCTAATATTGAAAATGTTCCATGGATTAGGGTGTTTGCAAGGATTGTGACAAGCCATTCAGAGCGACCAAGCGAGCTCGAGAATGGATCGATAATAGCAAAAAGCAGCCGAGTAAGCTGGATTTTGTAGCTTTCTGATGTTTTGTCATCATCGAGTTCGTGTAGTTGCATTAAGATATTGAGGGCTCGTACGTTGCCTGCTGCACCATGAAAAAAACCAGGAGGATATTGGTTATCTGCGCAGGCTTGGGGTAGCTCTGTTTCTAGTGCATGATGTGGATTTCGCGCTAAAAAATAACGTCTTGTGGCGTTGTATATGGCTTTTTCAAGTTCCGTATAAGAAATAATAATCGCTGAATTACCTTGATTTCTCATGTTTTTCCCTAATAAAACAAGTAGCTGCTGATATTGATTCATGCTAATTCTAGCAAAAATTGTCTGTAAGTCGAGTGTAACTATTCAGCATTCAACGTTTGAATTTACCGCGACCGACCAGATTTGATGTGATTTTTTGCGGAAAAAGTGACGAAAAGGCGAGGGCATACTGGTGTTGTATGTCGAGCCTTTGAGGAAATTTTTCCGCAAAAAAGCGCGCAAATATGGGCGGACATGAAAAAAACTGAATAGTTACGGTCGAGTTGGTCAGCTTAAAATAGAGAATTAACATTAAGACATTACAATAACCCAATGAAATGAAAATAGTATCCATTTTTCTTAAATTGTTCAAAATTTTGTCAATACTTTTATTTTGATATTTCATCGTCTTATGCAGGAAATTTTTGCATTCACAGTCTACAGTAAGGTTGAGGATAAGGAAAAAAGCCAGCGTAGTGTGAAAAAGTAGGAGGCAGAAAAATGTTTAATAAAAGTTTTGAGATGACATTAAATGCAGCTTACACGCGAGCGCGTGAAAAGAAGCATGAATTTATCACTGTCGAACATTTGTTGCTGGCATTGGTAGATAATCGTGAAGCATCTGAAGTGTTGAGTGCATGTGGTGCGAATTTAGATCGTCTCCGCGCTGGGTTAGATATTTTTGTGGATGAAACAACACCCAGTGTGACGCATCAATCAGATCGCGATGTTCAGCCTACGGTGAGTTTGCAGCGCGTGCTACAACGCTCTATTTATCAAGTGCAAAATCTCGGACAACAAGAAGTCACGGGTGCACATGCATTAATATCGATTTTTGGCGAACCCGATAGCCAAGCCGTTTATTTTCTGCATCAAGAAAATGTAACGCGAGTGGATGTGATTAAATACACCACGCAAGGCATTGGAAAAAACCATCGTGAACAATTTCAGTTTGATGATCACAGTCATTTATCGCCGATGGAAATGCCGCACTCAACACATGAGAATCCCGGCGAAGAAAATATGCTGGAATTATATGCGACGAATTTAAATGATCGGGCGCGACAAGGTAAAACAGATGCCTTGATTGGCCGCGCAGATGAATTAATGCGTGTGATCCAAACTTTGTGTCGTCGCAGAAAAAATAATCCGCTGTTAGTGGGTGAAGCAGGGGTTGGTAAAACGGCGATCGCAGAAGGATTGGCTAAAAAAATTGTCGACAAAGAAGTGCCACAGGCCATTGCTAATTGTACCGTTTATTCATTAGATTTAGGTGTGTTGTTAGCCGGTACAAAGTATCGTGGTGATTTCGAAAAACGCTTTAAAGCCGTATTAAAATCACTGCGTAGACAGACCGGAGCCATTATTTTTATCGATGAAATTCATAATTTAGTGGGTGCGGGTTCTGCAACGGGTGGTGCGTTAGACGCATCGAATTTAATTAAACCCTTTTTAAGTTCGGGTGAATTACGTTGCATGGGGGCTACCACTTACGATGAATATCGTAATTATTTCACAAAAGATGCCGCATTATTACGTCGATTTCAAAAAATTGATATTGCGGAACCCACTACAGAAGATACATTGAAAATTCTACGCGGATTAAAACCAGCAATGGAATCATATCATCACGTGAAATTTTCAAATAAAGCCTTAGAACATGCGGTAAATTTATCAGCGCGTTATATGGCAGATCGTCATTTGCCAGATAAGGCGATTGATATTATTGACGAGGCGGGTGCGCATCAACAATTGCAATCAGATAAAAAACGCAAAGCAGTTATTGGTACACATGAAGTAGAGGAAATTGTCGCCAAAATGGCAGGTATTCCTATTCAGCAGCTCACACAAAGCGATCGTGCGTTATTGCAATCACTAGATCAACAATTAAAACAAACGGTTTTTGGCCAAGATCAAGCGGTATCAGCATTGTGTGATGCGATTAAATTATCGCGCGCAGGATTGCGTCGTGATGACAAACCCATCGGTTCGTTTTTGATGGCGGGTCCAACGGGCGTGGGTAAAACAGAGATCTGCAAACAATTGGCAGAGGCATTGCATGTCGATTTATTGCGATTCGATATGTCAGAATACATGGAAAAACACGCCGTTTCTCGCTTAATTGGTGCGCCTCCGGGGTATGTTGGTTTTGATCAAGGTGGATTGTTAACAGAATCTGTTTTGAAAAAACCGTATGCCATCGTGCTGTTAGATGAAGTTGAAAAAGCCCATCCTGATATGTTTAATCTATTATTGCAAGTGATGGATTATGGCTTTTTGACTGATAATAACGGTAGAAAAGTGGATTTTCGTCATGTGATTTTAATGATGACAACGAATGCCGGTGCAGATTTATTGGATAAAGTGCCGATGGGATTTGTTGCGGATCATCATCAACAGGATCAGATGATTGCTATTAACAAACTTTTTTCACCTGAGTTTCGCAATCGTTTGGATGCGGTGTTGTCATTCCATTATTTGTCACGCGATACGATATTAAAAGTCGTCGATAAAAATATTGCTGAATTACAGGCAAAATTGGCGGAAAAAAATATCACAATCGAATTGGATGCAGATGCGAAAGCGTGGTTGGCACAGCACGGTTATGATTCAAAAATGGGTGCGCGTCCAATGGAGCGGTTGATTCAAGAAAAATTGAAAAAGCCGCTGGCGGATGAGTTGCTCTTCGGTAAATTGAGTAATACAACTGGCGCGCAAGTAACCGTGTTTGTGAAGGCGGATGAATTGGCGTGGGAGATTGAAGAGCGACGCTCTATGATTCCGGTGACATAATTGTTTGGGGTGAAAGTGTGATGAAAATTGATGAGCACGTCGTGTTAGCGATAAAGCGCTTTATTGAGTCACCAAGTTATTATGATCAGGGAAAGGTGAGTTCTTTTTTGCATGCTTGCAGAGCGTTAGTTCAATTATCGCGGGAGGATTGTTTTGGTGTTGAGGGTGGGCGAGAGATTCGCCCTGATGACGTTTTGACTTATTACCAGTCAATATTGGTGCCGGCATTAAATAAGCAATTATTACTTTCATTGCTTCCGATGCAGTTAAATGTGCCTGCTGCGCACATTGCGAGTCTTTCTAGTGTTATTTCAGAAAATTATGTATCGGGTAAGTTATCGCCGGATTTGTGCGAAAAGATAAATGGATTAATACAGTTCTTAACGGTTTTTTTAGTTGAGGTATGTCAAAAAATTGATGACCGTAAGATGTATTATCAATTCGTAGATAATTATCGCGAGCCATTTCAACGTTATTTGAATGAGATTTCAGGTGAGAAATATTTTATTCAAAATACATTGGTGAGTGGGGTTGGGTTATTTTCCCCTAAAGAAGAGAAGGCGGGTACGCATTCTGCAACAGAAGAGCGCGATCAAGCTGATTTGGAAAACAGGTAATCACGCTGCTTCTAATACGTTTTATTCGTTTGTTTCAGCGGTGGGTTTTTTATTGCCCGCGTCACGGAAAATAATGCGTCCACGTGTTAAATCATACGGTGTTAATTCCACCATGACAGAATCACCCGTCAAAATGCGAATATAATTTTTACGCATACGACCAGAAATATGGGCATTGATGATGTGACCGTTTTCGAGTTTTACTTTAAATGTCGTGTTCGGCAGCGTTTCAATAATAACACCAGCCATTTCAATAGAATCTTCTTTTGGCATACTCTTTTAACCTTAATTTGAATGCTGGGTAGATTATCACATTTTTAGTAACACGTCAGCCCCCACGGCCTGATAGGGTAAAACGTCAATTTTTGTCGAGATTGCGTGAAAAATTTTTCGCGTAAGATCGGCAAAAAGTGGCGTTTCTCTCTACGAAGTGACCCGGTATCATTTTTATTTTAGTTGATCCAAATATTTTTCTGAATCCAGTGCTGCCATGCAACCAAATCCAGCTGACGTGATGGCTTGACGATAGACATGATCGGCGACATCGCCGGCTGCAAAAACGCCGAAAATGCTGGTGGCGGTGGCGCGACCCTCTTGCCCGCCGTGGGTTTTTATATAACCTGTTTCATTCATCTCTAGTTGACCCTTGAAGATTTTCGTATTGGGGTCGTGACCAATGGCGATGAAAACGCCGGTTAATTCGAGGTTTTCTGTTGTGTTATTTTTTACGTTTTTAACGCGAATACCTGTTACGCCAGAATCATCGCCTAATACTTCATCTAAAACAGCATCATAGACGATGTGTATATTTTCTTTTTCTTTTAATTTTTGAATCAATATTTTTTCTGCACGGAAGGTGTCGCGACGATGTACGATCGTGACATGAGAAGCAATATTGGCAAGGTAGAGCGCTTCTTCGACCGCTGTATTTCCACCGCCAATGACGGCCACTTTTTTGTTGCGATAGAAAAATCCATCACAGGTTGCGCAAGCCGAAACCCCTTTGCCGCGAAATTGTTGTTCAGAGGGTAGGCCTAAATAACGTGCTGATGCGCCGGTTGCGATAATCAATGCATCACAGGTGTATTCTGCATTTTCACCCTTCAAATAAAAGGGTTTTTGCTGCAATTTTGCTTCGAGGATGTGATCAAAAATGACTTCTGTATCGAAACGTTTGGCGTGTTCGAGCATGCGTTCCATTAGTGCAGGACCTTGTAAGCCTTCCACATCGCCGGGCCAGTTATCGACATCGGTTGTGGTCATCAATTGACCGCCTTGTTCCATGCCCGTGATAACGACTGGTTTTAAATTCGCGCGTGCAGCGTAAACGGCTGCGGTATAACCAGCGGGGCCGGATCCTAAAATAATCAATTTGTGATGGGGTGCAGTTGTCATTTTTTTCTCGTGTTTTACGCTGTTTTAATTGTTGGGCTATATTACCCATTTTGAAATTAAATTGAAATGATAGTGGTGCGTTATCACAGTACCTTTGCCCTGTTCTACGCCCTTGCTAGCACGCATGTCTTTATACATAAGTTGTTACGAAGACATGCGCTATGTCATTGTCCGGGGAGTCAGAAGCCCCCGTGTAGACCGCGTAGCGATCAAACACGGGAGTTTTGCAGTTGATTTTCGCATTAACGCCCTTGTTT
>ORMF012356667.1_pt1 | contig 18892 bp, 16 predicted proteins | sample 1779871 | NCBI WGS metagenome assembly ORMF01 (sample SAMEA104232316, study PRJEB22302) | groundwater metagenome | biome: forest; feature: aquifer; material: groundwater | place: USA | collected 2011-08-07 | depth 5.4 m | reverse complement strand
TACTCCACGCGCCGCGATCTGTACCAGGCCGAGTACAACTACCTGATCAGCCAACTGCGGCTGAAGGCCGCCGCCGGAACACTGGCCGAAGAGGATCTTGCCAGGGTTAATCAGGCGCTTTACTGACGCCCGCCTGAATCACAAACCCATTATCTAATTCACATTCAGGAAACATGATGAAAACATCCTTTACTTTACCGCGACAGGTCTGGTTTGCCGCTTTCGGCATCGCGCTGCTGCTTGCCTTCGGCTGGGTGGCTTTGAGGAGCGGCCCGCTCGCGCCGATACAAGTGACCGTAACCCGGGTCGCCAGGGGCGAGGTTGCTCCTGCCCTGTTCGGCATCGGCACGGTTGAGGCGCGGCGTGCTTATCTGATCGGGCCGACCGCCGCCGGCCGGGTTGGGCGCGTGCTGGTAGATGTGGGCGATACGGTCAAGGCGGGCCAGTTACTCGCGGAAATGGATCCGGTTGATCTCGACAGACGGGTGGCTTCCGCAGCAGCAGCGGCTGAACGTGGCCGCAGTGCTGTGGCAACTGCACAGGCCCAGATGCACGATGCGCAAAGCCGCCAGGCATTGGCTGCCAGCGAAGCGCGTCGCTACGTTGATCTTGGGAAAAAGGGATTTGTCAGCTCAAGCGTGGTGGATGGCAAGTTGCAGCAACAACAGTCGGCGGATGCCCAGCTTGCCGCCGCCGAGTCTGCGCTGGCGAGTGCCCGTCAAGACCTGGCCCGCCTGGATGCCGACCGCGAGGGAGTGAAGCAGCAACGGGTGAATGTACGCCTCAACGCGCCCATCGACGGCGTGGTGACCTCGCGCGATGCCGAACCCGGCACCACCGTCGTGGCCGGACAGGCAGTGCTCAAGTTGCAGGAACCGGATAGTCTGTGGATTACGGTGCGGCTGGATCAGGGGCGCTCCGCCGGTCTTCGGGTCGGGCTTCCCGCCGAAATCACGCTCCGCTCCAACCCCCGCAAACCCCTTGCAGGCAAAGTCGCCCGCGTCGAGCCGATCAGCGACAGCGTGACCGAGGAGCGTATCGCCCAAGTGGCTTTCGATCTCATGCCGCAGGGCGTGTCAACCGGCGAGATGGCAGAGGTGACGCTGCACTTGCCCGCGATCAGCGATGCGCTGCTCATCCCCAATGCCAGCCTGCGCTATCGCGGTACCCAGGCCGGGGTCTGGCTGCGTGATGACGGGCATCTGCGCTTCGCGCCGGTGAAGACCGGAGCAGAAGGCCTCGACGGCAAGGTGCAGATCGTCGAGGGACTGAAGGCCGGCGACGAGGTGGTCGTCTACAGCGAGAGCGACCTCAAGGACGACAGCCGCATCAAAGTGGTTTCTTCATTGACCGGAAAAACCAGATGATCAGCCTCGCCGGCCGCGACATCCTGCATTCCTGGAGCAAGTTCGTCCTCACCGGACTGGGGCTCGGGCTGCTCATCGGCGTCACCTTCACCATGGCGGGCGTTTATCGCGGCATGGTGGACGATGCCAAGGTGCTGCTCAACAACAGCGGCGCTGATCTGTGGGTGGTGCAAAAGGACACGCTGGGTCCCTATGCCGAGTCGTCCAGCATCCACGATGATGTTTATCGCGGCATCCTCGGCATGCCCGGCGTGGCGCAGGCTTCCAATGTCACCTACCTCACCATGCAGGTGCGCAAAGGCAGCACTGACGTGCGCTCCATGGTGGTTGGCTTCGAGCCCGGACAGCCGGGCGAGCCGGGCTATCTGGTGGCCGGGCGGCAAGTTACCCGCAGCCATTACGAAGCGGTGGCCGATGTGAAAACCGGCTTCGCTTTGGGCGACCGCATCCGCATCCGCCGCCACGATTACACCGTGATCGGCCTCACCCGGCGCATGGTGTCATCCGGCGGCGACCCGATGGTGTTCATTCCGCTCAAGGACGCCCAGGAGGCGCAGTTTCTCAAGGACAACGACGCCATCGTCAACGAGCGCGCGCGCACCGCCGCCAACCCCGCGCTCAACCGCCCTGGCGTGCCGGATCTGCTGGACGCGATCGAAGCGTCGCAGACCAGCAACCACAATGTCAACGCGGTGCTGGTGCGGGTGGCCGAGGACCGAGCTCCAGAGGCAGTGGCGCAGGACATACGCCGCTGGAAGCATTTACAGGTCTTCGACCGCGTCCAGATGGAGGACATTCTGGTCGCCAAGTTGATCGCCACCGCTGCCAAGCAGATCGGCATGTTCCTGGTGATCCTGACCATCGTCAGCGCGGCGATTGTCGCTTTCATCATCTATACCATGACCCTGGGCAAGATCAGGGAAATCGCGGTGTTGAAGCTGATCGGCACCCACAACCGCACCATCGCCAGCATGATCCTGCAACAGGCGCTGGGCTTGGGCCTGATCGGCTTCGCCGTCGGCAAAATCGCCGCCACCATCTGGGGACCGGCATTCCCTAGATATGTCCTGCTCGAACCGGGTGATGCGGTGCGCGGCTTCGTGATCGTGATGGCCGTCTGCACCATTGCCAGCACCCTGGCGATACGCGCGGCGCTCAAGGTCGATCCGGCCACCGCCATTGGAGGCTGAAAGCTCATGAATATATCTGCTGCGCGTGTCGGATCGGGGATTGGGCGGTGCTCGCAATCCTCGTGTATGGAAACATACACTCCGGTTGCTGCGCTCCGCCCGTCCCCCGCTGCGCCCCGCTCGCTGCAATTTCTTCACGAGCTTTGAAATGAACAAAGGCATCGGCATCCACATCGAAGGCTTGAGCAAACGTTACGGCGAGGGCGAGACCGCCGTCGATGCGCTCAAGGAAGTGAACATGAGTGTCGCCCCCGGCGAGGTGGTCGGCCTCGTCGGCCCCAGCGGCGCCGGCAAGACCACCCTGCTCAAATGTCTGGGTGCAGTTATCGAACCGACGCAGGGCCGCATGACCCTGGGCGGCGAGGTGATTTACGACAACGGCTGGAATATTTCCGACCTGCGGGTGCTGCGCCGGGATCGCATCGGCTTCATTTTCCAGGCTCCTTACCTGATCCCGTTTCTGGATGTGACCGACAATGTGGCACTGTTGCCCATGCTGGCAGGGCGGGCCAATGGGGAGGCACGCACACGGGCAGTGGAACTGTTGCGGGCACTCGACGTGGCGCACCGGGCGAAGGCAGAAACATCCGAACTTTCCGGTGGCGAACAACAGCGGGTATCCATTGCCAGGGCGCTGGCCAACCGGCCACCGGTGATTCTCGCCGACGAACCCACCGCACCGCTGGACAGCGAGCGGGCGCTGGCGGTGATGCGCATCCTCAACCAGATGGCCAGCCAATACCAGACCGCCATCATAGTCGTCACCCATGACGAGAAAATCATCCCCACGTTCAAGCGCATCTACCACATCCGCGACGGGCGGACTTTCGAGGAGGCGGGGGAAGGACGGGCGCTTCAGTAAGCAACCTGCCAAACCGGCACGAGAAGCAACGCGCGCGCAAGAACCCCTTCGAGGTAGCAGATTGCCTGCCTGTGGTATTGCGCTGAATGTACAATCATCCGGTCAATGCGCTTCGCTTAGTGCGAACGGGTCGCTGCAGAGCAGGGGGAACCCGCCGGCATTCCCCTTGCGGGAATTGACACCCTGCTAACCGCGCGGAAAAAACCATGACATTCGAGCTTCCCAGCATGCTGAACCTGATCATCTCCACCATCGTGTTTTTCATTGCCGCCTGGTATTGCAACCGCTATCTGGATGAGCAGGGAATCGGCAAGGGCATGACACGCGGCGTGCTGGTGTTTGCACTCGCATCTCTGGTGTCATGGGGTGCCGGGGAGTTGGTGGATCTGGCCCAGAAAAAAATCGAAGGCCCTCAGCCTGTATCGCAAACTTCGAAGGATTTGTCCCAACTGCTGAAGGCGGCAGTTCAGCGGGCGTAGCCCCCGCAGCAAGACTGCCGGAAATTACAAGTTAAACCAGCACGAGAAACAACCCGCGCGGGCGCAATAACCAACGGGTGTCGCAACCGTGACCCGTGTCACGTTCAGTGAGACAGGCCGGGAAATAATTCCAGCATCCCATCTGCCATGAATTGCACCGCCATGGCAGCGAGTATCAGACCCATGACCCGGGTAGCGATATTGAGTCCGCCCGTGCCCAGACGCTGACCGATAGGCTCAGCCAGCCGCAATATCAGCCAGACAATCGCCGCCACCGCGGCAATCCCTATGCAGAATACGAGCTTGCCTGGCAAACTGCCTGCCTGGTGCGCATCAACGATAGTCAGGCTGATTGCCCCAGGCCCCGCCAGCAGGGGAATCGCCAGCGGCACCACGGCAATGTCATTCTTCGATTCCGCTTCGGCTTGCTCTGCGTCGGTGTGCCGGGCCGTGCTGGTTCTGGCATCAAACATGGCAATGGCAATGATTAGCACCAGCAGTCCGCCGGCGATGCGGAACGCCGGGATGCCGATACCGAAAAATGCCAGCAAACTATCACCCGCCCAGACTGCAAGAATCAGGATGACCGCCATTGCAACGGCGGCTTTAAGTGCAGTGCGGTGCATATCATCCGGGCGCCGATCTGCCATGAGGCTGAGGTAAATTGGAATTGCCCCGAGCGGATTCAGAATGGCGAAAATACCGACCAGGTATTTTATTTGCTCGGCCCAAACGGGTAACAGCGTCATGACGGATTTTTATATGAGACTTGGCGGGGCATTGAGAAACGCAGTTCGCAGACACCGCTTTGCAAGACGGCATCTACGCGAGAGGCCAACACTACTTGGCTTCATCCATCATTTGCCTGGTCCTGGTTTCGACTTCCTGCGCCACCTGCACCAGCGTAGCATCCTGCGACAACGCCGCAAGCATGGGCACCGGCCTGATCATGCCGATCCGGGTTTTGCCATGCTCGGTGTAAACCGAGATGCGGCACGGCAGCGCCATGTTCAGGCGCATGTCTGCGGCAAGCACCTTGCCGGCCTGCCCCGGGTTGCACACTTCGAACACCTTGCATTGCTCGGCGAAGGCGACGCCCTTGCCGCGCAGCGTGTTGCCCAGATCGTGGATGTGCAGCACGCCAAACCCGTTGCGCTTCACCGCCGCTTCCAGGTCGGCCGCGGCCTGCTCAAAGGTCTTGCTGCTTTCAACGATGTGATACATTGGTCCACCTCCCTGTCTCGACTGATGATATTTTTAGTTTAGGGCGCCTCTAAAAATCCAGATTTGCGAGCAGCCACTGTGCGGCTTGCCTGCTTAAACCACTTCATCCCAACCGCTGCGTTGCTCAAGAATTTTCTTGCTTACATATCAACACATATGCGGCGCTGCAAAAATTCCCTCGCGCCCTGCTATTGGGCAAACTCTGAATTTCCAGAGGTGCCCTTTATTCCGGTTAATGCACCGCAATTGTAACAAATGAAAGCCTGGCCACCCCGGCACGCTGCGCAATCGCCATCAGCTCTGCCACACGCCCGTAAGGCACCTTCTTGTCTGCTTCAATCTGCAACTGGAAATGCGGATCAGCCGCGCGCTGCTTGAGGGTTTCAAACAACCCCTCGTCGCTCATATGAGATTCATTCATGGCAATATTGCCCTGCGCATCAATGGTGAGGCGGGCAGACAGCGGCTTGTCATCACGCGCCACCGCAGCGGTCTTGGGCAGGTTGATCTTGAGCGACTGCGGAGACAGCAGCGGAGCGGTGATGATGAACACCACCAGCAGCACCAGCATCACGTCCACCAGCGGCGTGACGTTGATCTCGCTCATCATGTCCTGCCCGGATGAATCACTGAATGCCATGTTGGTTTACAGTTTGAAATTATGCCTGGTAGCAAGGCGCAGGAAGTCGTGCGCAAAATTTTCCAGTTCCGTGATACGCAGGCGCAGGCGGCGCAGGAAAAAATTGTAGGCCAGTACGGCAGGCAGCGCGGTGGCAATGCCGATGGCGGTGGCGATCAGCGCTTCGCCTATCGGCCCGGCTACCACATCCAGACTGGCCGAACCGCTTTTGCCAATACCCTGTAACGCATGCATGATGCCCCAAACCGTGCCAAACAGCCCGATGAATGGCGCAGTCGAACCGATGGTGGCAAGTTCGGCCAGGCCCCTTTCGTGGTAACGCTGAATATTCTGCACCTGCTGGCGCAACATACGCTCCAGCACTTCCTGCGGCGCACCCAGGTGTTTCAGATCCTGCTGCTCCGCGCTCAAATTTTTCACCTCGGCAAATCCGGCCTGTCCCATCCGCGCCAGATCACCTTCCCCCCGCGCTGCCACTTCAGCCGCTTCGTGCCAGTCGTGCGCCGCCCAGAAAGCATCGTTGAACGCACGGTTACGCTTGCCGTCCTGCACATGCCTCCACAATTTGAACAAGGCGATTGACCATGTCACCACGGAAAGAAAAATCAGCGCCAGCAGCGTCCCCGCCACAATCGGAGAGTCCACAGAGAACAAGTTGTTCATGTTTCATTGTCTTTCAATGAGAATTGGATGGGAACCATAAACCACTTGGTGACCGCACGCCCGCCTTGACGTGCCGGAATGAACTTCCATGTTTTCACCGACTGCATGGCCGAGTTGTCCAGGATTTCATGGCCGCTGCTCTGATGCACATTGGCTTGCCCGCACAAGCCCTCGGCCAGCACTTCCACGTTCAGCACCACCCTGCCCTGCAAGCCCATGCGGCGCGCCGCCAAAGGATAAGTCAGGCGATTGTTGAGGTAGGATGCCTTGTAATCCGGCTCCACATCCGGAGTGGCCGGCGCGCTGGGCACAACGACCTGTGCTGCGGCTGCGACAGGCGCTACGGCAGCAACCGCCTCTGCGGCGGCAACCGGTAGCGGTTCACTGGACATAACGGAGTTGGTGTCGCTAGCCTGCACTACGGGTTCAACCGGCAACGGCACCGGCGCAGCTTTCTCAATGCGCGGCTGCCGGACAGGAACCGTCATGGGCGGCGGTTGAACCGGCGGCGTTTCGGTTTGCACCACTGGGGCAGCCTGCATGGCGACCGTCACCTCCATCTCGTGCTCCGGCACTGGAGCGCTTGGCGGTTGCAACAGCCAGGCTGCAAACACCGCCAGATGCAAAACCACGGTAATGGCGACCACTGACACCCGCTCGCGCATGGCGTGAGGAGGAATAAAACAAGGCGAAATGGCAGGTGCAAAATTATCCATCGTACCTGCCCGACTTGATCCAGTGCTCGAATTGGTCATGGTCAATTTTACCGCTGACTGCAGTCGAGCGCCCGTCAGCGTCAAAAAAATAAGTGCGCGGCAGTTCTCCATACCATTGCGGATCCACTTCAAAGCGCAGGCGTTCGGTGAAGCTGTCGGCGAACACCCACGATTCTATTCGGCCCGATCCGGCGCGCTCCAGGCGGTAATGATGCAGGGTGTTCGCAATCTCCTGCTTTTGCTCCGGCGTATCGGTGGCAACCAGAACCATATCCAGGTTGCGGTATTTTTTCACCAGCTTGCCGAACAGCGCCAGATCATCGCGGCAGTTCGTGCAGGTGAGCGACCAGAAAGCAATGACGAAAGGCTTGCCTGCGCGCGCGGAAATGATCTGCTGGTGGCTGCCGCGCACAAAGGGCTTAGCTTCCTGCGCGGCGGAAGCGCAAGCAGCGCTTGAGCACAGCAACAGGGCGAGCAGCCATTTCATTGCGCCTCCTCCGGCAAGGCAATGAGGTGGTAACCCTCCGCAACGGTGTTCCATGAGAGATAAGCCTTTTCGCCGTCGCCGATCAGCAGCGGGTTATCCGATTTGTCGGCGGTAATCGCTATTTTACGGGGCGCCGACCAGACATTTCCCCCGTCACTGGAATGCATCAGGTAGATACCGGTGGCTTCACCATCAAATTCCTTCCAGGCAATAAACACGCGCTTGCCCAGGCTCAAAGCCGTCGGATGTGAGGCTTGCGCCTTGAAATTACCGAAATTCAACGGGCTGGAAAAATTTCTGCCCTGATCGGAGGAATACGCATAGAACAGGCCGTGCCGTTCGGGCGCGTTGTCGAACCAGACGAAATGGTAAACGCCGTCGCGGGCAATGGAAGCCGCCGGGCCATGGTGCGGGCAGGCATCAACTTCCCAGTTGTCATAACTCAGGCGGATGGGCTGCGAATTGCCGTCGAGCCGCAGCATGGCGTGATCGCGCACGTTCTTGCCGAAAATATTCCGCCAGGCGATGACCGGCGTGCCGTCTGTATCTATCGCCATCGCCACGCGGCAGCATTCGCAGGTGTGGTCGGCAGCCTTGACATTGGCTTTGAAACTTTTCCCTTCATCATCGGAGACGGCGTAATAGATCGTAATGCCGCTGTATTTCTCGCCTTTTTTATTGGCGTCCGAAGCATCGCGCTTGTCCAGCCAGGCAATGTAAATCTGGCCGCGCTCGTTTATCCCCATCGAATCGAAGCGGTGGGTAAAGAGTTCAAGATTGTCATTGACCGTGACCGGTATTGAAAAACTCTTCCCGCCATCCACCGAGCGGCTGAAACGAACATTGCCGGCAAAAGGCATCTCCAAGCTCTGAGTGTAGGAAACGTAGATATTACCGTTGCCAGCCACCAGGATTTTCGGACGGTTTTCTCCATCTGCGGCGACGAACTCGGATTCAGGATTGACCACGACTGGTGTGCTGAAGGTTTTGCCCTGGTCGCCAGAATGGCTCACCATGACATGGCCGTTCTTCACGGACGCCAGCCACAGCCTGCCCTTCGCATCGAACGTGGCGGTGACGGCAACAGGCTGGCGGTCAAGGGATGTTTTCCACATCTTTGCCATGTCATGCGGCTTCGCGGGGGCGGGGCTTATGGCATCGGCAGCCAAGCCCGCCCCGTTAACCGCCAAACAGGAAATCAAGCCAACCCAACGGCAGTTGCGGAACAGGCGCTGGCGCAATTCCTGGCATGCAACAGGGCTGACAAATTTTTTCTCTGACATCATTTCTTGCCGTCGAATGTGTAATTGAGACCAACCATCAAACTGCGCGGCGCACCCACCGTGTATTGATTTTGCGTGTTGGCCGTATAAGCACCGACACCCGAATAGGAACTTGTAGCCGAATCGGAATAATGTTTATCGGTCAGATTGCGCCCTTGCAACCATGCTTCCCAGCCATGTGCGAAAGCGTAGCTGCCGCGCAAGTTAAACAGGGTGTGCCCGGAGTAGCGTACGGTATTGGCATTATTCATCCAATACTCTCCCTGATTGACCAGTTCCAGCGCCACCCGCGCGCCTTGCACCGGCTTGTAGCCAATCTCTGCCGTGGTGATGTTGCTGGGTGCCTGTGGCATTTCCTTGCCGCTGTAATCAAGCGTGCCGGATGCTTGATATTGCACGAAACGGTGGCTCGCTATGGTGGTGCCAAAGCGTGCATCAAACGCCCCAGCCTCCCAGCCCAAGCCCAGTTCCAAACCGCTGCTGCGCGTACGTCCGGCGTTACGGTTCTCACTCACGCCTGGTGTGATGGTGTAACTGACAATAGTGTCGCGCCCGTCCAGACGATACAAGGCAGAATCCAGTTTGAGCGAGCCATCCAGGAAAGCAGTGCGCATACCGATCTCGTAGTTGTTATAGGTAGCGGGTTTCAGGTTGGGTACGTTATTTGTGCCATACAGTTGGCTCACTTCAGGCGGCGTAAAACCCTCGCTGATATTGGTGTACACGCTGGTATGTTTGCTTAGCGTATAGGTCGCACCCACCTTGGGACTGAAGTGCGAAAAGCTGCGTGACTCATTCGCTGCACCAAAGTTAATACCCGGCGTCAGATTGTTTTTATAGTTGTAATTGATCGAGTCGGAACGACCGCCCAGCACCACGCGCAGCTTTTCCGCCGGCGACAATTCAAACTGCCCAAACAGCGCAGTGTTCTTGATATCAGTCTGATAGTTACGCACCCCTTTAGGATTGAGAATATTATTAAAGGTGTAGCTGACATATCGACCCGATGCAACATCTCTGACGATACTCAAATTGTCACTGACGTACGGATTGGATGTTTGGTCGTAATACACCCCCGCAACCAGGCGCGAAGCCAGCCAGTCAAATTCCTGGTTGTGCTTCACATCGAGGCCCAATGAACTGACGTGGTTGTTATTGATCGTGCCTTTGCAAGCTGCCCCGACACAACCGCTAATCGTATAACTCGGTATCTGGCCGTGGTCATTTTGGCGCGTGAATACGGTGACGCTGGTCTGGCCATTGCGGGTAGTTTCGCCTTCCCATGCAACATTCATCCGCGTCGTCTTATCCTTGCGATAGGTGAACGTGTTATAGCTATAGCCCGGCCGGGTTTGATAATCATTCTCAAACAAACTCCCTGTCATGGCGCTATCCAGATTGTTGTGCGTCAACGTCGCATGAACAAGCGACGAGGCACTCAGGGCATAATCGCCGCGCAGCGTGAAAGAATCTTTGCTGGCATTGCTGTAATTTTGCCAGTTGTTGGCGCTGCGGCGCGAACTGTAATGAGAAAAGCGCACACCAAAATTGTCCCAGGTGTTGCTGGCTCCCGTGTCCAGGCGGTCAAAGCCTGCCTTATTGTCATGTCGCAGGCCAACACTGGCGTAAGGTGCAAGCGAAGGACGCGCAGTCATGAAGTTCACAGCACCGCCAACCGCATTGCTGCCATACAAGGAGGACGCCGCACCCTTCACTACTTCCACGCTTTCGGACCCCGCCAGATTCATTTCATTCAACGAGTTGTGGTTGAACACGCCCAAGGGGCGAATGGGGATGCCGTCTTCCAGATACTGGTACACCGCATTGGTATTGTTCGGCTGGCGGATGCCCATGCTGTGCTGCTCGTTGCCCAGATCGTTCCAGCTTACTCCGGCAATGCGGTTAATCACCTCACCCATGGTTTTCGGCTTATCACGCTTCAGCGCCTTGTCAGTTACCACACCGATGGCCATTGGCGTTTCCGAAAGCCTGGTCGCAGTGCGTGAACCGCTCACCACTACCTCTTCCATCAACTGCGGTTCTTCCGCCCAAGCATTGCTGCATAGCGCAGCGTGCAGCAATGCAATGGCAAACCCATACGAACTTTTCATTACTTCCCCTATGCTGGTTTAAACTATTCAGCTTGGATTATGGGGACGGAAAGGGCGCAAGGGAATGCGACATATTGTCGCACCCGGTTTGAGCCAGTTTGTTGTGGTTTAACGAAGGTTTCGCCCTGCGCTTATTTACAGATCGCAAATTACAAAAGCCACCGGCTTAATCCGGTTAATCCGGCGGCTTTATTATTCCGACAACAGCTTCACCTAGTCCAACTTGAAATTCGCCTTCAGCCACAGGTTACGTCCCATCTCGTTGACGCGGGTCGTCGGCGCAGGGAAGCCCGCCACCATCACGCCGCCTCTGCTGAGATGCTCGGCATACACGCGGTTGGTCAGGTTATCCACTCCGGTACTGACCAACACGCCTTTCCTGGCGCGCCAGCTCGCATTAAGCGACAGCACGCTGAAGCCACCGGTGCGTCCGATATCCTGGCCGACAATGTTGCCCCTGAATTTATCGAAGCGGTCCTGTGCCGCAACCATGCGCAGCAGGCCGCCGACATTCCACACGCCGCTGTCATAGGCCGCGCCCACACGCCCTTCCAGCGGGGAAATCTGCGCCAGCGCGGTGCTGTCTGTATCGTTGCTGCCACGCACATAAGCCAGCGAGCCGTCAACTTTCCACTGCGGTGCGAACTGCCAGGCCGCACTGGCTTCACCGCCCCAGGTGGTAGCAGAAATATTGCGTGTCATGGCTGCAACACGTTGCCCTGCTGCACAGGTGCTGCCCAGCCCAACCAGCGCGTTCATCATGTTTTTGCAACCTGATTCGATAAGGAGGTAATCGCTGATCTTGCTGTAAAACCCTGACAGCGAGCCTGAGACATAGCCCTGTTTGTAGGTCATGCCGACATCCAGTTGTGTGCTTTTCTCCGGGCGTGCCGCATCAAAAGCGCTCAACCCCAGGTTACCCGCAGTGGAGGTCTCTTTATAGAACAACTCCCAATAATCCGGAAAACGTTCTGCATGCCCCAGACCCACATAGACAGCACCGGCATTGCTTAACACACCGCGTTCATAACGGGCAAAGCCGCTCTTCAGGGTATCGCTGCGTGAATGGTTGGCCGTGGGATTCGCCACCGTCCCCATGCCTATTGTCAGCATGGCGCGTTTGTCCTGCGCCTTCAACCGGTCCGCACGCAGCCCGCCAATGATGCGCGTGTCATCACTAATGTGATGAGTGACTTCACCAAACAACCCTTGATTCTGGAAGTTGGCATCCTCAACTCGTGCTTTCGAGTCATAACTGCCCGCATAGCCAGGAGCGCTGCCCGTGCGGCTGGTGTGCACATTCGACTGATCGTCCACTCCCAGCTTGAGTTGCGTAGTACCGGCAAGGTTTAGCGTGCCAATTATTTTTCCTCCCACGGTAGTGCGATCCGGGTTCATCGCAGCCATAGCGGCTGCCGGATTACCACCGGAGCGCATGCTGTAGCTGTCCATCACGTGGTCAATGTAATTGCGAAAAACCTGGGTTTCTATCTTGCCCAGCAAGCCATGATCGGTATTCTTCCAGTCAGCCTTCAGGCCGACATTGTCACGGGCGAATTTCGAGCCATCTACCGTGCGGTCGGCATAGGCGGCACGGCCATCACTCTTCGCCGTGGAAAGTTCCACACGCGCATTTTCATTCGGAGTCAGCCCAACTGCCGCGTTGGCGCTCCAGCGCGAGTATTGGGAATGCACACTTGCGCCGTTACCGTCCTTGTAATCGCTGGCGCTCGAATTGGTATAAATGGCGCGCCCATACCAGTCCGATGACCCGCCATGCGCATCGCCCATCACATCGGTGCGGCCAAAGCTGCCTGCCGTTGCACTGCCTTCAAAGCCTGCACCAGTATCCTTGCGACGCGCAACGTCACGCTCAAACAATACCGTACCCGCCGAAGTGCCGGCGCCGTACAGCACAGACTGCGGGCCTTTCAGCACGGTGATCCTGTCATAAGAGGACGGGAACACATATGCAGTGGGGGGATCCATGCGGTTGCCACAGCCACCCAGAATCTGTTCTCCATCCAGCAGAATGGTCAGGCGCGAACCCGCCATGCCGCGAAATACCGGATCGCCATCGGTGCCGCCTTTGCGGGTCACCGAAAAACCGGGAATGGTCTTGAGATATTCCGCGCCGTCATGGGCCGGAACAGGCTGGCGCGGTTTGCGCGGGTCGGTTTTTATGACCAGCGGCTGCTCCATCGCCGGTGCGGTTACCACCACCTCTTCGAGCATGGATGGCTCGGCAGCTTGTGCCAGCGCAGGTACAAATAGCGATGCCAGCAATACAGAACATTTCAGCTTGGAACTCAATTTGAATCTCCCTTTTATGGTAAAAAGACCGCGCGAATCTTATGGAACGGGAATCATCTTGGGAATGTGGCATATTGCCGCGCGACAATTTGTCGCACTCTATTATTGAGGTTTACATAATTGAATACAGTGCTGCATCACTCAGAATGGAATTTCAAAAAAATAATAAAACCACCACGTCATTCCGGCGCAGGCCGGATAACCAGCAAAACAACAATGCCTTTTGTTCAAATCCACTGGATTCCGGCCTGCGCCGGAATGACGGCATGTGTGTCGCGAATTGTGTAAAGATCAATAAACAAAGCATTCGCAGCTAATCATCCAGCTCTGCCAGCTCCGTCCGTTATAATGATGCGCAATTCATTAACTGCTGCACTTGATGTCCGCCATCCGTCTGTTGCCCGACTTGCTCATCAATCAGATCGCCGCCGGCGAGGTGATTGAACGCCCTGCTTCCGCGCTCAAGGAGCTGATGGAAAACAGCCTGGACGCGGGTGCCACCGAGATTGCGGTGCAACTGGAGGGCGGCGGCATCAAACTGCTGCGCGTGCGCGACAACGGCGGCGGCATCGCGCACGGCGAATTGCCATTTGCCCTGCTGCGCCACGCCACCAGCAAAATCGCCTCGCTGGATGACTTGCAGCGCGTCGCCAGCATGGGCTTCCGCGGTGAGGCGCTGGCAAGCATGGCGGCGGTGGCTCAAGTCACGCTTACCAGCCGCAACGCGGCGGCAGCCCATGCCTGGCAGATTCAAGCGGTGGATGGTGCACAGAGCGACACTGTTCCCGCCGCTCACGCGCATGGCACCAGCGTGGAACTGCGCGAGCTGTATTTCAACACCCCGGCGCGGCGCAAATTTCTCAAGTCCGAAGCCACCGAGTTCGCCTGGTGCGAAGAAGCCTTCAAGCGCATCGCGCTGTCGCGCCCCGATGCCGCGTTCTCGCTGCAACACAACAACCGCATGGTGTGGCAACTGCCCGCCCACTCCCTGCAACAGCGCATTACCGCCCTGCTCGGCGAAGAATTCGCGCAAAGCGCAGTCAGCGTGGATCGCCAGGCGGCAAACCTGCGTCTGTACGGCATGGCCTCGCTGCCCGCCTATTCGCGCACCACGCGCGATGCGCAATTTTTTTTCGTCAATGGCCGCTTCGTGCGCGACAAGGTGCTGGCGCACGCGCTGCGCCAAGCCTACCAGGACATCCTGCACCATCAGCGCCACCCGGCCTTTGTGCTGTTCCTCGACCTGCCGCCGGAACAGGTGGACGTGAACGTGCACCCGGCGAAGAGCGAGGTACGCTTCCGCGAGAGCCAGGCCATCCATCAATTCGTGTTCCATACGCTGCAACAGGCGCTGGGTGCGCCGTCAGCAGAAAATGATGAATCTAATTTGTCATTCCGGCCCTTCGTCCGCGCTCAGGATAAACTCCAGCCGGAACCCAGCGCTTTTAATCAACTGGATTCCCGCTTTCGCGGGAATGACATCGCTCCCCGCTTCCAGCAACAAAATATGCCGCTGAGAACCGCACAACAGGAATCAGCCTATCGCCTGTGGGAAGCACAAACCGGGAAGGGAGAAGAGGTAAAGGAGAAGGGAAACACCGAACCTGGGTTTGCCCCTTCCCCCTTATCCCCTCTCCCTTCCCATGATGAGGCTCCTCTCGGCTACGCTTTGGCGCAACTCTCCGGCATCTACATTCTGGCGCAAAACAAACAAGGCCTGATCGTGGTGGATATGCATGCCGCGCATGAGCGCATCGTGTACGAAAAATTCAAAGCTGCACTCGACCGGCAGCAGATTCCCACGCAACCGCTGCTGATCCCGGTGAGCTTTGCCGCCGCTGCACTAGATGTAGCCACAGCAGAAGAAGAACATGCAGCACTGGTACAACTCGGTTTCGATCTTGCCCCGCTCTCGCCCGCCACACTGGCCGTGCGCGCCATGCCCGCCATGCTCAGTCAGGCGCACGCCGAGGCCGCCGCGCGCGATGTGCTGCACGAGTTGCGCGAATATGGCGCCAGCCGTGCGCTGACCGAACGGCGCAATGAGTTGCTTGCCACGCTGGCCTGCCATGCCGCCGTGCGCGCCAACCAGCAACTCACCCTGCCCGAGATGAACGGCATCCTGCGCGAGATGGAATGCACCGAGCGCTCCGGCCAATGCAACCACGGACGCCCGACGTGGTTCCAGATTTCGCTCGACGAACTCGACGCGATGTTCATGCGCGGAAAATAAAAAGACAGTAGCTAGTCGTTAGACGTTAGCCGCTGGTTAAAACAAACCCGCCCTTCGGCTACGCTCAGGACAGGCTCCGCGACAGCTTCAACTAACGACTGCCAATGACTAACTTGACTCCTTCCACCACGCGTATCGCCTTCGCCAGTTTCATCGGCACCGCCATCGAGTTTTACGATTTCTACATCTATGGCCTCGCCGTGGCGATGGTGATCGGCCCGGTATTTTTTCCCGGCAGCGACCCTACGGCACAGGCGCTGAATGCGTTCCTCACCTTCGGCATCGCGTTCCTCGCGCGCCCGCTCGGCGCCTTGCTGTTCGGGCATTTCGGCGACCGCATCGGCAGGAAAACCACCCTGGTCGCTTCGCTGCTGGTGATGGGGGTTTCCACGACGCTGATCGGCGTGCTGCCCGGCTATGACCTGATCGGCTGGGCCGCGCCTGCATTGCTGTGCCTGCTGCGCTTCGGCCAGGGCATCGGGCTTGGTGGCGAATGGGGCGGCGCGGCCTTGCTGGCGGCGGAATATGCGCCTGCCGGTAAGCGCGGCTGGTTTGGCATGTTCCCGCAACTCGGGCCACCGGTCGGCTTCCTGTGCGCCACCGGCAGTTTCCTGCTGCTATCGCAATTACTCGACGATGCGCAGTTCCGTGCATGGGGCTGGCGCATCCCGTTCATGGCCAGTGCGGCGCTGGTCATCGTCGGCCTCTACGTGCGGCTCAAGCTCGCTGAAACGCCGGTATTCACCAAGGCGTTGGCAACGCGGCAGCCAACAGGACTACCGCTCGCGGAACTGCTCTCACAGCATGCCGCGAACATGCTGCTGGGCGCACTGGCCATGGTGGTGTGTTACGCGCTGTTCTACATTTCCACGGTATTTTCGTTGAGCTACGGTGTCACCACGCTCGGCATCCCGCGTCCGCAATTCCTGTCCATGCTGTGCGTGGCCGTCATTTTCATGGCGGCGGCCACGCCGCTTTCTGCATGGGCGGGCGACCGCTATGGCCGCCGCCCGGTGCTGCTTGCCGCGGGCAGCGCGGCGTTCCTGTCAGGCTTCCTGCTGGCCCCGATGCTGGGTAGCGGCTCGCTATTTCAAATTACCATTTTTCTGTCCATCGAGCTGTTCCTGATGGGCGCGACATTTGCCCCGATGGGCGCGTTGCTGCCGGAGCTGTTTCCGACCGCCGTGCGCTACACTGGCGCAGGCGCGGCTTACAATCTCGGCGGAATACTCGGCGCTTCGCTCGCACCTTACATCGCACAGCAGCTGGCGCTGCGCGGCGGCCTCGCCTGGGTGGGCGGCTATATTTCTGCCGCAGCGGCGATCAGCCTGCTCGCCGTGCTGATGATGCGCGAAACTAGAAACAGTGATCTGTCATGAACAAGAAAAAGCAATTTAGCCACAGAGAACACAGAGAAAACCGGTTTACCTCTGTGTTCTCTGTGTCCTCTGTGGCTGTCTGGTTTTTTTCGAGATGAATAAGCCAGGATGAAGACCCTGCCCCCCGCAATTTTCCTGATGGGCCCCACCGCCAGCGGCAAAACCGGCGTCGCGGTGGAACTGGCACAGCACCTGCCGGTTGAACTCATCAGCGTGGATTCGGCGCTGGTGTATCGCGACATGAACATCGGCACCGCCAAGCCGGATGCCGCCACCCTCGCCCGCGCACCGCACCACCTGATCGACATCATCGCCCCCACCGAAGCCTATTCCGCCGCCGCTTTCCGCCACGATGCCTTACGCCTGATGCACGACATCACGCAACGTGGACGTATACCCTTGCTCGTCGGCGGCACCATGCTGTATTTCAAGGCGTTGCGCGAAGGCTTGAGCGACCTGCCGCAGGCCGATCCCGCAGTGCGCGCCACGCTCGTTGCAGAGATCGCACAACAAGGCATCGAACACCTGCACCAGCAGCTTGCGCAAGCAGATGCGGAAACCGCTGCACGTTTGAAACCAACCGACACGCAACGCATCCAGCGCGCAATGGAGATCTACCGCATCACCGGTCAACCGATGTCTGCGCTGATAGCCCAACAGCAAAGTTCAAAGCTGCCCTACCGCATCATTCCCATCGCGCTTGTCCCAAGCGACCGCACACAACTCCATGCCCGCATCACCATCCGCTACAAAACCATGCTCGAGCACGGCCTGGTGAATGAGCTACGCGCGTTGCGCGATAAGTATCCGCTGCACGCGAACATGACCTCCATGCGCTGCGTCGGCTATCGCCAGGCGTGGCAATACATGGAAGGCGAAATCAATGAAGCGCAACTGCTGGAAGCCGGCCTCGCCGCCACGCGGCAGTTGGCGAAGCGTCAGCTCACCTGGCTGCGCTCCATGCCGGATAACCTTGAGGTTGACTGTTTGATGAACAACCTGAATGAACAAGTCAGGAATGCCATCGCCCAATGGTTGCACGTATAATGCGTGCCTTATTTTTTGAAAGCCTGACGCAATGAAAATCACCGTAATAGGTTCCGGTTATGTTGGCCTCGTTTCCGGCGCATGCCTGGCCGAACTGGGCAACAATGTCATCTGCCTGGATGTCGATCCGCGCAAGATAGATATTCTCAACAACGGCGGCGTGCCAATTTATGAGCCGGGCCTGGAAACAGTCATCAAGGAGAATGTCGCGGCAGGCCGCCTGCGTTTCACCACCGATGTTGCGGAGAGCGTGGCACATGGCCTGGTGCAGATGATCGCGGTCGGCACTCCGTCAGGTGAAGACGGCTCGGCGGATTTGCAATATGTCATCGCCGCCGCGCGCAATATCGGCAAGCACATGAGCGAATACAAAGTGATCGTGGACAAGTCCACCGTCCCGGTCGGCACGGCTGATAAGGTCAAGCAAGCGGTGCAGGAAGAGCTCGAAAAACGCGGCTTCAAACCTCAGTCCTCAAACCTCAGTCCCGGTTTTTCCGTGGTATCGAATCCTGAGTTCCTCAAGGAAGGTGCTGCTATAGAAGACTTCAACCGCCCGGACCGCATCGTGATTGGTGCGGAGGATGAGCGCGCCATCAAGGTGATGCGCGACATGTACGCACCTTTCCAGCGCAACCACGACCGCCTGATGGTGATGGACATCAAGTCGGCGGAACTGACCAAATACGCCGCCAACGCCATGCTGGCCACGCGCATCTCATTCATGAATGAACTGGCCAACCTGGCCGAGCGTGTCGGCGCAGACATTGAACATGTGCGCAAGGGTATCGGTTCCGACCAGCGCATCGGCTACCACTTTTTGTATGCCGGCTGCGGCTACGGCGGCTCCTGCTTCCCCAAGGACATCCGCGCCCTGCAACGCACCGGCGAAGAATACGGC